>Ga0172370_10000507_pt1 | contig 60832 bp, 57 predicted proteins | sample LakKiv5m_FD_114538 | JGI IMG/M metagenome (GOLD analysis project Ga0172370, IMG submission 114538) | Freshwater microbial communities from Kabuno Bay, South-Kivu, Congo - kab_022012_11.5m | ecosystem: Environmental > Aquatic > Freshwater > Lake | place: Democratic Republic of the Congo... | reverse complement strand
GGTGCGCCTTTTTCTGCACGAAGGAGAAGAATGCCGTCGGGTTTGCGCACATGCGCAAGGTTATCGATCCTTTCCTGAAGCGAATGCGCCCGCACATCAATCTGGTCGGTTACTCGATGACCGCTTCCGAAGATCCGATCCGCAGGAAGCTCTACGCTTCCGTGCTGACGGAGCCGGAGGAGCTGCGCGTCGAGGAAGGGGAGCGCGAGCTGGCGGAAGTGCTGGACAAGTGGGATTTCACCGGCGAGCCGCTGGCCGCCGAATTTGACCTGGACGATCGCGTGCCGGTTTACAGCTATTTCGCGCAGAACCCCTCCACCGAAGCGAGCGACCGCTATAACCGCGCCGGCTACTGGAAACTGCCCATGCCGATTTCCCGCGCCCTCGAGGTTGCCCCGCAGGATCGGGTATTCTACGACGCGGAGGGTTTTCCCAAGGTGCGCGAATATCTGCACAGTCGCGGTATCCGCCACGTGCTGCTGACCGGCTTTTGCACGGATATGTGCTATTGCAGCACCACCTGCGGTTATCAGAATCTCGAGCAGGATTTCAACGTGTTCCTGGTCGGCGACGCTTCGCTGGCCTCCTACCCGGGCAGCGCCACCCCGCGCTTCGCCACCCAGGTGGCACTGCACAACGCGGCGCTGATGCACATGGTCACCCAGGCAAGCTGGGTGCGGATAGAGTTTTGAGTTTGAGTTTTGAGTTTCTCGGGACAGTCCCCGAAAAATAGAAAGTTTTAAAAATGGCAGGTAGCTGGCTGACAACGCGCAAGGATCCATGCAATCTGGGCCGGGCGGACGTCGCGGGATGGATGACCTATGCTCCGGCGGAAGTCTGGCAGCGGCCTACCGGAGCGAGGGTACTCTATGCCGGTGAATTCCAGGTAGAAGGCAGTCCGGCAGTGCTTGTGCAGGCCGGCGCGACGCTGCAGCTCTGCCGCTGGGGCGGCGCCGCGATCTGGCGCAACGCGACCATCGGAGCGGTCAGCCAGTCGGATACCCCGGTGGAAACGAGCGTCGCCGCGGTGGCCGACTTCGACGGCGACGGCCTGCTCGAAATACTCTACCAGTCGAGCCTGCGCGAATGGAAGCTGCTCGACCTGGCGAGCGGAGAGCAGCTCTGGTCCTGGGAGATGCCGCCGTCCACCTTTACCGCCGGCTATAAGCTCATGCAAACTGCCGGCAGCCTGCGCTTTATCTGCTTCCCGGCCTTCGTAACGGAGGGCTGGTGCTGGGATTTCGCCGGCAACCGGACCGATCCTCGATTGCGCTGGCAGCGGAATTATGCCGGCAGGTATCTGTCCGGCTTCGGACCCGGAGTCATACTGGCGGATATGAACGGCGATGGCCGGCTCGAGGTGGTACTCGGCAGCAAGTCCGAGGGCGATATCATCTATCAGGCCGTGCTGGACGCGGATAACGGCGATGTTCTCTATGAAAGCACCTATTCCGCCCAACCCGATTCGCCGATCATCTGCGGGCGGCCTTATGGGCTGATCAAGGCGGTCGATCTCGATGGCGATGGGCGGAAGGATATACTGACGGTCGCCTGTCTGGTGGAAGAGTATTACGCGGCGGCCCGCAACAACGGCGATGGCTTTACCCGCCTGTGGGGCCGCGCAGTGGAGAAAGATTTCCCGGAAGACCATCGGGAGTTGCAGCCGCGCCTGTCGTCGGTGGCCAACCCGCGGAGAACGGGCGGTCCCGAAGTGGTGCTGGGCCTGTGGGAAGACGGGCAGTGGCGGACGCTGGTGCTGGAGGCAGCGACCGGCAAGGCACGGAGCGAGCTTGACGGCTGCTACTTTTGGGGCTGCGCCGACCTGAACGGCGATGGCCGCGATGAGATCGTGGTAAGCCGAGAAGCCCATCGCCGCCCGCAACAGCCGGCCACGCTGTTAGTGCTGGCAGGTGATACGCTTCAGCCGATTGCGGAGCTGCCCTCCGCCGGGGTTTTCCCCTCGCAGAGCGCGCTACGCTCGTCATTGCCGGACGATACCGCCTTTCTCGCCATGCGGCGCGATCCAGTATTCGTGCCGCTGCCGGAAGGCGGGTCGGCGATGCTGGCGCGCGTTTTCAATGGCGGCGAACCGTCGGCAACGGTGGCGTGGGGCGGGCCGGACATGCGGGTGAGGGAAATCGCCGGCCCGGGGATGATACGCGCAGATGTGCAGCAGGGGTTGTTACTGCTGACCGACGCCGGCGGTCGTATCCATCGTTATGGCGCCGATCTCCGGCCGACAGGAGAATCGTTGCAGGTCCAGGGCCGAACCCCGTCGCCGCTGGTCTGGCAGGTTGGCGACCGAACAGAACTGGTCTTCGACGAGTCGGGAGGGAAGATAACCGGCGGTGCGATCGACTACAGCGGCAACGGACATCTTGCCGGCGAGTGGTCGGTCAAAGGCGCCATGCCCGCGCTGCATGTGGACAATGAAGGCATAGGCCGCATCGCGACGGCAGATATCGATGAGGACGAACGCCTCACCTACGGCACCAGCGTCCTGCAGGCGGCTAACCAGCCCGCCGTAACGATCCATAAGTGGCCCATCGGCAATGCCGCTCCGGTGCGCATAACGCTGGAGCACCCACCCTATGTGACGCTGCTGCCCTTCGGTGAAGAATTCCGCCTGCTGGTAAATGTGCAGACCGGCATACATACCAATTCTCTCGCCTGTTACGACGCCGGTGGCGCGCTGCTGTGGCGGGAAGAGGCCTGGGGAACTTACCCCAAGCCTGCCGGAGCCGGCACTTTGAACGGTCAATATGTGCTTGTCGCCGACGACCATGGCTACTGCAAGCTATTTGACGCCGAAGGCCGCCTGCTTGCCGAACCTCCCGCCTGGCCGCCGGCCTACACCCTGCCCATGATCGGTCCATTCGGTATTTTCCGAGGCAGCGGCATCAATGGATTGCAGATGGTCGATGGCGAGGGGAAAAAGAGCTGGCTCGCTGGCGGCGACAATCCGGCAGATACTGCCCGCTCGTCGCGATATTTCAGTTGTCTGGGAAGCGTTGCCGACCTGACCGGTGGGGACGACTTCACCTTCGGCATCTTGGCTGAAGATGGTCTGTTCGAATGCATCGACCTTACTGATGGCGCCTTGCGCTGGTCGGTGGATCTGGGTTGCAAGCCGTCGAACAGCTCGATGGTATCCGGCGACCTGACCGGCAGCGGTGTAGACCAGTTTCTTGTCGGACTGCCGGACGGCAGGCTGGTATGCCTGGGCGAGTCTGACGGGCGGGGTTATATAATCTGGCAGAAAACTTTCACCGCCGGCATCGGCAACGTTATCATCGCCGACGTTGACGGCGACGGTCTGGCAGAAATTATCTTGAGCACAGCGGACGGTCTGATCCGCGTGCTGAAATAGGGGGACGCGATGACCTGGAAAAACGGCAAACGCTGGGTGTATTCGATTACCTACGACGAAGGCTGCGCCGACCTGCTGAAATACGCGGCGCCGATCCACCGCAAATACGGCGTGCCGGGCCACGTGGCGCTGGTAGCGAGCCAGATCGGCGTGCCGCGCGACGTGCCGGGCAGCAGTTACGACGGCATGATGATCCTCTCGCGCGAGCAGATCCACGGCCTGGCTGCGGAGGGCTGGGGTGTCTCCTGCCACAGCATGACCCACGCCGGCCTGACTGATGAAAACGCGGATTACGAGGTGGCGCAGGCGCGGACCACCCTCGAGCGGGCGCTGGATATGCCGGTCACCATGTTCTGCGTGCCCGGCAACAACGATAGTTATCCCGCGCCGCTGAAGATCGCGAAAGAGGCCGGTTTCAATTCGATCCTGACGATTTACGATGAGGTGAATCCGCCGGACGTGGACCTGCTTCGCCTGTGCCGCTGCCCGCTGCACACCGAGTATCCGCCGCCGTTCTACTCCGTCTTCGATCCATACAAGCGCATTCACCAGGCGATCGATATGGGCGGGTGGATCATCGACTACTGCCATTGCCCGACGCCCGGCAAGCCTGTCCATCCGGCAAAAGACTGCACCGCCGAGCAGCTCGAAGAGCGCTTTGCCACGGTATGCCGGGTCGGCGAGAAAGACGTGTGGCTGGCTGAGCCGAACGAAGTAGTGGCCTTTCTGTTGGAGCGCGGATTGCCAATCCGCGCGTGACGACTATAACTCGCGCGGACTGGCAGTCCGCGCTCCGAAGGAGTGAATTATGACCGAGAAGATCGAGCGCGCGAAATTCGGCGCGGCGGCGTATCGCGACATGACCGGCTCCCTGCCCAATCCCTTCCCGCGCGAGATGGGACCGAACTGCATGAAATACCTGCGGGAGGTAGTGGACAGCGGCCTGACCATCGACATGATGGGACGCTTCGAAACTGCCTTCGCGAAAGAATTGGGCGTGAAGCACTGCATCGCCACCCCCGGCTGCACGCCGGCGCTGGCCTCTTTGGCAGCGGCGTTCGGCTTCGAACCGGGGGATGAAATAATTGTCAGCCCGGTCACCGATTACGGCACGGTACAGGGTCTGGTCAACGAGCGCTTCATCCCGGTGTTCGCCGATACCGCCCCCGGCACGGTGAACATCAGCGCCGAAACTATCGCGCCGTGCATCACCAGGCGCACGCGCGCCATCCTGGCCGTACACAAGACCGGTCTGCTCTGCGACATGGACCCCATCAACGCGCTGGCGAAAAAGCACGGCCTGATCGTATACGAGGATGCCTGCCAGGCAATCTTCAGCGAATACAAGGGACGTTATGCCGGCACGCTGGCCGATGCGACGGGTTTTTCTTTCGACGGCGAAAAAACGCTGGGCTCCGATGTCGGCGGCTGCGTGGTGACGAACGACGATACGCTGGCCGAGCGGGTTCGCTTCATGGCGCACAGCCGCGGGGCGGCGATGGAACCCGGCTTCGGTCGCAAGCACATTGCCCCCGGTTATGCTTACCGCATGCCGAACTGCACCGCGGCCATCACGCTTGGACAAATGGAGATTATCCGCGGTCAAGTCACCCACATCGATAAGATGGCGCGCCTGCTTACCGGCCTGCTGGCGGATATTCCCGGCATCACGCCGCTATCCATACCGGATTATCAAAATGTTTACTCATGCTGGATGGTGGGACTGAGCATAGATCCCGCGGCCTTCCGCTGCACGGCCGATGAATTTGCCGCGCAACTGGCGGAGGCCGGCATCCCCGGCGTGGGCACCGCGCGGTACTACCTGATGCCCGCCGCCATCACCTTCCTGGACGATCGCGCGCGAAATAAGGTTTATCCCTACTCCACGCCGCCCGCTTCCAAGGCATACCGCTACAGCGCGGATAACTGCCCGACCGCCCGCAACTTCCTGGAGACCTTCATTCGCTGGGCTACCTTCTGCGCCAAATACCAGCCCGAGCACTGTGAATTAGCGGCGGCCATTGTTGGCGATGTAGCGGAGCGAAATCGGCGATAATTAACTGGATTGGGGAGGGAAATCGCAAGGTGGGGTGCAATAACTCATACTGATGATGTCGCCGGCGCCTCAAGCTCCGAATCTGGCAAAGCCACCCGTGCCCCTTGCCGCGCTGCGGAAATGGGCGCGCATCGTACAATATCCGGATAGATCGCTGGCCGCGTTTGCCATCCGCAAGGTAGGCGAAAGTCAGGCAGTTTGCGTCTGGTTCTCTGCCGGCGGAAACGCCTGGGACGGCCCCATGCCGCTGGTCGTACTGCCCCGGGACATGGGCTTGTGGGGAGGGGTGGAGGCGCTGGTCGACGGCAACGACGAAGTGCACCTGTTTCTGCTCAATGATCTGGGCAGCGGTCCGCTGGGCAACAGCGCCGGCGAGGAAGCGCACCCCGAGCTGTCGCCCGGTGAAGTGCGGCTGGATATCTGGCATCTGCAATCGGCTTTGAAGCGAACTGTCCCCGCCGCCATTTTCTATTCACCTATGGAGGTATTCGCATGAAAACCCTCAACACCGCTGTGATCGGCCTGGGTCGCATCGGCTACCTGGAGCATATTCCCTTCATCAACGAGCACGAGGGATTCGAGCTGACCGCAGTGGTGGACCCGCTGAAGGAGCGGCTGGAGGAGGCATTCGCGAAATATAATGTTCCCGGCTATACGGACCTGACTGAAATGCTGGATAACGAGGAGGCGCTCGACCTGGTGGTGATCGCCTCGCCGACCCACCTGCATGCCGACCAGGCCATTACCGTCATGGAGCGCGGCATCGACGTGTTCTGCGACAAGCCCATCGCCCCCGACATGGCGGAGGCCGACCGTATGATCGAGGCGATGCGAAGAACGGGCCGCAAGCTGATGGTATTTCAACCGCATCGCGGCACCGCCGAGGTTGCCGCCGCCCGGCACATCATCGAGAGCGATTTGCTCGGTCCAATCTTCATGATCAAGCGCGCTCGCGGCAGCTACGTCCGCCGCAACGACTGGCAATCGCTGAAGAAATACGGCGGCGGCATGCTCAATAATTACGGCGCGCACCTGATCGATCAATTGCTTTACCTGACACAATCGAAAGCGGCGAAAATCGCCTGCCACCTGCGCTCCATCGCCAGCCTGGGTGACGCCGACGATGTGGTTTCCGCGCTCATCGAGATGGAAAGCGGCGTAATCTGCAGCCTGGAGATCAACATGGCCGTCTCGCAGAGCATGCCGTCCTGGTATATCATGGGCAAGCGCGGCACCGCCGTCTTCGATGATGAGAAACTGGTCTTCAACCTGCATTACTATGTCGAGGAGGAGCTGGGCGATCTCCAACTCAACCCCCGGCTTGCCTCCGATGGCCGCCGCTACGACAACCTGGATCGCATCCCCTGGCGTAAAGCCTGCGTGGCGGTGGCGGATTTCCACAAGCTCGATTTCTACGATAAGGTTTACGGCTACTTCGCCCTTGGCGAGAAGCCGTTCGTGCCAATCCAGGAAACCCGCGAGGTAATGCGGGTGATCCGGGAGTGCCGGCAATACGCGCAGTGGGAGTAGCTGGAGACCAACAATGCCCATCACATTAGAGAGAGCAAACTTCCGCGTTACCGTCCTCCCCGAGCAGGGAGGCAAGGTAACCGAGCTGTATCATCGCCGTCTGGACCGCAATTTACTACTGCCCCGGCTACCCACCGCCGATCTGCCGCTGGCGGACGGCGCCGTCTTCTCCGTCGCCGGATGGGATGAGTGCATCCCCTCCGTCGATGCAAGCCTGGGCGTACTGAGATTGGGTTATGCCTGGCGAACGACTCCGGTGTGCCTCATTGACGAGAATAAGTTGCTCACCAACTGGGAGATGCCCGGTTGGCGGCTGGAGCGCGAGATGATCTTCGCCGAAAGCATGGTAACCTCGCGCTGCATCATCATGAATATGGGTTCGAATGACGCGCCGCTGCTCTGGGCCGGCCACGTGCTGCTGCCGTTGGATGGCTTGCGCGAGGTGACGCTTCCCGCAGGCGATCTGCTGCCCGGACCGGAGTGCGATATCGAGGACCTGGCAAAGAATCGCTTATCCGGAAACCGGAACGGCTGGAATATCGTTGACATTCGCCGGCGTGACTTGAATTGGAAATTCTTCCTTCCCGCCGGCAATCCGGTCGTGTTGCATTACAATGATGCCTCGTTGACCATGACCACCGACACCGGCTGGTGGGGGATCTGGCTGAACGAGGGGGGCCTATGCGACCAGCTCTGCATCGGAGTGGAGCCGACCAATGTCCCCAGCGACGCCCTTGCCGATTCGCAAATCTTCATCCCCCCGGATGGCGTGGTAACGGTGTCTTGGAGCTTGAAGGTCTCCTGCTGACCGGCAACCTGGCTTAAACATAATCTTTTTTCCTTACACCGCTGGAGTATACGATGTGTGACTTGCTGATACTGGGCGCGGGCGTGCATGCCGCTGAGATGGCGGAAATAGTCGATCGCGTGAACGGCGTCGAGCCGGCATGGAACCTGCTGGGCTTCGTCTCGCACACAGGCGAGAAGGTCGGCGAGACGCTGAACGGCTACAAAGTGCTCGGCACACAAGATGTGCTGGAGCAGAATGCCGGCGCATACCTGGTGAAAGCGTTTGAATGGCCGTTCGAAGCGGAAGTGCCGCGCGAGCGGCTGGTATCGCTTATCGATCCGAGCAGTGTAGTGTCGCGTACCGCGCGGATCGGCGTGGGATGCGTTATCTACCCGCACTGCTACATCGGCCTCAATGCGCGCCTGGACGATTATGTATTTGTGTTGAGCGGCTGCATTATCAATCATGACGATGTCATCGAAGATCGTTCGACGCTGGCCAGCGGGGTAAGCCTGGCCGGCTACGTGCATATCGATGCGGATTGCTACCTGGGCCAGTCCTGTACGGTCCGCCAATCCCTGCGCATCGGCGCCGGCAGCATGATCGGTATGGGCGCGGTGGTGGTGAAGAACGTGCCGTCCAACAGCGTGATGGCCGGTAATCCCGCCCGCCGCCTGCGCGACCGGATATCCCTTGCTTGAGTTTTAAGTTTAGAGTTGTGAGTTGTGAGTTACCGTTGATTTTAAAGGTTGTTAGCGAAATTACCGGATAACTCAAAATTCAAAACTAACTATTTTCATCTCTTTTTCATGAAATCCCCTTGTCGCTTGCAACTACCTCCCCCATCGCGCGTATAATGGTATAGATGAGAGGAGCGACGGTGTCTGAATCCGAGGAAGGCCGACTTCTCGCACGGGCACAACGGGGTGATATGCTTGCATTCGAGTCGCTGGTGCAGATGCACCAGCAGCGCGTATATTCGCATTGCTACCGCATGCTCAACAATAGTGCGGAAGCGGAGGATCTGGCCTCCGAGACCTTCCTGCGGGCCTTTCAACACCTGAGCTCATTGCGCGCGGAGCCGTCTATCGTGTTCTGGCTGCTGCGCGTGGCGAATAATTTAGGCGTTTCGATGTTGCGCAAGCGGAGCACGCGCCCGGAGGTCGAGCTGGAGGGATTGCGGGAGCAGGCTTCCGATATCGCGACGCCGGAAGAACAGACCATTGAGCTTGCCCGACGAGATACGGTGCGGAAATGCCTGCGGCAGTTGGCGCCGCAGGATCGGACGGCGGTGCTGATGTTTTATCTGGAGGAGCGCCCATTAGAAGAGATTGCGCGAGTGCTGGGCTGCGGAATGGCCGGAGCGAAGAGCCGCGTCCACCGCGCCAGGCATAAACTGCGCGAGCTGGTGATGGCCGATCTGGGAGAGGATGTATTCCTGCCGACGGCGAAGGAGGGCGAGGGATGAATACCGACGAACGCGAATTGCGCGATCCCGCGCTGGTGACGTTGCTGCGGGAGAGTTACCGGGACGATCCGGCGCTGGACCCCGCCCCGGGCCGCACCGAACGCATCATGCGCGCCGTGATGGCCACCGCGCCGCGGCGGCAGGCCCACCCCTTCTGGGCGTCCCTCGCCTGGGGATTCGGCGCCGCCGCCATGGCAATCCTGCTGCTCGGGCTGATTATTGGATTCGGACGGCCAGGCGAAAAGATCGTGCATCGTGGTCCGGACCCATTGATCAAGCCTGAGCAGCAAAAGCCGGACTTCAAGCTGCCGGATATCGATCAAGTCGCCAATGGGACACAGCCTCCGCGGCCGAAGCAGGCGGTAATACCGGATTTAGCGCCGAAACCGGAGGAAAAGGAGCCTGAACCGTGGCCGGCGCCCGCGCGGCAGGAAGAGCCGGTAACGGTTCCGCCCGCGCCGGATCAACAGGAAGTAGTCGTCGCCGCCGCGCTGTATGAAGCGGGCGCCGCCGCCTACAGCACCGGCGATTACGAAAGCGCTTATCAGGCCTTTCAGGAGTCATACGACACTGTGCCGACGCCGGACGCGGCATTAAGCACGGGGAACGCCTTGATTCGCATGGCGCGGGAGGAGCTGGCTTCCGCGAATTCGGATACGTGATGGGAGCGCGGACTGCCAGTCCGCACGAGGGGTAATAATGAAGACATTCATCGCCGCCATCGTCCTTGCCATACTGATGGGAATCGGATTGCCGCCGGCGCTGGCGCAACGCGGCGGGGACGACACCCGCACGCTGCCGGGCCGTGTGCTGGCCGTCAATGCGCGGGCGCAAACCGCGGAGCTGGCGTTATATTTCCTGGGACCCGGTCCCGACGCCCCCGGAAAGGTGCCCGACGAGATGGCGCGGCAGGCGGCCAACCTGAAAGAGCTGGCTGATCAGCTCAAAAAGCAGGGCCGGGATGACAAGGCAAACCAATTGATGGAGCACGTCAGGAAACTGCTCTGCTGGCGCGAGCTGAACTACACCGTCACCGACTGGGCGCAAATCCCCATCTTCAGCGCGCGTAATACCACGCTGGATCAGATTAAGAAGGGCGACAGGGTGCTCCTCGCCGTCAAGGTGGAAGGCAATCCTCCGCCGGAACGCGTGCCGGAACGCGCGGAGCTCAACCGGGACGTCGAGCAGCTTTCTCCGCAGGCGGAGGAGAGCATCAAGCGCATGCAGGACCCCGGCGAGAAACGCCGCGTGTTCTTCGAAATCGCCGGCGAAGTGACAGAAACCAAACCGCTTACCGTGCGCTCCGGTAAAACCACCGTGCGGATCGATACCGCCGATCGGTATCGCTACCTGCAGCGCGTTGTTCTCGCCCCGCGAGATCTTCGCGCGGGCAACCGCATCCAGGCCGTTGCCCTGCTCGCCGCCGGCCCACGGGTGCGTGCGATTCGCCAGATCAACGTGCTGCCGGATAACGCCGAGTTCGATTTCGGTGTGGACGGCGGGAGATAACCTTGCTGCGCCGCATCTCATCAAGCTGCCGCGCCAGTTGGAGGACAGCATTGCCTACGCGCATGAGAAAGGCATCGACGTGGTGGTGATGGGTCCGATCGCCGGCGCCATTGCTCCCACAATCAGATCAGGTTCCCGAACCGCTGGCGCCTTCCTGATTCCGCGCTCGCCATGCCGTCAAAACCGGAGATCTGCGGGGGATTTCCGAGATATCATTCATCCAGCTTCGCCGTAAACCACAACCCGATGCCCAGTGAAGCGCCGATGATCACCATCAGCAGCAGATTGCGAACGAGGTAGGGGTAGAGAAAGTAGATCGCCCCGGCCACCATATACGGCAGGCGGGTTTCCTTCTTCCCATAGATAAATAGTCCGGCGCCGATGCTGCTCATCAGCATGGATAACAGCACCCAGTTCATATCGAGTTGCATAACGCCGGCCTCCCCAATCTGAAGTGATAAAAGATAAGTAATAAGTCATAAGTGATAAGTGGTTAAACACTCATCGATACTGACGTTTCCTCATGACTTATCACTTATCACTTATCACTTATTACTTATCACAGCATTATTCCAGATCAGGCCTTCATCCGATATTGGGCGAAGCGGGCAATTATGTTATAATCGCATGGAGGACCCGCCGTGTCCGATGATTTGCGCCATGAATGCGGCATCACCGCATTATACCTGCTGGACGAACCCTATTGCGGGGGTTGCAATGAAATATCCTGCGCATGCGACGACATCATCTCCGACAAGAACGTCGCCAGCCTCATCCCCCGCATCCTGCTCGACCTGCAGACGCGCGGGCAGCTCGCGGCGGGACTGACCTCTTTCCAAGCCGACCGCGCGCAACTGCTGCGCACCTACAAGGATGTCGGCACCGTGCAGGAGGTTTTCCGCACCTCTATCCCCGCCCGGCTGCAGGAGATCCTCGACGAATATGCCGGCTCGGCGGCCATCGGCCATACGCGCTACGCCACCTGCGGGCTGGACGACGTGCGTTACTCACAGCCCTTCGAGCGCGTGCATGGCCGGCTGTGGAAGTGGTTCAGTTTTGCCTTCAACGGCAACCTGGCGAACTACCGCGACCTGCGCGCCGAGCTGGAGCAGAAACATTACCACTTCACGCTGAACAGCGATTCGGAGATCATCCTGCATGCGCTGACCCACAGCCTGCGCGCCGAGAATCCGGCTTCGCTGAAGAACGTGATGGCCGCCGCCAGCCGCATCTTCGACGGCGCCTACAACCTGGTCTTCCTCGACGCCATGCGGCGCATGTTCGTGGCGCGCGACCCGCTGGGCTTCCGGCCCGTGAGCTGGGCGGTGCAGGGACGGCTGTTCGCCGCTGCCAGCGAGTCGATGGCGCTGATGAACCTGGGATTTGCCGATATCCGCTCGCTGCGGCCCGGCGAGATGGCGATACTGGAAGACGGCAAGCTGCGCTTCACCCGCTTCGCGGCAAATGGCCGCAAAGCGCGCTGCTTCTTCGAGTGGATCTACTTCGCCAGCCTGGCCAGCGTCATCGACGACATCCCCGTCAACGACGTGCGCAACCGGCTGGGCCGGCAGCTTGCGGACGTGGAAGATCAGCCGCTGGATGGGGATTGCATCGTGGTGCCGGTGCCGGACACCGCGCGCACCACCGCCGGCGCCTTCGCCCACTCCCTCGGACTGCCCTATGTGGAAGGGGTGATCCGCAATCGCTACGTGGGCCGCACTTTCATCCAGCCGGAGAATATCCGCGGCATGTGCGCGCAGCGGAAATACACCCTCATTCCTTCCGTACTCAAGGGTAAGCGCGTCTTCCTGGTGGAGGATTCCATCGTCCGCTCCACCACGCTGCTCACGCTCATCCAGCAGCTTCGCCACATCGGCGGCGCGCGCGAGGTGCACGTCCGCGTGTCCTGCCCGCCCATCGTCTCGCCCTGCTTCTACGGCATCGACATGTCCACCCGCGGCGAGCTGTTCGCCCCGCCCTTCACTCCCGGCGGTTACGACGGCGTTCCCAAACCCGAAATGCTGGCTGAAATGGCGCGCGCGCTGGGGGTGGACAGCCTGCGCTACCTGGGCGTGCCCGACATCGCCGCATCTCTACAAGCCGGAGTGGATACCCTCTGTGCCGGCTGCGTCACCGGCCGCTACCCCACCCCCTGCGGCCAGCGGCTGGCGGATGAGACGCTGCTGGAGCCGGCAAGTGTGGGTGGGCGGTCGTATGAGTGATGAATGGAAGAATGGAAGAATGGAAGCATGGAAGGTTGGAAGAATGGATGGATGAATGGATGGGTGGATGAATGGATGGGGGGGGATGAATGAAACAGGCGGACAAACCTGACGACGAACCTTCGGTGACGGAGCTGGGGGATTTGCTGCGGGCAAAGGGCTTTTCCGCCTCCGCGCCGCCCGCCATCCCGGCGAATAAATCCGATCTCGACGCCATCGACCTGGCAAAGGCGGGGAAGATCGTCGTGCGGCGCGAGCGGAAGGGCCGGGGCGGCAAAACGGTAACGCTCGTCAGCGGCATCGAGCGCCCTTCGGCGGAGCTGGAGCGCATCGCCCGGGCCATGCGCAAGGCGCTGGGCTGCGGCTCGACGCTGGAAGGTGTGACGATCGTTTTACAAGGCGATATAGTGCCGCGCGTTCAGGCCTGGCTGCAATCACATGGGGCAACGCGGATAGTGCTGGGATCGTGACTGTATCGCGCGCCCGCCGTGGCACGCCAGTTAGAAATTTCCTCCCCGTTAAAGTCAACATAAGACCGGCGCCGATACCCGGATCACCGGTCGGTGGGTATTGGGGCCGATCTCGTGTTGGGATGCACTGGGTAGAAATTTACACCAGTATTGACGCCGGTCTCGTGTTGGTATGCACGGGGTAGAAATTTATACCAGGCGCGCCACGGCGGGCGCGCGTTACGTTTAGAACACAATCTCCTCAACCCGCTGCGGCGAAGCGCTCACCACGAAGAGCAGCACGTCGGTTGTATCCATGATGGAGAAAATGGCGGCCGGTGTTGGCTTACCGGGCTGCAGCACCAGCGGCGGCAGTTGCCGGTTGCCGGCTATCGAATCCGGCAGCAGCAGGGGCGCGAGCTGCAGGCTGACGGCGCCATCCGCGCGCGTGCAGGCCTGTTCGACTTCCAATCCCCAGTCATCGACTGCAACACCGCCGGCGCCGAAGGGGGCGACGGTGAGCCGCGGCGTCATGACCATTTTTGCGTCATTTTGCAGCGCCTCCGCAATGCGATCTCGCAGCCTGGCATCGGCGTTGGGAAGCGGCCATGCGCCGCCTTCCGCCCGCTCCACGCCGAAATGCCGGCGCAGCGCCTCCTCGCTGATGCGGATGAACTGACCTTCCACCACGAGCGGGAGCTGCGGCACGTCGATACCGGCGATGAATTCGCGCAAGGCCTCATTCTCCCGCTCGTTGCCGGTCGCCAGCAGGGCGTTCAGGCCGGGCGACGCCGCGAAAGGCGGCAACCCTTGCGGCCAGCTTGCCGGCGGCGTGACGGTATCCTCCAGCCACTCCCCGCGCGGCAGCAGCGCCTGAATGCTTATGTTGCGCAGCGAGATAAGCTGTGGTTGCCGCGCTCCATCGTAGAAGATCCGTAAAGGCCGCGTGCCATCGGCAAGGTGCACGGGGTCGTCCCGGCAGGCGTTCAGGCCGGCGATCAGGTAGTAATGATGCGGATTCGCCGCTTCGTCCCTGACCGGCTGCATCGCGGGCAGCAGCGTGTTCAGCAGCAGCGCGCTGCCGTTCTTCACGGTGAGTAAAGATCCTTTGGGTACATCCGGCCCGTCCTTCCGGGGCAGTGCCCGCATGGTCAGTGTGATGACATCGTTTGGATGGATCATAGCCTCGCTGAAAAGCAAGGCGCGGGCCGGCAGCGGGCAGGGTTCGAGATCGAGCACTCCCTGCTGCCCCGGCCAAATGTCGAGGAAGGTGCGGTAGATAGTCACGTCGGGCCGGCGCAGGACAACCGCAAGCTCATCCATCAACGGACCTTCTCCAATGGCGGGCAACCGGACTTCCCGCGGCGAATCCACCAGCATTATCTCCAGGATGAGATGAGGTCGTTCCCGAGGTGTCTTATCAAACAGTCCGACCAGCCGCTCCGCCTGGTCCAGCGATTCCTCATCCACCGCGGTAACCAGCAGCACGTTGTCGCCGGCGCGGCTGAAACGGACCCCACGGGGGAGAAACTGCTCCATCGCCGCCGCCGGGGCTCCCCCGAGGGAGCTGAAGAACGGCATAATCTCATTCGCCGTTCCGAACCGCAGCCGCAGAATGCGGAAACATGCCGGAAACGGCTCGATTTCAACACGGGCGCCCGCCGGAATGGGGGGAGCGATAAACTCGCGGTCCGCCGGCCTTATGATGGTGAGCCAGGGAGGCTTCGGTAATTCTTGCTTCTCCACGCGGGGTGGCATCGGGGCCAGCTCCGGCTGCGCAAGCGTGCAAAAGCTGAGCGCCAGTAATGCGAAGGAGACAATGCACAGGTGAACGAAGACGCGCATCGGGTTACCTCCTGGAGCGTTGACTTCTTTCATTATAACAGCGAATGGCGGGAAGTAAAGAGGGCGCCTGGGGGTGGAGGCGGTGAGCTTTGGGATTGAGTATTAACTGAGTGCCTTCATCGGTATCAAGAACTGATAACATCGACAGCACTTTGTTACAGCAGAATGAATTATTTTTAAAAAATAGAAGGAATTGTTTGTTTATCAGGTGAATAGTAAAATTAATCTTTCTTACCCCTCAAATAGATATAGGTGATACACTTACTAGCAAGGGGGGAATAATGGACTACACTGTGACTGATACGAACAAGCGGCAAACATGCATAACTGCACCATGTACGAATATTAGCGTAACGCGTCCGCCGATCCTTCCCGCACGGTATAATAGCATATCAGAGGTTCGGCGTATTCCAATAGTAAATCCAGAACTGAACTCAACCAGTGAACCTGACTTGAAACGAGATCAAAACGACATCACCGCAAGGTTATCATGAAAGAGCGGCGGAGAATAATGAGCCTTTCTGAGCCCCGCCAAGCGCCGGCGCATATATCCTCACCTCTGCCGGTTTTTCACCGCCCTACCCGAATCCGCGGCTTTCCGTTACAATAAGAGACGATGCAGAACGGAACCTTGACCGACATCGCCGCCGGACCTGATGTTCGCGGCATTACCATCCAGCAGGTGGGCGTCACCGGCGTATTCCTGCCGATCAATGTCAAGCGCAAAAGCGGCGTGCTGGACGCGGTGGTGGCGCGCGTATCGCTGGCGGCGGACCTGCATCACGAATTCCGCGGCACGCATATGAGCCGCTTCATGGCCATCCTCAACGAATGGCGGGAGCGCCCGATCAGCTACGAGCAGGTCGGCGCGATCCTGACGGAGACGCGCACTCGCCTGCGGGCGGAGGTCGCGCATATCGAACTCGCTTTCAAATATTTCATCGCGCGCAAAGCACCGGTGAGCGGCATCGAGAGCCTAATGGATTACGACGCGCGTTTCCGCGGGCGCCTGGATGACGAAAAATACCGCTTCATCCTTTCGGTCGAGGCGCCGGTCACCGCGCTGTGCCCGTGCAGCAAGGAAATTTCGGCTTACGGCGCGCACAACCAGCGCGCGGTGATCCACTGCTCGGCGGAGCTGGGACCCGGGCAGATTTTATGGATCGAAGACCTGGTGCAGTTGCTGGAGGCGCAGGGCAGCGCGCAACTGTTCCCGCTGCTGAAACGCGAGGATGAAAAATTCGTCACCGAATATGCCTACGACCACCCGAAATTCGTGGAAGATATTCTGCGCGACGTGATTACCGCCCTGCGCGGCGATCCCCGCGCCCGGCAGTTCAGCGTCCGCGTGGACAGCCTGGAATCCATTCACAATCACAATGTATACGCCGCGCACAACGAAGGCCTGAAGGCCTGGTAGTGATTGGAGAAGTAATAATTAATTAGTGATAAGTAAGAAGTGATAAGAATAATTTAAGTAAGCTAAATTCAAATATCGCTTCTCACTTATCACTAATTACTTACAACAATGGATGATATCGCCCATGTTATGGAAAACCAGGATAGTTAAAGTGCGAGCAGTTCGTATCGCCGTCATCTCCCTGGCGCTGCTCATCGCCGTGACGCTGCTGGCCGGATGCCGCAACCCATTCTTGCGCCGCAAATCGGCGGCGCCTCATCCGGAGCAGGCAACTGACGCCTACACCCCTATATGCCCGATAGATGGCCTGCCGACCACCACCGAACGGCTGGTGCAGCGCCCGCTGGCGGTGATGGTGGAAAATTCACCAGCCGCCCGTCCGCAAAGCGGATTGAACGACGCCTGCGTGGTCTACGAGGCGATCACCGAGGGCGGCATCACCCGGTTCCTGGCAATTTACTACCACGGCGCGCCCGAGACGATCGGTCCGGTGCGCAGCGCGCGCCCCCACTTCATACATTTCGCCCGCGAATATGACGCGGCCTACGCCCACTGCGGTCAAAGTCAGGAAGCGCTGGAGATGCTGGTCACCACGCCGCGGATTTTTAACCTGGATCAGATGAAGTTCGGCAAGGCCTTCTGGCGCGATAGCAAACGCCGCGCGCCGCATAATCTCTATACTTCAGCAGAGCGGCTGCGCGCCATGGTGAAGAAGGAACGCTGGGGCGGCGCGCCTTCCACGCTGCCTGTCTTCACCAGCGACCGGGTGCTTAAGCAGGGCGACCGGGCGGATGATATCAAAATCAACTTCAACGGCGCAACGCATTATACGCTGCGCTTAACCTACGACACCGAGCGCAAGGGGTATCTGCGCTACATGGACGGCAAACTGCACGTGGACCGCGAGACGGGCGAACCGGTGGTGGCGAAGAATATTATCATTCAGCGCGCCGAAGCGATGCAATATCCCGATTCGAAATATCAGACTTTTGACGTGGTGGTGATCGGAAGCGGCACGGGAACATTCATCTCCAACCGCCGCCAGATTCCATTGCAATGGCACAAGCAATGGAGCGGCGGCATCACCGAATACACCGACGACAACGGCAAATCCCTGCCCTTCCAGCCCGGCCAAACCTGGGTCGAAGTGCTGCCGCCGGAAGGCGCCGTCACCATCACCACTCCGTCTGCGACACCCGCAACGCCGGCCGGGTCTACACAAAATTAACGGAGCAGCTTAGCAGGAGAATCGCAATAGTGCTAGAAATATAAAAACAGTTAATTAAATTACCTTAGAGGTTGTTATGTCATCATCTCACTCTCGCCTCCCGCTCGATCGCTCGGTGCGTGAAGCTCTGGTCGCAGCCCTGAATATATCGATGTGGCGCCTGGAGTAAAGGCCTATCTGACCACCAGGAAGGTCTACGACCAGGAGCACCGCATCTGCCTGGCATAGAGCAAGACCTTTGCCGTCAGTCAGGAGCGCAGGGTTCGGCTGCAACTCAGTAAACGCCTGGTGCGGTTGGCAGAAGAAAAGGAGCGGCTGGAGAAGTGGATTAATGGGGAGCATCAATCCGGCAACCCCCCAATCCTGGCCTCGGTACGGAGGAAGGTGTCCGAGATCCTGCGCGGGCAACATATGGCGAAGCTGATCACGTTTGACCTGCGGGAAACCGCCGAAGGCCGGGTACGGCTGGAATACATGGTGAATGAGGCAGCCTTTAATGAGTTAAGGGAGACGCTGTTTGGGAAAAATTGTTATTTACCAACCGGATGCCCTGAGACTCCCAAAGCCGTCACTAAACTGACGCAGATGACGCCCCTTCAGGAGCTCGGGTCAGGAATCGTATGATTCACGGTTATGATGTAATTGACGTTGAGATAGTTTGGGGAATTATCGAACGTGATATTCCTCGCTTACGTCAAGAAATCGAAGTATTGCTTAATATCCAATCATGACCATCCCCATTCAATTTAACTGGACCTCTAACCCTCGCCGTATCGTCGGCCTGATGTCCGGCACCTCGTTGGACGGCGTAGACGCGGCGCTGATCGAGGTAAGCGGCGGCATTCCGTTCGATGAGATGCGACAACTCGCTTTTTTCACGCGGCCTTACACGCCGGAGGAGCGGGAGCGCATTGCCGCGCTATTGCGGCCCGCAGTGTCGCTGCCGGCACTGACGGCGGGCAATATGTGGCTGGGCGAGCTGTTCGCCGACGCGGCGCTGCGTGTTATCGCGGAGGCGGGGCTTCGTCCTGAGGAAGTGGATGCCGTCGCCTCGCACGGGCAGACGGTCTGGCATATCCCGCCCGTGGATGGGAAGCCGGGGGCGACGCTGCAGCTTGGTGAGCCATGCGTGATAGCCGAGCGCACCGGCCTGCTGACGGTGGCGGATTTTCGCCCGCGCGACATGGCCGCCGGCGGGCAGGGGGCGCCGCTGGTGCCTTTCGCCGATTACCTGCTTTTCCACCATGCGCGGTTGTCGCGCGCGGTGCAGAACATCGGCGGCATCGGCAATGTCACCTGGATTCCCCGCGGCTGCGCGCGGGACGAAGTGATCGCCTTCGATACCGGTCCCGGCAACATGGTCATTGACGGGCTTATCGCTCATTACACCGGCGGCACGCGAACCTACGACCGCGATGGTCTGATGGCGGCGAAGGGAAGGATTGACGAAGAACTGCTGCGCAAGCTGATGGCGAATCCCTACTTTCGCAAGCCACCGCCCAAATCGACCGGCCGCGAGCTGTTCGGCGCGGTCTTCACGCGAGAATTACAGCGGCGCGGCGAGAAGCGCGGCCTGCTGCCGGAAGATGTTATCGCCACCGCCACCGTCCTCACCGCGGAAAGCATTGCCGGCGCCTACCGCGACTTTCTCGGACCGATCGACGAGATCATCCTCGGCGGCGGCGGCAGTTATAATCCAACTCTTCGCCGCATGCTTGCCGAACGGTTGCCGGGTATTTCGTTCCGCGACCACGAGGATTTCGGCATCTCTTCCGCCGCGAAGGAGGCCATTGCCTTTGCGCTGCTCGGTCACGCGACTTTGTGCGGCGTGCCCGCCAATCTTCCCGCCGCCTCCGGCGCGGCCCATCCGGTCGTGCTGGGCAAAATCATCCCCGCCTCCGTTACTTCGCCGTTCAGGGCAGGCGAAGAACTGTGAGCTACCCCACGCCTGTTGACTTATGTTACAATATCCCGGTCGGAGCTGCGAGGCCGGCAAAGCTGAAGGTTGAATGTCTACATGACGGCAGATGAGAGATTGCGGATTGCCTATCTGGTGCGCCCGGTGGAGGGGGGAATCAAGCAGCACCTGCTGACCGTGCTTGCCGGACTCGACCGGAGCCGGTTCAATCCGGTGCTCATCTGTTCGCCGGGCAGCCTGGCAGAAGAAGCAATGAAGCTTGAATGTCAGGTTATTTCGCTGGGGTTGTCCGGCCCCGTGCACCCGATCAAAGACCTGGCCGCCGCCCTGCAAATGCGCCGCATCCTGCGCCGGCTGCGCCCGGACATTCTCCATCTCCACAGCGCCAAGGCGGGGTTGGTGGGCCGCCTGGCGCTGCTTGGCTTCCGCGGGCCGGCGGTGTTGTTGACCGTACACAGTTTCGTCTTCGATGAACGGGTCGGCGCGCGCATGCGCGCACTGACGTCGCGCGTCGAGCGCTTCCTGTTGCGCGTGACCGACCGTATCCTCGCCGTATCGCGGGCGTTGAAGAATGAACTGGTCATTGATATGGGCCTGCCTGCCGACCGCATCACCGTCCTTTACAATGGAATCGATTTCGCCGCCATGCCTCCCGTTCAGCGGCAGGCCGGAACCGGTTATCATGTCGGCGCCGTTGCGCGGCTGGCGCCCCAGAAGGGGATTGACGATTTTCTCCGCGCCGCCGCCATCGTGCGCCGCCGGTTTCCCGCGGCGCGCTTTACCATTGCCGGCGATGGCCCGCTGCGCGGCGAGCTGGAAGCACTGGCCGCCGATCTGGAGATAGCCGATGCAGTTGCCTTTCTCGGCTTCCGTCACGATATCTCCGCGCTGCTCGCGCAATTCGACGTTTTTGCGCTCACCTCCACCCGGGAAGCCTTCGGCATCACGGTGGTGGAAGCCCTGGCGAGAGAAACGCCGGTGGTGGCTACCAATGTGGGCGGCGTGCCGGAGATCATCGACGAGACCACCGGGCTGCTGGCGACGCCCCACGATCCCGATGATATCGCCGCTAAAATCTGTCAACTGCTTGCCGATCCGCAACTGGCCCGGCGCCTTGCCAGCGCGGGATCGTCCGCCGTGCGCGAACGCTTCGGCAACGACCGCATGCTCGCGCAATTGCAGGCGCTCTATACGGACCTTGCCGCCCGGCGTCGGATATCACCCTCGACTGAAGGAACGGACGCATGAGATTCGCTTACCGGCTCGCAATTATAGCCATATTCCTGGCGGCGTGCATCACTCCGGCGCGCGCCGCGCGGGAGATCGCCGTCATGGTGACGGTGGAGGGCGTCTCGTTGCGGCAACTGGTGGGCTGGCGCCTGCCGGCATATTCCCGGTTAATTGCCTCCGGGGCTATCGGTCTGATGAACAATAAAACCGATGGTTACCAGTCCGTGGAAAACAACTCGGTGACCATCGGCGCGGGAACTCATGCGCTGGGCATGGTAACCAGCGGGGCGGCAAGACAGCAGTTCTGGGTTTCCACCCTGGGCGTTCCCCTGGGCGGCATCAACACGAATTACGCGCAGCAGGCCTATAACGCCGGCGAAATCATCGACCGCGAGACGGCCGGCCAGCTATTTACCCGCCATACCGGCGTGACGGCGCCGGATAACTCCATCGTGCATACCGCCATCACGCCGCTGCAGCGGTTGAACACCATTCAGCATTATACCATCAAACCCGGCCTGCTGGGCCAGCAATTGACCGACAACGGCGTGGGTACGGCGGTTTACGGCAATTCGGACGCCGGACATGTAAAAGCGCGGAACTCGGTCGCCATTGTAATGAATATGGAAGGCTGGGTCGCGCATGGCGATGTCGGCGAGCGCACGCTGCTGGCGGATCCTGCCCGTCCTTTCGGCGCGCGCACGGATTACGCGTATATCATGCGGCAGGTGCAAAACCTGCCGGCAGGCCGGCACTTTGTGGTAATCGAGGCGGGCGACAATCACCGATTGGCAGCCAATGGCACTTATCTGCCCACAGAGCGATATCTGGAGCAACAAAAACTGGCGGCGCGGGAATGCGGCGAATTTCTACTGCGATTGAACGAGTATTTACGCGACTCCACGGATCGTTATTTATTATGCTGGATGGTCGTGGAGCAGGAGAACTCGGCGGCGGCAAGGGGCGATTTGTTGACGCCGGTGCTGCTCGACGGCGACGGCGTACCATCAGGCCTCCTGACGTCGCAGACCACGCGGCGGCCTGGTTTGATCGCCAATATCGATCTGGCGCCCGGCATCCTGCGCTTCTTCGGTATTACGCCGGACGCCACCATGCTCGGCAGCGCGCTATACGGAGTGGCGCATCCACATGCGCTGGAAGCGCTGTCGTCGATGAATGAGCGAATTGTCTTCACTTACCTCGCCCGACCCTCCATTATGATCGGATATGTCGTCTTCGTGGGCTTTTGCGTAATCTGGGCTATCGCCATGATGTTCATGCGATATTACCGCATTCGCTGCCTGCCGTGGGCGTTCAGGCCGACACTTGTCAAAACGGCGCTGGTGGGCCACCTGCTGTTCGGGGTGGTGCAATTAGGCGCCGCGGCGCTCGACATTTATCGGACTCTTCCCGTTGTAATATTCATAATCGGCATCGCCGCAATCGCCGCGCATGCGCTGGTGCGCCTTGTGCGCGACTTGCGGATATTGTTTGCCATTGTCGGATTGCTCGCGATGTCGGCGATCTGCCTCGACTTGCTCAATGGCTCGTTGTTGCTGAAACGGGCCATCATCAGCTATGATCCCATCGCCGGCATCCGTTTCTACGGCATAGGAAATGAAGCCTGCGGGATGCTGATCGGCGCGACCCTGCTGGGATTGTTCAGCATGCTCGACCGATGGCGGCAACGGCGCGGCTTCCTGCTGCCGCTGGCCGTGTTGGCGTGCATCGCCGTCTTTGTGCTCATCGGGTCGCCGCGCTACGGCACCAATTTCGGCGGCATGCTGGCGGCGCTGGCCGGCTTTGCCGTCGCGCTGATGAAGATTCACGGCAATATCTTCCGCGCGCGCGTGCTGTTGCCGGCGATCGTTGTTGCGTTGTTGTCGATCGGCGGTATGCTGGCCTTGAATATGGGACAGGACGCCGGATCGCAAACGCATATCGGACGCGGCTTCTCGCAAGCGTTCGCATCCGGACCGGGATACATGGGCGATTTGATTGCACGCAAATGGAGCATGAACATGCGGCTCATGCGCTCCTCCATCTGGACATATGCGCTGATCAGCCTGCTCGTCAGCCTCCTCATCATCCTTTATCGCCCGGTCGGCATCGTGCAGCAGACGATGCGGGATCATCCGTTTCTCAACGCCGGCTTGCTGGGCATTCTGGCCAGCATGTTCGTCGGTCTGCTGGTGAACGATTCGGGCGTCTCGATGGCGGCGACCGGCCTTCTCTTCCTCACGGCGCCGATGTTGCTGATGGTGATGGAGAAGATGAGCGCGCAGCCCCCGGCTTCGGAATGCCTGAACCCCAGCGCTCCGTTACCGCAAGAATGAACATGGCGTGCGACCATCCGAGCGGGGTGGTCGAGTCGGGTAAACCGGTGCGCGCGGAGATACGCTCCGGCAAGGTTGCCGCCGGTGTAGCGGCATCCGCGAGCCAGCGGAAATAATAGTCTGCGCGGGCATGGTCGCCGCGCGCGATTGTATACAGCAGCACGAAGGCGGTCTCCGGCAGCCAGGGATCCTGCTTGAGGGAATCTTCTCCGGGCTGGATGCCGCCCCGCCGCGTGGTGAGATGCTTTTCGACGCGGGACACTGTGGCCGCAAGCCGCGCATCGTCCGGCATGGCGCCGCCGAAAGGCGATATCGCCCAGCATGCGGCGCTGTCCACGCCCGGAAATTCCTCCGTCGCCCGCCGGTAAAATCCGCCGGCGTCATCCCAGAGGGTATCATCGATGCCTTTGCCGATCCGCGCCGCCCCCCGCCGCCATCGTCCGCTCGCGCTGTTGTCGCCAAGCTGCTCCGCCAGCTTCGCCGCGCCGAGCAGCCCGGCGCGGCAGACGACGGCGTTGGAAAGGTAATAAGTCAACTGCTTCGAAGATTCCCAGTAATCCGAGCCGGGACCGGGAAGGCCGGTTTTCGGGTGCAGCACGGATAATACATGATTGGCGGCATGGGTGACGGCCGGGTACATCTCCCGCGCGAATGTCTGGTCGCCGGTGAGCCGGACATGCAGCCAGGCGCCCCAGGTGAAGTAGCCGGAGGCGTCGAGCTGGGTTGCCCGGCCATCGTCCACGGGACGCCCATCCGCCTGATAGCGCGGTTCCCAGCAACCGTCCGATCGCTGCCGGGAGGCGAGAAAACGATAAAGCGCCGCCGCTTCATCGCGATGGCCCGTCAGGTCGAACGCGGCGGCGGAAAAGACGCCGTCCCGCGGCCAGCAATACGACCAGTGCGAGCGCGCGCCGGCGATAACGGCGCCGGTGTCGCGATCCCGCAGCAGGCGCAGCACCAGCAGGGAGCGGGTGTAGATGTCGCGCAGCCCGCGGTCCGGAATCTCCACGGCTCGACCGCGCGCCAACCAGGAGCGCGTATCGGCGATGGCCGCCCGCCGTAATTCGCCGGCAGGCAGCAGCGCTGCCTCGCGAGCCTTTTTCACCGCCTCCGCTTCCGTGGGAGCGATGGCATAAATCAGCGTCAGCTCGCCGTTACATGGCCAGACGCCGGCCGTGATGACATCGCCGCGCGCGGCCTTCGCTCCGTTGAGCTTGCCCGCGGTGATGTCGGCAAAGGAGTCGAGCGCGCCCAGATGCCGGGCGGAAGGCTCGTCGCGACTCGCGACGGCGATAGCAACGCCCGGCTGTTGGAAGTGCACGATCGTGTTGTCGCGATAGACGGCCCCGTCGGCTTCGCGCGTTCCCGCGAGATCGAAATTCTGATAAGCGACAATCGCAAGCCGGCGAGCGTGATGCGTTTTGACGCTGATATGACGAATGATGAGATCGGCATCGGGCTGCATCCAGTCGGTAACTTCAACCGTCCATTGCCAGCGCTTTACGAAGCGCGTGCGCAGCACGTTGCTGTTCTCCAGGTAATGCTGCGTCACCTTATTTGCGTCGCGCAGCCAGGAAATGCGCCCATTCGCGCGCCGAATGCCCAGCATTGCCCCCGTCGAAAGCGGCGTCTTCTCCGGCTCGTAGAGCCGCTGATAAGGATTATAAATCTGCTCGTCAATGCCGACATGGGGCCAGCAGAGTCCGATAATAGTGCCATGGCCGTCCAGCGCCGCGAGAGCTCGCGAATTGCCGATTAGCGCCGTGCCCCGGTATCGTATGACAGCGCCGTCGGGAAGAAGTTGCAGCCGCCAGAAGCAGCAGGCGACACCGGCGGCAAAAACGGCGATGGCGAACACTCCCCAACGGCGCGCGCGAAACGCGGCAACGGCATGACCTATCGTTTTCAATGCTGGCTCCCGAGACAGAGGGTATCCGGCGTTAATTATATCCCCGCTTCGTCATTTGTGGGAGAGTGGTGAGTGCATTCGCCACTATTAATCGGTTCCGGCGCCGCCGATTCGGGTGAGTACTCAACCGGTTTAACTGCCCGGCAAGCCGCGGACTGGCGGGGATCGGGGGTTGCTGGTATAATGTGGCCTGCTGAAGGGAATAATAATGCCGAATCGACCCTCCGCGGCGGACGGGTGTGAGCCTGTATGAAATTCGACCTGACGCAATTTTTGATATTTTTCCCGATCATCCTGATCTCGATTGCCATCCATGAGTTCGCCCACTGCTGGACGACTTATCGCCTGGGAGACGACACTCCGAAGCAGCAAGGAAGGTTGACGCTCAATCCGCTGGCCCATCTGGATACCTTTGGCACGATCATGATCGTGGTTTCCTCATTCGCCGGCATCGGCTTCGGCTGGGGCAAAGCTTCGCCGATGAACCCGATGAATTTTCGCCATCCGGCACGCGACCGCATGCTGAGCGCGGCTGCCGGACCGATTTCCAACCTGCTGCAAATGCTGGCGTGGGCATCGATCGGGCTGGTCGTAACCATCCTCCTTCCAGACAGCTATTCATTCGAGCAAATCGTCCTCTTCAGACCGGAGGTGCCGATCACCCTGCTGATATGCTTCGCGGGGGTGCTTATCAACGCATCTCTGGCGATTTTTAACCTGTTGCCGGTGTATCCGCTCGACGGGCATCATATCCTGGGTTATTTCGTGCCCGTGCTGCAGCCGATAATCGACAATCCTATGTGGGGACTGGTGTTCCTGTTCCTGGTCTTCAACAGGACATTGTTGTCCAATGTCTTGTGGCCGGTCATGCGAGTCGTCATACGTACCTGCTCGCTTGCCGTCGGCTGGCCGGATGTACCGGAGTGGTTTTAGTGACGACCCACCAGCCTATCGTCGCCATTGACGGTCCCGCCGGCTCCGGCAAGAGCACTGTAGCGCAGGCGGTGGCGCGCCGGGCGGGGTTGTTGTTCATCAGCAGCGGCGCGCTGTACCGCGCGGTGGCGCTGCGCGCGCTGCGCCTGGGCGTGACGGCGGCGGATCGCGAGCGGCTGGTCGAGTTGGCGGCGACACTCGATGCGCGATTTTCGACAGATTCCGGCGGCGCAATGCGCGTGGCATTGGACGGAGAAGACGTGACGGAAGCCCTGCGCCAGCCGGGCGTGGACCAGGTCGCTTCCGCTATCGCCACCATCTCCGCGCTGCGCGAGCACGTGGTGGCAAAGCTGCGGGAATACGGTCGAACGGGCGGCATCGTCATGGAAGGCCGCGACATTCAGACGGTGGTATTTCCGGCCGCGGAGATCAAAATATTCCTTACCGCCTCGGCGGAAGAGCGCGCGAGACGGCGGTGGAAGGAATTGACGGTCAGAGGCGAATCTATTGGTTATAGCGAGGTACTGACCGAGGCGCGCGCGCGCGATCTGCGCGATGAGCAACGCGAGGCGTCACCCCTGCGCGCCGCCCCCGGCGCAATTCGCGTCGATACCGATGAGATGACGATCGAGCAGGTCGTCGAATGCATATCGAAAATCATCGATGCCTGGCGCGGCGCCCCTGAACTGCGCGGTGATGAGTTGGCGCGCGCGGCGGGATGCGGAGTGGATTAATACGGGAGATAGTTTTGAGTTTTGAGTTTGCGTTTCTTATCTGGAAAGCGCTCTCTCGGCAACTAAAACTAATCATTAGGGAGCGAGTTGATGGATCTGGGTGCTGCCACCCATCCCGGATATGTGCGGTCCGACAACGAGGACGGCTACTACGCGTCCGCGGAACATGCGGTGTTCGCGGTGGCCGACGGCATGGGCGGGCACGAATACGGCGAAGTGGCCAGCCACCTGACGCTGGAGGTGATAGTACAGCATGCCGAAGCCATCGCCGGCGCCGAGTCGACCGAGCTGCCGGCCCGCCTGCATCGAGCGATTAAGGACGCGAATGCCGTCATCCTTTCGAAGGCCGTCGATCAGGAAGCGCGCAACCGCATGGGTACCACCATCGTGGTTGCCACCATTCATGGCGACCGGCTTTATTTCGCGCATCTCGGCGACAGCCGGCTCTATCTGCTGCGCGGCGAGTTATTCACGCAGTTGACACGCGACCATTCCCTGGTGCAGGCCATGGTGGACCGCGGCGAAATAACGGCGGAGGAGGCGGCCATTCATCCGCTGCGCCACCAGATCACGCGGGTGGTGGGCGGAGATGATTATATTTCGCCGGAGATTGCCAGCCAGGCGCTGGAGCCGGGCGATCTGGTGCTGCTCTGCACGGACGGACTGAGCGGCGTCGTGTCCCCGGAGACTATCCGCGGCATCCTGGCGGGCGCGGGCAACTGCCAGCAGAAGGCGGATGCGCTGATTCAGGCCGCGCTGCGGGCCGGGGCGCCGGACAACATCACCGCCGTCCTCGTGGCATATCAACGCCCGCAGCCGGCAGCCGTTCGCGCGGAGCATCAATTTCCGCATCTCTCTTTCAAATATACGATCCTCATCATTTTGCTCTTCATGGTCGTTTCCGCGCTCGGTTTCTTCCTGTGGAGTTATACGCATCCCGAATATTATATCCGCGCGGACGCGCAGGGCAACGTATGGATATACCAGCACTGGGTCGGATTGCCTATGCTGGAGGCAAAACGAATGCCCAACAGGCTGGGCATAGCGGTGCCGCTCGACGAGGTGCTGCCTTACGCGGAGCAATACGGCGATCTCGCCGCGGGTCGGCGCGTGGACGATCAGGATCAGGGCGCCGAAATACTGAAAACGCTCGTCGATAACGCCGCTGCCGGGCTGCTGGAACAGGCTAATGAAGCCGTCAATCAGGGCAACCTGGCGGAAGCTCGCGACCTGATCGCGCGGGCGGAAACGCTGGGGGCCGATCCCGATCGAGTATTAGAGATCAAAAAAATAATCGAGAAGGCGGAATCGACCCCGGCATCTTCGCAATCCGAGCGTACGCCCCCGCGTTAACCCGTACAATTACACGCGCTTCCACTCGGTATGCGTGCACACCGAGCAAGGCGGAACATGTCCGGGTCGATCGAAGGAGATCTCATTGCCGCAATTCGTGCAGCGATATGTGCCTTCCGCCGCGATTTCCCCGGTTTTTACCATGCCGCTGGCAAGATGCTCGTGACTTGTCTCCTCGCGGCCCGCGGTCTCGCGGCGCCGCGCTTCTTCCTCGCTCATCCCATATTGCTCCCCGCAACAATTTCATACCTCCACCGTTGCTCGGAAGTAGTATAGTAGGGGTGACACTGATCCGGGAGGAAAGATGAATGCGCCTGACGCGATCGGCCATGCTGCTGATTATCTTCATCGGTTCGTTTTCGCGGGGGCAGTTGCCGCCGGTCGAGCGGAATATCGTCGTCCAGCGCGGCTTGGTTTACCGCACGGTAGAGGGAACGGCGCTGGCGCTGGATCTGCTGCGGCCAGAGGGAGAAGAGAGGCCGCTGCCGGCGGTAATCGCCTTCGCCGGCTGGACTGATGACGAGCGCGCCGCGTTGCGTCCCGCGGTGGAATACCTGGCCGGGATGGGCTTCATTGTGGCCATTGTTGCTTACCGCCCGGCGCCGCGCTGGATTTTCCCCGCGCAGCTTGAGGACGCCCGCGCCGCCGTCGCCTGGGTGCGCGATAATGCAGTGAAATGCGGCATCGATCCGCACCGTTGTTTCTTGCTCGGTGTATCCGCCGGCGGGCAGTTGGCCGGGCTGCTGGGCACGCGGGAGGAGACGGCGGAACAGTTCGCCGGAGTCATCCTTATTGCCGCGCCTACCGATTTCACCGCGCTGCCGCCCGGACTGAAGGCAAAAATCGCCATGCGCATGTACCTGGGCGCTGAGCAGGATGAGCGGCCCGACCTTTATGCCGCCGCCTCGCCGATCACCTTTGTCTCCGCGGGCGATCCGCCGTTCCTGATAGTGCACGGCGAAAAGGATGATTACGTGCCGCAGGCGCAGGCCATACGCCTGACCGAGGCGCTGCGGGCGAAGAAGGTGCCCGCGAAGTTGCTCACGCTGCCGGAGATCGGCCATGAACTGCCCGCCCTGAACGCGCCTGCCGGCATCGCCACGCTGCGCCTCATGCTTAATTTCCTCTCCGACCCGCGTGGAGAGCAATCCACGGAGAAATGATGCGAAGGGCTTGACGCCCTCGGCCAATTTGCCTATACTACACACGTTGTCAGGGGCGGGATGCCAAAAGTTCCCGCTGTGACCGCAACAAAACCCATTTCGGGTTCTCCTGACGTAGGGGTGTAGCTCAGCTGGTAGAGCGGCGGTCTCCAAAACCGTAGGTCGCGGGTTCGAATCCTGCCGCCCCTGCCATTTTTGTGTCTCGTCGCGGAGCCGTGGTGTAGCCTGGTCTAACACATCAGACTGTCACTCTGAAGATCGCGGGTTCAAATCCCGTCGGCTCCGCCACCCCCCTCTCTTTATTTCCGATTTTTGATTTTGGATTTTCGATTGCGCGGCGGCACCCATCTACCTCTGAATTACTAATCCTTCGTTTCTTGTCACTATGCGAAGATTTTGCTTTGTTCACGCACTGACCCAAATAAGCAAGCTCAGTCCGGTGGTTGAGTAGGCAGGAAAGCTAATCGATTCTTTCCATAGCTCTTGTGCCGTATCGAAACCACCGCGTTGAAAGCCTCTAAAAGCCTTCTTTCGTACTCGCTCTCGTCTCTCGTTCTCTTTCTCGAATTAGACAAGTGCATTGCCGCATCCGCCGCAGAAGCGCGCCTCGGGCGTGAGCGGCGCGCCGCAATTACCACAGAAGCGTTTGGCGGGCACAGGAACCAGACCCACTTCCTTCGCGGGTTGCCAATCGGATAAGGTTGGATTCCAGACCAGCGTATCGGCCGGCAGGCGGCCTTCAGCGATCCAGCCGCGCAAGTCGTCCTCGGCAACCGGGCCTTGCGGCTGTCCCTGCAATAGGTAGTGCCAGGGGACAGGCTCCGGTTTTGCCGGCGTAGGGGGCGGGATGGCAGGCGCCGGGACTGGCGGGGGTGGCGCCGGGGGTGCAGTAGTGACGGATTTCTCCGCTGATTGGCCGGTGCGGACGCCGGCGGCAGCGATGGCAGCCCCGACAACACCGGCGACGGCGCCTGTTATCGCGTCGCTGCTCGCCGCCGATGACGCCCAGGTCAGACCCGGCGGCACGACGACCGGGTGGCGGAAAGTATCGTGCCAGGAATTGATTTCCAGTTCCCAACCTGTCTCGCTTTGCACCAGGTTAAAAGTCGCCGCCTGCTCAGTGCCCAGACGGTGCCAGGAAGCAATAGCCGGAGTGCCGGTTTGGTCGTGGAACAGTGACAGGCCATCGCCCGCGATACTCTCCAACCGCAGCATCTTACCCATCGAATCTCGCTCGGTGATCTCCCACGCGCGCCAGGATACGCCGGGGATGGCCGGCGCCGGCGGCAAGGCAGCGATGCCGAGCAGGGCTTGCAGGCCGGCGGTCACCGCGGTCTGATCCACCGCCCGCCCTCCCGCTGCCGACTCCAGCGTCCGGCAAAAAGCCGTAAGTGATTCACCCATGCCCAGCGGGATAAGGCGGGTGATGATGGGAAGGACTATATTATCGACATCGCCGGATAACAGCTCCATGATCAGTGTTCCTTTCCCTTACCAGTCTTTGAGATGATCGACCGCCGGCACAGTCGGAGTGACGGTTTTGAGGCGTTTGACCGCATTCTCCGGCCAATGTTGACGATAGACAACATATCTGCCGTTCTTAAAATCGCCCACCTTTTCCGCGTAATCAAAAACGTCAATCGCGACATCAAGAATACCCAGACCTTCAGTTCCCGCGGCCAATGCATAAAGTAACGTCGCCGCCCTGGTTGCACCGGCGACCACCGCAATTTTCGCGAATATCAACGCGAATATTGCGACGAAAGTCATTGACTTGATAATCAGGTAGCGTTCAGAATTCTTGGTATATAAACCGGAAAGACTGCGCAATTTCGGGTCGCTCCACCCCTGGTACCACCAGGGATCGATGAAGCGCGGCGAATCCAGAATGTCAGTGCCGGAGAGATAGAAGCCGGCGAAATGATGGCTGATCGGGCCCAGGTCCCAGATGCCAAACTGACTCACCTCGATGCCGTTCATGCAGGTCCACGGCTCGGGGTCGGCCGAGTTGTTATCGCCCAGGCGCCGTCGCGCCATCCAGTTGTATACTCGTCCCGATAAATTTCCACATATATATTCGTCCCAATCGGAGTAGACGAGAGAGCGAATATTCGTCCATGGTCCGGACATGTCATCGGGGTAAATGTAATCGAAACGATTGGAAGTGAAATTCTTATTGACCAGGTTCAACTCCAATTCCCGTCGATCGTAAATCGTCTCCACCAGCTCAGTAACATTTTTCTGGATATCGATGGTAACCTCGGTGCCCCTGGCGGGCGGGTTGTTGCCGACCGGCACGCCGCAGCGAACATGGAAAAGCGCGCCGGCGTATGTCTCCCAGGTCAATCCGCTATAGCGCAGCACCCATTTGGCGATGCCTTCGTCACTGGTTACAATACGATCGGTTCCCTCGATAGTCAGGCTGGCGCTGCCCATCGTGTCAACCTTGAGCATAAGTGGGAATCCAACCAGTGGATTGGACCAGTCCGGGGTCATACAGGCAAAACAGCTTGCTTCCGAAGTGCCCGGCACACCGCCGCCGACAACCCAGAACTTGAGGAAAACGTATCCTGGTTTCAGGATCACTGTGCCGGTAAGGTCGGTTGTTTGATTGGTGTCGCCGGTTTTCGGTCGCGCCTTCGCTTTCATGGTAAGGGTAATCTTGTCGGGTAATCCGGGGGCTTGCAGTACCACTTCGTTCGATTTCACTGTATAGCGTTTTCGACCTGGCTCATCATAGTCGGTATCTTCGGTGAGGGTGAAATGGCTCTTGGATGTTTGATCAAAAGTTATTTGTAGCTGTTCCATCTCGAAATTATCGGCGACGGACACATGGCTATCCTTATCAAAACGATTATGCAAGAAAATAATCAGCTCCTTCTCATCGGTTGCATCACAGAGGAACTGATTTCTTTCCATTTCGATGCCGGCATACTCTCGTCCCTCTTGTTCGTCGGTATCGAAGGGGCAGGCTAGCTCTACCGCGGGGGGCAGATGAAGGCCGAACTTCGCGGAATATGAAGTGCTGCTCGGCGGCGCTCCGGGCGCCGCTTCCGGCTTACCGGTAAAGGTTACGGTGATGACGCCGTCGTTGAGCAGCCAGTCTTCCGGCGCCTTGACGCCTTCCTTCATCTTCGCCCGGCAGCGCCAGGTCAGATTGCCATCGTCGCTGGCGAGCGAGGTGAGATCGATATAATCGGGCGAAATAACCGGCGCTTCCCAGATCGGCGTAAAGCCCGGCGTCGTGGGGTCCTCGGTATTTGGTGGGGTGTAAAAAAAGGCCACCAGCTCGGTGAAGGTCCAGGTTTTCTCGTCGGCGGGAGTCCATGCCTCATAGACGGGATATTCACGCTTTATATTGTTCGGCTGGTTGGCGTTGATCATTTTGGCGTTCAGAGCCAGCGCCACTTCCACCTGCAGCGTTACCGGTATGGAAAATTGGCCATTGCCGGCAGTGACGGTGACGGTAATGGTGGGAGGGATACCACCCTGCACCGGCGAGGGCATGGAGATACTGGCACACCGCTGTTGATACTGTGTGCCAAGATCGGCGATAACAAGGCCCGGGTTGCCAAGGTCAGTTGGGAAGGTGATAGTAGCGTCACCATCAGGGAAAGAACCCGATTCATTCATGCAATAGGCATACAGGAAGATGACCCCTGGATCACCCTCTTTCAACTGCGTGGAGGGTTTGCCCTTCGCATCTACAGTGCGCACCTGCACGCTGTAATTGCGTTGCGCAGGATCTTCGCCTTCCTTCACCGGTTCGGAGGTCTGGATGACCGTGCGGGCGATTTCCACGCCGTTGACCAGCATCGAGACGGTAGCCGTCGCCACCCCGGCGAGGATCGGCGCCACCCCGGGCGTGCGCAGGCCGTCGTTGAAATTGAAGGGATCGGTAAGGAAGCAGTCGGCCAGCGCCGGATCGGCCAGCAGCAGCACCAGTACCGCCAATCCCAGGCACATGAGCATGGATGCCAGCGCCGGCGCCGGCAGCGGGGTTTTTCCCGTCGGGGTCTGCAAGCGTGGCGTGCGCACCATCATATAGGACAGCGCGGTGCCCAGCAGCACATTTGCGCGCAGCAGCGGGTATTGGGTGATCTTAAGGTAAAAAAGCAGGTAGGCGGTTAAAAACGGCATCGCTATGCCGATGCCTATGCGAAGCGGAGCCGGAATATAATACAACTTGAAACGGGAGAGGAAGCCATCGATGGGTCGGCGCAGGTAAATGAAGGCGACGGGCAGCCCCACCATCATCAGCGGGGTGATGATATCTACTCCCTCGCCGAAACCTAGCTGCAAGAAAGAAAAACGTGAAAGGAAAGGCAAGCGGTAAAGAATGACGGTATATATCCGCGGGAAGTAACACAACAACACCGGTATGCCGATGAGGAGGACGACTTTTTTTGTCAGCGAAAAACCGCCGAACTTGCGCTGGATGCGGGCAAACAAGGTGACGGATCGCTGCCGGAACAGGAGCATCAGTATTGGAATGAGCAACAGCGCCAGCGGTACGATAAAGCGCGAATATTTCGCCAGCGGTGTGCCGAGGAGGAAACCGGGGGTCGGCAGCCCGCTGACGCTGCCGTAAACGAACCAGAAATAGCCGCTGGCGGCGCCGCCGAAGATGGAGAGCGCGTTCCACCAGGATTCCGGGCGCCGGCGCAACGGCAGGCTGCGCGCCAGGCGCAGGAAGGTTTGCGGATCTGCCGCCTGCGCCTGCACCTGCTGCTTCACGCCGGCGGCCCACTCGCTGAATCCGTATTTGGGGACGGCATCTTCCGCCGTAGTGACTTCCTCCGGGGCTCCTTCAACTGCCGCGGGGACTTCTGCCGGCGCGGCCTCTTCGGCTGCCGCGGGTGATTCCGCCAGATCGGCGTCTTCAACAATAGCGGTAGTTTCCGCCTGCTCCGCTCGCGGCGGTGGTGTCGCCGGCTGCCAGGCGGCGCCATCCCAACGCAGCCATCCATCGCTGTATGGATCGGGCTGCCACCATGCCTGCTCGTCATCGATGACGCGCAGGGCATTTACCGCCTCGATATACTCGGCGTCGGGGAGTTGACCGAGATGGCGGCGTTCCCGCAACAGCAGCAGTTGTTGTTCGGCTTCAGTGAAGGTCATGCTTACCTGCCTTCTGCCCGTCCAGCGTGGCAAACCGCGTAATGCGGCTCACTCCCGCATTGGTACCGAGCCAGTAGACACCATCGGAATCCTGTGTCATGACTTTGACTTCGTAACCGGCCAGGCCATCGCGATCGGTGAACCGATGCCAGACGCCGCCGGCCTGCACTACGATGCCGTCGTATTCCGATCCGAACCAGAGTCGGCCCGCGGTATCCTGGTAAATCGAGCGAATTTTAGCGCCTTGCAACGCCGGCGGTAGCGACGACGCCTGCCAGCGTTCATCCCGCCGGACGGCCAATCCACCCTGGTTGGCAATGCCGGTGGCAGCCCAGAGGCTGCCGTCGTTATCTTCATACAGTGCGTTTACCGCAGGGTGGGGCAGGCCGTCATTATGGTCAAAGACGGACCAGCGCCCGCCGGAGTAGCGGGCCAGGCCGCCGGAGGGGAACTGCGCGCAGCCCACCCAGAGGGCGCCGTCGCGGTCATCGAGCAGGACATCGGCGGCGGTTATTCTCTTCGGCAGCTTCACAACCCGCCAATGCGCTCCGCTAAGGCGAGCCAATCCGGCCGATCCACCCACCCAGACGGCGCCGTCCCGTGTTTCCAGCAGGCTGCCGGCGCGGGTGAAGGTCAATTCAGGTCCGGGCGCGATCACCCGCCAGCGGCCGCCGGCATAACGGGCCAGTCCCGCGTCATGCGCCAGCCAAATCTGACCGCGTTTATCGCGCAACAAGGCGCGCACGTAGGAGAAAGCCGGAGGTGTGCCGGGCAACGCGCGCGGTTTTCCGGTGTCGCGATCAAGGCAGGTCAGCCCATCTTTTCCCCCACACCAGACCGTATCACCCACCACGAGGAGAGCGGAGGCTTCCGATGGAGGGCGTAAAATAGCCCATCCGGGCGGCAAATGCGCGACCTTCAGCCGCGCAAGCCATGCCCGCGCTCCCCAACCCAACGCCACAACCAGCACGATACCGGCGAGAAGCTGGATAATGAGCGATAACACCTGACGCTTGCCCACGTATTCTCCCGCAAGAGCAATCGGTTGGAGAGGAAGTTGAAAGATAATATACTGAAAGAGGATTTTTGTTGTCAAGTAAATTATAAAAATTGCCTAGGCATTATAAAAACCTTACTTATTCTGAATTATTATTATTAACGGTTCCCCCCACAAGCGACAGTCCTGTTAAAGATAAAAAACCTATACTAGCTACTTCCACAAGCACTTGCTTTTGTGTATGATATCTGGAACCTTACTTTTGACAGCCCATTCGTCATATTACCGAAGCAATAGACCGGGAGTAAACCATGCACCTTCCAGCTTTTCTCATTTTCGCCCTGTTGGGTTGCGGATTGCTGGTCGCTGGCTGCCGGAAGAGCGCAAGCCGCGAGGTGGTAGTCTATACTTCCGTCGATCAGGTTTACGCGGAACCGATCTTGCGCTCCTTCGAGCAGGAAAGCGGGATTCGGACGCGCGCCGTCTATGACGTCGAAGCCACGAAGACGACGGGCCTGGCCACCCGGCTGGTTGCCGAAAAGAAGGCCCCGCGCGCCGATGTCTTCTGGAACAATGAATTTGCGAACACGTTGCTGCTGCGGCGGCAGGGGATGCTGGCGCCGTATCGCTCGCCCGCCGCGGAGGATCTTCCCGGTCAGTATCGAGATGCGGGCAACTATTGGGCGGGGATGGGCGGGCGCGCGCGCGTGCTGCTGGTGAATACTGAAAAGCTAAAGCCGGCCGATTACCCAGCATCGATGAACGATCTACTGAGCACAAAATGGCCGGGGGCGTCCGTCGGCATGGCCAACCCGCTGTTTGGCACGACGGCAACCCATGCCGCGGCGCTCTACGCGACGATGGGCAGAGAGAAGGCGCGAAATTTCTTCAGCAAAGTGAAGGCGCGCGGGGTGCGCACGGTGGACGGCAATTCCGTGGTGCGGGACCAGGTAGCGAGCGGACAACTCGCCTGGGGGGTGACGGATACCGACGACGCGCTGGGCGCGGTGGAGCGGGGCGCGCCGGTCGCCATCGTGGTGCCCGATCAGCAGCTTGCCGGCGCCTTTGTCATTCCCGGCACGGTCGCCATGATCGCCGGGGCGCCGCATCCCCGCGAGGCGAAGGAACTGGTCGATTATCTCCTTGCAAAAGAGACGGAAGACGAGCTGATCGCCGCCGGCGGGTGCCAGTTTTCGCTGCGCGGGAAGGCGGCGCCGCCGCAATGGCTGAAGAAGCCGTTGAAACCGCTGACGGTAGAGCTGACCGACGTGCAGGAGCAGATGCCGCGAGCGATGGAAGAGCTGCGCGAGATATTCAGCCGGTAACCGGTATGATGAACACCCGCGCACAACCTGTCGCCGTCTACCGCCGTATTGGGGCACGGTGGCTCGGTGGGGGCGGGTCGGTGCTGGCGCTGGCCGTGCTGTTGGGGCCTTATATCGCGCTGGGCGTCGCGGTTGCCTCCGGTCATTATGGCGAGGGGCATGGGGTCCGGCAGGCTTTTCCATACTCGGGCCGGCAATTGCTGCTGCTGGCGTACTCGCTGCTCTTCAGTGGGGCGGTGGCGGGCGGCGCGCTGCTGTTGGGGGTGGGTTGCGCGCTGAAGCTGCGCTCCATGCCCCGGCTGGGCAGCATCTTCCTGGCGGCGCTGCCGGTGCTGATCGCGGTGCCGGTCTACCTGCATGGCCTGGCGTGGACTGCCTGCCTGGCGTCGGTTGCCGGCGGGCTGCCGTTACGCGGCTGGTGGGGAAGCGGATGGGTCGAGGTGATGGCGTTGCTGCCGCTGGCGACGGGCATTGCGCTGGTCGGCCTGCGGGCGGTAGACCGAGAACAGGTGGAAGCGGCCTCGCTTCACCAATCGGACTTCCGTGTTTTTCGCCGCATCGAGTTGCCGCTTGTCATGCCGATGCTGCTGGCGGGATTCGGACTGCTTTTCCTGATCAGCCTGCTGGACTATAACATACCGTCGCTGTTTGGCGTCAATGTTTATGCCATGGAGATATTCACCGGGTACAGTCTGGACGGCAATCCGACCGCGGCGGTGGTGACGGCGCTGCCGTTGATCGTGGCGGCGGCGGCGGTGATGATGCTCGGACTGGCGCGCGCGCGGCTTGCGGCATCAACGCCGCTCTTCCGCCGCGCATCTGTTTATCGCCGCGAGTGCTGGCCGGTCTGGCTGCGCATCGCGCAGTGGATAGCGCTGGCGCTGCTGCTGGCGCAGGCCGTCGTGCCGTCTGCCGGCATGCTGGTCATGACCGGCGCGGCGCGCGCCTGGGCGCAAGCGATGATGAGTGCGCGGATCGAGATCGGAACCACCGCGGCGGTTGCCGGGATGGTCTTGCTGCTCGGTCTTCCGCTGGCGCTGCTCGCCGCCGGGCCGCTCTCCCGCGCGGATGGCGCGGGCAAGGTATGGTGGGCGCTGCTGTGCCTGCCTTTTGCCATGCCGGCGCCGCTGACGGGCATCGGCGCAATTCACCTTTCCGCTTTCGGGTCGCGGCTGCCTTTCGATACAGGCCCGTTCCTGCCGGTGCTGGTGAACCTGGCGCGCTTCGTGCCGGTGGCGGCCTTCGCCTGCTATGCCTGGCAGCGGCGCGTCGATCCCGGCTTGCTGGAGGCGGCCCGCCTGTACCAACGGACGCCGTTGCGCGGCTTGCTGGACGTCCGGCTGCCGCTGTATCTGCCCGGCCTGCTGCTGGCGGGCGTGCTGCTGCTGACGCTGACGGCGGGGGAGCTGGGGGCGACGCTACTGGTCGCGCAACCGGGCGCGCCCACGCTGATGATCCGGTTGTATAACCTGCTGCATTACGGCGCTTCGCGCGACGTAGCTGCGCTGTGCCTGACATTGATGGCCGGGGCCGGCATCGCAGGCGCGCTGGCATTGTGGGGAATTAAGGCAAGGCCGCGGTTCGGAGGGATGGCGAATGAAGGGTAACGCGTGTTAACGGCGGTGTCGCTGTGCAAGCGGTTTGGCGAGGTGCGGGCGGTGGAGGATGTCTCCTTCCGCCTGGAACCGGGCGCCGCCGTCGCCCTGCTGGGACCGTCGGGGAGCGGAAAAACGACAGTCCTGCGCATTATCGCCGGATTTGAGGTGCCGGACGCCGGTGAGGTGTGGCTGCACGGGCGCCTGGCAAGCGGGCGCGGGGAGTTGATCCCTCCGCATGCGCGGGATATCGGATTTGTTTTCCAGCAACCGACGCTGTGGCCGCACATGACGGTGTGGCAGCACCTGCTGTTCGCCGGGCGGGAGCGCGTTGACCGTGCCGCGCGGGAGCGTTTGCGGGATTTGCTCGACGCCGTCGGCCTGCACGAGCTGGCGGCGCGCTATCCGGGGGAGTTGTCCGGCGGGCAGGCGCGTAGGGTGGGGCTGGCGCGCGCCTTGGCGGCGCGCCCCAAACTGTTGCTGATGGACGAGCCGCTGACCAACCTGGACGAGCAGTCGAAGGAAGAGATGCAATCCATCGCGCAAGGGACCGCGCGTGAGCTGGGGTGCGGCCTGCTCTTTGTGACGCACGATGAGCGGGAAGCCGCAATGATGACCACGCGCTGCCTGCGGATCGCCGCCGGACGGCTGTTATAGCGTCATTTTCTGGCCAGCGCGGAGCCCATCCAGGCGAAAAGGGTAAAAAGGCAGCCGAGGGCAATCAGGAAGTCGCCGAAAATGCTTCCGGCGCCGAACGCGACGCCGCCCATGGTATGTATTGGCGCGTCATTTAATGCCGGGTCATTCAGCAAGATGCGTAAACTGCCTACACGGCCCAGCAGGTCGTAAACGCTAAACGCGCCGAAGATCAGCGCGAGGATGCCGGGAAGCAGAAGCTTGCCGCGCTCCGCTCCGCCGATTACCACGCAGCCGGCGGCAAAGCAGAGTACGGAAGCGATGATATCGAACAGCAGCTCCGATCTGTCGAAATGAAACTGGAGATAACGGACGGCTTCCGGGAGCATCCAGAAGATGGCGCCGATGACTATTACCCATCCGGCGAATATGCCGAAGCAGGAGCGGGAAGCAGCCGGCCTGGAAGAAACGGCAGGCATGGCGGAGCCGGGCATTGCCGCCGGCGCCGGCGCTGCAGGCGTGGGTGCGGCTGCCGGTGGCGCGGGCGGCGGGGTGGGGGGAGGCGGTTCGGCGCCGACAGCGGCGCCGCATGCTTCGCAAAATCGTACTTCCCTGAGCTTCGCTCCGCACTTCGTACAGAATTTAACTGCACCCGACATGGCTGTTTCCTCGTATTGGTAGAGTAGGGACGACCAACCGGTAACTCAAGCGGCAAAAAGGTGATGTCAATCATAACGCCTGTATATTGATGGGTCAATAGGCGAAGCTTATCCGACATTAAACTGAAAGCGAGGCATGCAATGACCAATTCTTCCGGCAATTGCAGGAAATGCGGAGCGGCCATCAAGCCGGGGGCGCGGTTTTGTGAGGCGTGCGGGACAGCCATATCCGCCCAACCACCGCCGCCTGCTCCACCCGCGCCGGCTCCGCCGGCGCCTGTTGCACCGGCGCCGCAGATCCCTTCGACTCCTACGCAGGCCATGAGTGCTCCTCGTAAAAGCTCCGCGGGCCTGGTTATCGGGGTAATCTGCGCCGTGCTGCTGGTGGCGTTGCTGGCGGTAGTGCTGGTATGGGTGGCGCAAGGCAAAAAACCGCCGGCCGTTGCCGGAGGTGGGCGGCCAAGCGCCGCTGTTCCGGATGCGCCGCCCGCGGCGAAGCCGCCCGCGCCGAAGCCTGACGGCAACATCGCCTACCTGCCAGCGCCGGGACTGCGATTGACCTACCACGAACAATTCGTGGATGGCGACGAAGGTGATTGGGAACTGGTGACGGCGCATTTGAACGCGAGGGTCGAACTGTCAAGCGTGGAGTGCCTCGACAGCTACGCAACCGCCGGCGAGAACGATGTAGCGACCATGCACTACCTGTCCGACGCGGACGGGGTCTGGAAAGTGGAAGACATCAGGCCGGAAAACCGCGAGCTTTACCTGCCGACGCAGATTAAGCCAGGCGCAACCTTCTCCTCCGAGGGTGTAAACGGCAAAATAGTGGCCGTCGGAAAAACCTGCGACCTGGGCTTCACTACATTCACCGATTGCCTGGTGGTGCAGCGCACGTATGGCGCCGGATATGAGGAAACGGAATATTTCGCCCCCGGACACGGCATCGTGTTGACGAAAGCCGGCAATGCGACCATGCGCAAACTGACCGGCGTCACGCGCATGGACGAGAATGAAGCAACCACATTCGTCAAAAAGCATACTACCTGGCAGAAGGCGCTGGGAGAGTAAGGAGATCGCGATGCTTGAAATAATCAGACGCATACTCGTCCTGGGCCTGGTGTTGGGCGCGGTGTGGACATATGTATATGCGCTGCCCGGAATTCTCCGCGTGCGGCCTGTGATGCTCCGGGAGGAGTCAGTCAATTCGGCACGCGTCGCATTGGATGATTCTGAACAAACGCTGTTGAAGCATAATCTCGGCGTTTCACCTCCCATAACTGTTCACGGACCGGAATGGACGGCGTTCGCTGATAACGCCTTTGCCACCGTGGACCGCCGCCCACCTTCGCGTCAATGGCGCATGCGTTATGGTAAGCACGACCTGGCGAACCCCATTTATTTCTCGCCGGACGAAAATCCGTTACGGCAGGTGAAAGGGCGTTTCGGCGGTGAGGCTTCCGTGCTGTACCTTGCGCTGGGAGATGGACGGTACTTCGGATTATCACGAGTGATGATGAGCGAAACGATCAATGAAGTGCCTGGCTGGCTGGCGCATCCCTACCGCGAATTGTCCGTCCTGTTGCTCCTTGCCGCCTTCCTGGTTTATATCTTGCTGCCGTGGCCGAAACGCGAGCCAGGCGCCCTCACCTATGCGCGCGGCAGCAGCGTTATCGGGCCGGACTGGCTGGGGATCGGTTTGGCGGCGGTCTTTTTCGCCATCGTGCTGCTGGCGATCTCGGATAACACCAACGCGGCGCCGGAGGCGGGGTGGTGGTTCAAAATCACCGGGTGGGCGCTGCCCGCCACCTTGCCGGGAATCAGCATATTGATCGTGGGCCTCTGGTACGCCTCCTTTGCGCTTACTATTCGTCCTGATAGCTTGCGCGTGGTATCTCTGCGCCGGACCGATGAGATGCGCTTCGCTGATATCACTGCGACCCGCATGGAACCGTTCACCTCGCCGACCTGGTTGAAAGTGCTGTGCACCATACTGGTGATCTTTACCTTCGGCAGGGGGGCATATCTCATACCGCTGGTCTTCCAGCAGCAGCCCGGCCTTACCCTGCTTGGCGCGGATGGCCGCAAAATCAGGTTGCTGATCGGCAACCTTCCCGGCTGCGCGGCGCTGCTGTCGGCGTTGGCGCGTTTCGGCGTGCCGCTGCCTGCTGAAATGCGTGATATGTTGGCTGACGCGGAGGCGAATATGCCCGAAGCCGTACTACCGAAGAGCAATGCGGCGGGCAAAGTGGCGCTGGGCGTGTTGATCTGCGGCCTGTGTCTCGGCATCTGGCTGTTCACCTCCCGCTACAGTCCCGTGTATCGGGTCCCGTCCATTCCCGCGAAACCGCTGACCGATGCGGAGGTGGAGCGGATACGGCAACGGCATGCCGTGCTTATGGAAGCGCAAAATCAGGTAACGGCAGCACACCGGCGATACGAGCAAGCGCCGGCCAACGAGCGCGATGCCGCCTATCAGGACTATCAGGCGGCGCTGGATCGCTATATAAAACTTAACGAGACGCTGGAGGGGGAGAATTAGTACCTACGGTAAAGCCGATACCAAAAAGCGAAGTTTTTCCGTAATTGTTAGTGATAAGTGATAAGCACAGTTTAAGTGGTTGAGTAAGTCTAATTCACTTATCATTCTTCCTCTTCGTTATATTCAGGATACTGCGGCGGGGCTTCTCCCCGTTCCGCGATAACCGTGGGATAGCTCATGCTCGTGACCGGCTCGGCATTCGTCTGCTCTACGGTGATGATATGCCACCACTCGTCGCCGAAATCGAACAGATACAGGAACTGCCGGCCGATTCCCAGGCGTAATGACGCTATAGGTGTCTCTTCCGCATTAGCCTCATCACATTCCAATTCCGGATGTGAATATTCCGTCCCCTGCCGGGCCGCCGTGCGTGGATTACGTGGATTTATCTTCAACGAACCGGGGCCGATATAAAATGAATACAGATGCTCGTCATAGCGGTCGAACGCATCGAATATAGCCTGATGCAAGTCGCCCAGGGTCTGATCGCCGCGAATGGCGATTCGCCGCCAGGTGCCTCGACTTCGATATAACGCAACCTTTAAAATATAGAGTTTCGCTGGTATAACCGGCATGGCGTTCACTCCTCTTCTCGATTTATATATGCAATTCTCACTTACCGCCCTATCTTCCTGCTGCAGAACCAGCTTGGCGGAAGGAATGCTGAGGTAAGTGACGAATATCATGGCCAGTGGGCGCCAAATCGGCGCCGGGGAGGTGTAACATGACGAAGAGCGAGCTGTTGCGCAAGATCGAGTGGGTGCGCGTGCCCGCCGGTGAGTTCCTTTACGGAGAGGCTAAAGAACCGCGTTCCCTTGAGGCGTTCGAAATCATGAAGTGCCCGGTCACCGTAGGCCAGTACCGCGCATTTTGCGTGGAGACCGGACGCGACATGCCACCGGCGCCGGGTTGGGAGCTGGAGGAGGATCATCCCATCGTCAACGTCACCTGGTTCGACGCGGCGGCGTTCGCCGATTGGGCGGGCCTTGCGCTGCCCGGCGAGGCGCAGTGGGAGAAGGCCGCGCGCGGCACGGATGGGCGGGCCTACCCATGGGGTGACGAATGGGACGCGACGAAATGCCGCAACAGCGTGGATGGGCGGGCAGAACACACCTCGCCGGTGGGAGCCTATCCGAACGGCGCAAGCCCGTATGACGTGTTGGACATGTCGGGTAATGTCTGGGAGTGGTGCGCGGACTGGTACAACGATGAGAAGAAGGAGCGTGTGCTCCGTGGCGGCGGATGGGCGACGGTGGTCGCCGCCAACATCCGCGTCTTCTTTCGCGGTTATAACGATCCTGCCGGCCGCTTTCAAGGCGACTTCGGGTTTCGCTGCGCGAGGTGAGTCAGTCGCCAATCTCCTTCTTGCGGGTATTGCGCTTGCCGCGCTCGATGCGCTGGCGGCGTTCTTCGCTCGGCTTCAGATACCGCTCGTGCCGGCGCGCTTCCTGCAAGATGCCGGCGTTCTGCACCTGGCGCTTCAGACGGCGGATGGCGTGATCCAACGATTCGTCGGAATGAACTTCAACTCGTACCATAAGGCATATTCTCCTTCATGAAAATGCGGCCCGGCATGGTCGTGCCGCGCTGGGATGAAAATTAACTCACCGGAATATGTCGCTGTCGCGCGCTGTCAATCACATGGTGAAAACATGGAAAGACGGGGACAATAATCCGGCGTCACCGTTGGGCGGTAGATGATATCGTGGCTGTGAGGCGATTATACCTCAATCCGACCCGATTTGTAAAATTATTTTATCTTTATCTCAAATATGCGCATTGATTGTGGAATACAGCAAAAAAGCATGTCATGCTGGTTTACCCACGCCTATGTGACACACCGATGATCCATAATGAGGCGCAATGAACCGCCCCGGTAAAAGCGAAAAAAGATCGCTCCGGCCGGCGGTTGGCGGAATATTCAGTTATTAGTCGGAAAGGGATGCCATTCGTCTGGCCTGCCTGTAATCTGCACGCGCCTCGACAGGCCGAGGATGAGCAGCAACAATGGCGCGACGATAATCCAGAGCCAGGTAGTAATGGCGATGGTGCTTTTGCAGTAGAGCAGGACTTCAGTGGGCGAGAACCAGAGTTGCATCGGCAGGAACAGCAATGAGACTAGCATAAATACGATCAGGAATCCCTTCAGCAATGCTATCAGCATGATAGCGACTCCTCGCGTAAACGATATGCGGTTGTCAAATGATCTCGAACAATTCCTTTCATAACGCGTGACGCAACTCCGAACACCAGTTGCACCCCGCTTCGGATTGAACGGTTATAGTATAGCAGAATTTGATGGCGAGTGGAAGGCTTAATGAGTTACATAGTAAAAAAAGCGATGAACTATCCCCCTCGTGAGCGAAGCAAACCTATACACTTCACCCCGGGGTACAGTCACGCATTTTAACGAACGGGGTACCGTTTCCGGTTGAGAGCGGCAGGGCACATGTTGGATTGAACAGGTGGAAAGTCGATGGGCATGCGGGGAAACAAGGGAAAATATGAGAAAGTCTCCCTCGGTTATCGCTATCACCATGCTTGAGTACATCCGTGATTCGTAGTAAGCTGTGCTCATGAATCACGCCGGGTCGATAAGGGAATACCGTGCCGTGCGCATGGCGGGCGAGGACTTTGCCGCGGTCGCGGAAGACTGCCGGGTGGTCGTCGAGCAGCCACTCACCATCACGGTGGACGGGGTAGGGGAGTATACGCTGATGTGCACGCCTGCCCACACGGCGGCGCTGGCAGTCGGCTTCGTCTTCTCGGAAGGTCTGATCGGCAGCCTGCGCGACATCGACGTACTCTACCATTGCGAAGACGACCCGGGCGCCGTGCGCCTGCGGCTGGGACGCGCGCCGGAGACGAAGCCCGCACGGAACATGGTGGTTGCCAGTTCATGCGGGCTGTGTGGCTGCATGGATGTAGCGGCGATGCTTGCCTCGCTGCCGCGCGTAGGGCGAGAATTGATCGTGCCGGCTTCCCTGCTGCTTGCGGCGCAGGCGGAGATGCACCGCCGTCAGCACATCTTCCGGCAAACCGGGGGAACCCATGCCGCCGCCGTCTTCACCGCGGAAGGCGAAATCGTCGCCTTTGCCGAAGACCTGGGCCGCCACAACGCGCTGGACAAGTGCATCGGCCAGTGCCTGCTCACCGAGCGCCCCACCGCCGGTCTCGGGGCCGTCCTTTCGGGCCGCGTCAGCCTGGAGCTGATAACCAAGGCCGCCCGCGCCGGTCTGGAGCTCCTCGCCGCTGTCTCGGCGCCTTCCTCCCTCGCCATAGAGGCTGCAACGGAATGCGGCATCACCCTCTGCGGATTCGTGCGCGAAGACCGGCTGACGGTATTCGCCAATCCGCGACGTGTTGTTAGTAACGTCCCATAATTTTTAGACTTTCGGAACTTTATCAAATTTTTTCTATCCCCTCTTGACTACCTGTAGCAGCCATGATTTAATATAAGTGTTAGTTACATCTAGAGAATAATAACATCATTGTGCTGATATCATAGTTCGATGTCCCCCGGGCCGATCTCGGGGAGAGAAAGGAGCAGATCATGCCAGGTGGAGATAGAACGGGCCCGTTGGGTATGGGCCCCATGACGGGACGGGCAGCCGACTATTGCGTCGGCAATGACGTCCCCGGATATGCAAACGCCATTCCCGGAGGATTCGGAGGGCGAGGCCGAGGTATGGGCTTAGGCCGCGGACGTGGATTTGGCCGCGGTTTAAGCCGCGGGTTGGGGTGGATCGGTCTGCTGGCCGCCGGCGGCCTGCTGGTCCGCAATATGTTCGCGGGCGGTAATGCCGCGGCGGTCGACGAAAAGACCGTGCTGACCGAGCAGGCGAAAGCGATGGAGGGGGCGCTGGCGGATATCAAACAGCGTCTGAGCGAGATGGATGGCGAATAAGGAGGCTCACATGCCAAGAGGAGATGGAACCGGACCAATGTCCGGACGGGGACGCGGGGGAGGCCGCATGGACGGCCCATTTGCGGCGGGGCCCGGCGGCAATTGCGTGTGCCCCAAATGCGGGCACTCGCAGCCGCATCAGCGGGGTGTGCCTTGCGCGCAGGTCGCCTGCCCGAAGTGCGGCTCGACCATGACCCGCGGGTGACACGATGAAGATCGCCATTGCCAGCGGGAAAGGCGGCACCGGAAAGACAACGGTGGCGACGAATCTTGCCCGGCTGTTGGCCGAAGATGGCCCCGTGCAATACCTGGATTGCGACGTCGAGGAACCGAACGGGCACCTTTTCCTGCGCCCGGCAATCACCGCGACCAGGGCCGTCACCATCCCGGTGCCTGAAGTAGACGCCGAGCGCTGCACCCAGTGCGGCGCCTGTAGCCGGCTCTGCCAGTACCATGCCATCGCCGTGCTGAAGGACCGGACGCTGATCTTTCCGGAACTCTGCCACGGTTGCGGCGGGTGCGCCCGGGTGTGCCCGGAGCAGGTCGTCACCGAAGTTAACCGGCCTATCGGGGTCGTCGAACGCGGCATGGCAGGCGGCATCGCCTTCGCGCACGGGCGTCTCAACGTGGGCGAAGCGATGAGCCCACCCCTCATTCGGGCGGTGCGGGAGGAAGCGGACGCGCGGGCGACCGTCATCCTCGACGCGCCGCCGGGCGCCTCCTGCCCGGTGATCGCCGCCATCAGGCCGTGCGACATCGTCATGCTGGTGACCGAACCGACCGCCTTCGGTCTGCATGACCTGGCGCTGGCGGTGGAGATGGCGCGCGCCTTGCGCCATCCGATGGGGGTGGTGCTCAACCGGGCGGACATGGGCGACGACCGGGTCGAGCGCTACTGCGCGGCGGAAGGCATCCCCGTCTGGGGGCGCATCCCGCACGACCGGCAGATCGCGGAGGCGTATTCGCGGGGCGAGATTGCCGTTGACGCGCTTCCGGAGACAAGGCCCTACTTTTCTACCATCATGAATGTGATCACACGGAAGGGGCCGGCATGAAAGAAATCGTCATCATCAGCGGCAAGGGGGGCACGGGCAAGACGAGCGTGACAGCGGCCTTCGCCAGCTTGGCGCAGCGACTGGTGCTGGTGGACTGCGACGTTGACGCCGCCGACCTGCAACTGGTGCTGACGCCCACCGTGCGGGAGACGCATGAGTTCCATGGCGGGAAGACCGCCAGCATCGTGCAGGACGCCTGCCGCCGGTGCGGTATGTGCTTCGAGGTGTGCCGCTTCGGCGCCGTGTCCCGGGCCGATCCGTCGTCGTCGTACGAGATCGATCCGGTCGCCTGCGAAGGGTGCGGCGTGTGCGCGCACCTGTGCCCGCACCAGGCGATTGCCTTCGAAGAGGCGATCAACGGTCACTGGTTTCGTTCGGATACTCGCGTCGGCCCCATGGTACACGCGCGCCTGGGGGTGGCGGAAGAGAACTCAGGCAAGCTGGTGACGCTCATCCGCCGCGCGGCGCGCGCCATCGCGGAGGCACGGTGCGCGGAGGTGATTCTGGTGGATGGCCCACCGGGCATCGGGTGCCCGGTCATCGCCTCACTCTCCGGCGGCGATCACGTGGTGATCGTTACGGAGCCGACGGTGTCCGGCATCCACGACATGGAGCGCGTCATCACGCTGGCCAATCATTTTCACGTGCCGGCCAGCGTTATCGTCAACAAGGCGGATATCAATCTCACCAATTCCGCCGATATCGCCCGCTACGCGCGGTTGCACGGGTTCAGCATACTGGGCGAGATTCCATATGATCCCGTCATTACCCGCGCGCAGCTCGCCTGCCGGAGTGTCGTCGAATTCGGCGATAACCCGGCCGGCGACGCCTTGCGCGTCATCTGGAACAGATTAATGCAAATCACCAAAAGGAGTTAATTCATGCGTATCGCCATTCCCATATTAAATGGGGAGCTTTGCATGCACTTCGGGCATTGCGAGCAATTCGCGCTGGTCGATGTCGATCCCGCGCAGCCCGTTATTACGAAACTGAACCACGTGACGCCGCCGCCCCATGCGCCGGGCCTGCTGCCGCGCTGGCTGCACGAACTCGGGGCGACGGTCATCATCGCCGGCGGCATGGGCGGGCGCGCCCAGGCGTTGTTCGCCGAAAACGGCATCACCGTCATCACCGGCGCGCCGATTGACGAACCCGCCGCCCTGGTCAGCGCATATCTGGCCAACACGCTGGTCACCGGCGACAATACGTGCGATCACTAACGTGGTAGTAAATGTGTCATCCGGGTGATACCTTCGACCGACACGGTGCAATATAATTGAAGCGCTCGATAGGTTGAGACCAAATCGGCCGAGCGTTGGTCTGACGAAAGGAGCCTGAACCCATGAAAAAGAAACTCACCACGGTTGCCGGCACTCCTGTCGCCGACAACCAGAACGCGATGACCGCCGGCCCGCGCGGCCCGATGCTGCTGCAGGACGTGTGGTTCCTGGAGAAGCTCGCGCACTTCGACCGGGAGGTGATCCCGGAACGGCGCATGCACGCGAAAGGCTCCGGCGCGTTCGGCGCCTTCACGGTGACCCACGACATCACCCGCTACACGAAGGCGAAGATATTCGCGGAGGTGGGGAAACAGACCGAACTCTTCGCTCGTTTCTCCACCGTGGCGGGCGAGCGCGGCGCCGCCGACGCCGAGCGCGACATCCGCGGCTTTGCCGTAAAGTTCTACACCGAGGAAGGCAACTGGGACCTGGTGGGCAACAACACGCCGGTCTTTTTCCTGCGCGATCCGCTCAAATTCCCCGACCTCAACCATGCGGTCAAGCGCGATCCACGCACGAATATGCGCAGCGCGCGCAACAACTGGGATTTCTGGTCGTCGCTGCCCGAGGCGCTGCACCAGGTGACCATCACCATGAGCGACCGCGGCATCCCTTATTCATACAGGCACATGCACGGCTTTGGCAGCCACACCTTCAGCATGATCAACGCGGCTAACGAGCGCGTATGGGTGAAGTTCCACCTGCGGACGCAGCAGGGCATCCGCAACCTGACGGACGAAGAGGCGACAGACATCGTCGGCAAGGACCGGGAAAGCCACCAGCGCGATCTGCTGGAGAGCATAGACCGTGACGACTTCCCGCGCTGGACGATGTATATCCAGGTGATGCCGGAGAAGGACGCGGCCGGCTACCGCTTCCATCCCTTCGATCTGACCAAGGTCTGGCTGCACAAGGATTACCCGCTCATCGAGGTTGGCGTAATGGAGCTGAACCGCAACCCGGAAAATTACTTCGCGGACGTGGAACAGGCCGCCTTCAACCCCGCCAACATCGTGCCGGGCATCGGCCTCTCGCCGGATAAGATGCTGCAGGGGCGGCTCTTCTCCTACGGCGACGCGCAGCGCTATCGGCTGGGGGTGAACCACCACCTCATTCCCGTCAATGCCCCGCGCTGCCCGGTGAACAGCTACCACCGCGACGGGCAGATGCGCGTGGACGGCAATCAGGGCGCCACGCTGGGTTACGAGCCGAATAGCTACGGCGAGTGGCAGCAGCAGCCCGAGTTCGCCGAGCCACCGCTTGAGTTACAGGGAGCCGCCGCCAGCTGGAACTTCCGGGAGGACGATGACGACTACTACACCCAGCCGGGCCTGCTCTTCCGACTGATGAGCACGGAGCAGCAGGCCGTGCTCTTCGCTAACACCGCCCGCGCCATGGGCGACACCCCCGACTTGGTGAAAAAGCGTCACATCGGCAACTGCCTGAGGGCCGACCCCGCCTATGGGGAAGGCGTAGCCGACGCCCTGGGCATCGTGCTGGATGAAGTGCCGGCGTAACACCGATTTCTCATATTGCCTTTACCCCGGATGATTCATGAAGCGCTGGTAGCCGCATCCCTTTACGGGTGCGCAAGCGCTTCATGAATCATCCGAGGAGAACTGTCCGGTCCGCAGCAACACGAGCGTGCAAGCCTCCAGCACCTGGATGCCGGCCGCCCGGCAGCGGTCCGTCAAGGCGGCATTTTCAGCCCCCGGATTCAGGATCACGCGCCGGGGCCGGCCGGCGACAATCCCCTCGATGATCGGCGTCGAGTTCTTTTCCGACAGATACACCGTGATCGTGTCCTGCGGCTCCGGCACGGCGCCGAGGCTCGGGTAACAGGGAATGCCGTCGATGGGCTGTCCCGAGGGATGCACCGGAAACACGCGGTACCCATGTTCCGCCAGCAGCTTCACGGCCTGATATGCGTATCGCTCCGGATTGTTGGACGCTCCCAATACGGCGACAGCTAAACTCAATGTGACACCACCTTTTCGCTTTGCGGATACGGCCAAGCCATCAGGCCGCCATCGAGGAATACGACATTATCGAAACCTTCGCCGTTGAGAATGCGCTGAGCTTCATAACCCCGGACGCTTATCTTGCAGAAGGCCACGATCTCCTTGTCCCTGGGCAGTTCACTCAATCGAGTGCGAAGCATCCCCAGCGGGATGTTGACCACGCGCGCGTCGTTGAAAGGCGCGGCCGCCACTTCTTTGGGGCTGCGCACGTCCAGCAGCATGAACTCCTCGCCGGCATCGAGCTTTGCCTTCAAGGCGGCCGGGCTGATCGCCTGCGCGATCCTCTTCGCTTTATTGTCGAGTACGTTGGCGGCATGCGCCAGCAGATCGACCGCTGACGAATACGGCGGCGCATAGGCCAGGTCGAGCTCGGTCAGGTCCCGCGAGGTGGCGCCAAAGGAGAGGGCGGTGGCGGCCACGTCGATGCGTTTGGCGACATCCCCGGCGCCCACGGCCTGCACCCCGAGCAGCTTGCCGGTTTCGGCATGCGAGACGACTTTGAGCACCATCGGCTTCGCCGTGGGGTAGTAGTGCGCGCGGTCCGGGCCGGGCGTGAGGGCGACCAGGCAGGGGATGCCGTGCGCGGCGCAATCCTTCTCCGACAGGCCGACCCGTCCGACGCTGACGTCGAACGCCTTGAAGATGACCGTGCCCAGCACGCCGGGGAAGGCGTTGTCGCCGCCGGTCACGTTGTCGCCGATCACGCGGCCGTGTTTGTTTGCCGTGGAACCCAGCGGCACATAGCAGGGTTTGCCGGTGAGCCGGTGCAGATTCTCCACGCAGTCGCCGCCGGCGTAGATGTCGGGATCGTTCGTCTGGAGATGAGCGTTGACCTTGATGGCGCCGGTTTCGCCGATCTCCAGTCCGGCGTCGCGCGCCAGCTTCACATTCGGGTACACGCCAGTGGCGATCAGCACCAGATCCGCCTCGATGCGGCCTGTATCGGTGACTACCGCCGCCATCCGCCCCGTGTCGTCACTTTCGAGCGAAGCCACCCGCGTGCCGGTATGCACCTGCACGCCTTTCACGCTCAGGTGGCGCTGCAGGTGTTGCGCCAGGTCGGCGTCCAGTAGCGCCGGCACCACCGTCGGCAGCATTTCTACGATGCTGACCGTCAGCCCGCGGGTCACCAGCGCTTCGGATACCTCCATGCCGATCAACCCGGCGCCCACGATGACCGCGTGCCGGCATCCTTCGGCGACTGCCGCGCGGATGCTGTCGGCGTCATAGGGATGGTTCAGGCGAAAGACGTTCTTCAGGTCGGCGCCGGGGATGGGCGGCAGCACCGCTTCTGCGCCGGTCGCCAGCACCAGCCTGTCGTAAGGAATGGCCGACTGCTCGCCGCTTTCCAACGAAACGACGTGCACCAGCTTACGCTCGCGGTCGATGCGCTCGGCCAGTGTCCGGCCCAGGCAGCGGATCGCCTTGACGTTCTTGAAGAAGGCGGCGTCGCGCACAGCGCCGGCAGGTGTGCTCATCAGTTCATCCACGCTGGTGATGTTACCCTCGATATAATACGGCATGCCGCACCCGGCATACGAGAGCAGCTCACCGCGCTCGATGAGCGTGATATCGGCGGCCGGGTCTACCCGCCGCGCGCGGGCGGCGGCCTTCGGCCCGCAGGCGACTCCGCCGATGACGACGATCCGGTTGGGCATACCAGTGTCCCCTTTCTCGCAGGTTGTATATCGCTACACGTAGATGTATCTTACACCCACATTGGTCTTCGGACAAGGGCTGGAACCGCTTGTAGCCGCATCCCTTTACGGGTGCGCGAGGGTTATCGAAATCGATCATCCGACCGGGTCACGGTCACGCGCTCCTCTGCTCCGGTCAGCCAGCCGAAGCGATCGGCGGCGGGGGCGTCGAAGGCGGGCACGTATGGTTTTAGATCCAGCACCGGCGTGCCGTCCAGCATGTCAACGTCTTCGAGGTGGAGGGTATCGCCGTCGATCTCCACCAGGCGCAGCACCGAGAGCCCGATGGGGTTGGGCCGCTTCGGCGAGCGGGTGGCGAAGATGCCGTGCGTTTCCCGATCGAGGAACGGCGTCACTTCCAGCGCGTATCCGGCGCAGCGGTGCAGGTGATACAGGCATATGACATGGGAGAAACCGTCCAGGTCGCGCAGACCGGACACGAATTCTAATTTCATCCGTAGTGTGCCGCGAACCCCTCGCGCGCCCGCCGGCTGAATCGGCATGTCGGTGACGTCCGTGAAGGGCGTGTGCAGCCGGCCGATCGGCTGGTAGATCACCGGCGCATCATTGCACATGGCTGACTTCCTCGGTAAAGGACGCCATCGCCCGCGACAGCTTGTCCAGCACCACGCTCCACTCCCGCAGATGCTCCTCGCCGCTATCGGTCAGGCGATAGACATGGCGGGCGGGGCCGCTGCCGCTGACATCCCAATCCGACACGACGTTGCCGTTCAGCTCCAGTTGCTTCAGCGTGCGATACAGCGCCGCCCGTTCGATTTCGGCGTCCGTGAGCGCGTGTTCGTTCAATGCCGTCGCCAACTCGTAGCCGTACGACGGACCGTGTTTCTTCAGCAGCAGAAGCACCACCGGTTCGACAAATCGATAGAGATTCCCCATGGCGCAGGTGCAGGGACGGTCAGCTCCGTGACGATGACAGTGGCCTCGTGGCATATAAATTTCCTCCCTAGATGCGAAATACTGCTAGATTATAACATATGTGCACGCGGATGTCTCAGTCAAAAAGGTCGGCGCACTGACAGCATATCCCATGAAGTCTAGCCCGGATTATTCATGAAGCGCTCGCGCACCTATAAAGGGATGCGGCTACAAGCGCTTCATGAATAATCCAGGCTAGAGATGCCCCCTGACTACCAGTGCCCCTCAACATCCGCGGATGCCGCCGGTTGCAGCTTCCCCTCCTGATACGCGGTCAATGCATCTGCCGCGGTACCGTTCGCCCCCAGGCAGACGATCACGCCGGCTGCCTGCAGCACGCGGAAGGCCTTCGGGCCGCAATGAGGCGCCAGCAGAACTCTGATGCCATGTTGAACCAGCGTTTCCGACGACTGGATGCCGGCGCCTTGCGCCGCCTGCAGATTCGGAGCGTTTTGGAGGGCATCCCATGTCTGTGTGTCGGTATCATACACCAGGAACCAGGGCGAGCGACCGAAACGGGTATCGATGGCTGCCGCCGGCTGCCGGTCAACCGCGGGAATGGCAATCTTCATCTTTCCACCTCCACTAAAATGCTAAATGCATATAGATGTAAATTACATCTTAATTAGTTTCCGCTAACCGCGGCAATTTGTCAAGTATCCGGATTATTGATGAAGCGCTTGTAGCCGTATCCCTTTACGGGTGCGCGAGCGCTTCATGAATAATCCGGGTTAGAATCCGCGCTTGATAAGGAGCGTGGCGTCGGTAACGACGTAAAGACCCTCGTCGTCTTCACTTCCCGTTGCCGCGTGAAATGTGCCGTAAGCACAGATTGGACGGTTCAGCAACGGCACTTTCCGCCCGCCGGCAACTTTTACCACGACTACATCCGCCATGCCGGGCGGATTGCAGAAGTAGCATCCGCGCGGATATTTAGCGAGAAACAGCGTCTCAGCCTCGCCCGCTTCATGCAGCGGCAGGGCAAAACCTTTGATGGTTACCGGTTTGCCGTCGAGCGAGCGGACAGGCTCCGGCATGGCCGGCTTGCCGTCCCGCGGCCACTCTCCCTTCACCAGTAGATCCCAATCCAGCGAAGCGAACTGCCCGCCTGGCGCTTCACTGGCGTATCCCCGCATATGGGGCACGGAATAAGCCTGGATAATGATGGGGGTTACGGCAAAAGCGAGCCCGCCGAAGAAAATCGCCAGAATGAGAAATAATGTCCAGCGCCGGCGTTTTTGCCGGTATTTTGCCATTGTCATGCCTCCAAAACTTCCAACTCGACGACCGGCACGCGATAAGCGAGCACTGCCGGCAGCAATCCAGCCAGAATGCCCAGGCACCAGATGCTCGCGGCGATGACGCCTTCCAGGGGAGTGAAATGCCAGGCTGCCGGGGCGACCCCGAATTCGCGCAGGCAGTAGGTTGCGCAGGCCGCCAGCGCGCCGTGCCCCAGCAGACTCCCCAGCAATACGCCGGCCCCCGCGAGCAGCGCAGCTTCAATAGTAATCAGGCGGAAGATATCGCCCCGGGTAGCGCCCAGCGAGCGCAGGATGGCGATGTCCCGGCGGCGCTGGTGGATCGTCAGGTACAGCGTGGCCAGGATGCCCAGCGCGGAAACAATAGCCACCAGGTAGGCGACGGTCAGCATGATATTCCGCAGTGGGTTAAGAAAGGTGACCGTCACTTTGTTTATTTCATCGACCGGCACCGCCGCCATGGCCGGCAGCTCGGCGTTCACCTCCTCCACGAACTGGTAACGCCGTCCGGGTTTTGACAACCGCACCAGCAGGGAGGTGATTTCCTGCCCATGGCCGTGCTCGTCTCCCGGGTGAGCATCTATCCCTTCCGGTTCGTCGTCGTGATGCCCGGCCGCCGCATGCTCGTCCTCGTCATGGTGATGCTGGTGAATCTCCCATACGCTGCTGTAATCGGTGTAAATGGCGCGGTCCAGGCTGCTGCCCGTCGGCGCCAGGATGCCGACCACGGTGTAGGGCTGTTCGGCGTGCGTGTCTCCGCCGGAATCGCCCCAACCGTGGCTGCCCACGATTTTGCCGCCCAAGGCCAGGTGCTGATTTCGCGCCACGTCGGTCCCAATCAATGCTTCCATCGGTCGAGTGAAATACCGGCCGCCGGCAAGTAAATCGCGGCCGTTGCGCGCGGACCGGCCCGCGAAGAAGTCATGCGTGGTACCGACAATCGGCACGCCGAAGTAATTGTCGCCCATGGTGACCGGCACGATGGATTCGACGGAAGGATGCTTTTTTAAGTGCTCCCAGATGTGCTCGTCGATGTTGCCGACCGGCGCATCCAGGTAGTAAAGGCCGTTCAACACCAGTTGCAGCCCGCTGCCTTTGGCGCCGACGATGACATCCCAGTATGCCGTCTCCTGCTGAAGCGTCTCTCGGGTCGAGCGCGACAGGATGAGCACCACCGTCGCCAGGCCCAACCCCAGCGCGACGGAAAGGATGGTGATCACCGTCACCACGCGGCGTGTTGCCAGATAATTCAACGCTAATGACCACTCAGACATGCGCCACCTCCCCGGCATCGCGTTGCATGCATGCCGACAGATCGACAATCCGGTCGAACCGCGACGCCATCTGCTGATCGTGACTCACGGTGACCAGGGTGGAGTTGTGTTCGGCGCACAGGGCGAAGAGAAGGTCGAGCACGCGCTCCGTGTTGGCCCGATCCAAGCTGGCCGTCGGCTCGTCGGCCAGCAGAAGCGGGGGCTCGTTGATAAGCGCCCTCGCGATGGCGACGCGCTGCTGCTCGCCAATGGAGAGTCGAGCAGGCCGATGGTCTTTTCTTTCGTTCAGCCCAACCTTTTTCAATAATTGTTCAGCGCGGTCTCGCCCTTCATGGCGATCCCATTTTCGCCCATAACGCGCTCCCAGCAGGATGTTTTCGAAGACGGTGAGCGATGCGATCAGTTGAAACGATTGAAAGATCAATCCGAGGTGCTGACCTCGAAAGATATCGGCTTGCGGCGTGCTAAGTGTATCTACCCGAACTCCGTTGACTGTAATTGTTCCGGCGTCGGGCCGCAGTAAACCTGCCAGTAGATTGAGGAGAGTGGTTTTTCCGCAACCACTCGGACCGGTGACAATAATTCGCTCACCCGGGGAAATCGATATTTCATCCATTCGCCACCGGCAATGGCCGTGCTGTCGATCGACCGGCTGAAAATGTTTTTCCACCGCATGGCACTCAATGATCGGCATAAATAACCTCCGATGATTCACGGGTCGCGGTAAGTGCGCCTCTCATTGATGCCGGACATCACCTGGAACTGCAAAATGCCCGGAAATAACCGGTGAATGATGAAGCGCGCACAATCCCGCGAATGGAGACGATGACGTGAGTCAGCCGAGGAAAGATGGCGGCGCGCGCGGAGCGACGGTGGCGCGGAGTTCCGCCGGGTGAAGGACGGTGTTAAGGCAGGGAGAGCTGATTGCCGGCAACAACACCGGCTGTGATGGTAAAATCCGCGGCGCACAGGCAGCAGCTATGACGTTCCACTGGCAAACAGAGCAAGACCGTTCGGCAGCGGCAAAAACGACAGGGTTGGATCCGCTGGAAGCGGAAAGGGTGAAAGGCGCTCCGCTTTGTGTACACGTGCAAAACCGCCCATGCTGGTGCAGGAATGTTCCAACTAGAGTCAAGCACAGGTAAGGCAGAAGCGCCAGTACCATCCAGTTTGTCGCAAGACGAGGCTGCACGGTCAGTATTATACCCGATTATTAATAGAGCGAATACTCCCTCCGAGAACAGGAGACAGACCCCTTAAATCTCCTATTAACCTCGATGCGGTACTCATAAGTATCCCCCGTCCAGCTCATTCATCCGGCCTGTCCGGGTGCCGCTCCAGCCAGTCGAGCTGATCCTCGAAGGTTCCCGTCTCCAGCGGGCATTGGGCAGGCCCCTTTTCCGTGAGCAGCTTTTTCGCCTCATCACGGCGACCGGTATACCAGAGGGTGAAGGCTTTTTCGCTGAGCAGCTCGGCGATCAGGCGCTGCCGGTAGTCTTCATTTTCATTGAATTCGCTGCCGGGATCGAGCGGGATGCAGTCGATGCCGCGGTCGGCCCACTCCAGCGCTCCCGCGTAATCCACGTGATCGTTGGCTATGGCCGCCAGCCCGTGCAGCGCCTCTACCGAGCACGGCTCCAACTCCAGCGCCCGCAGGTGATACGCCGCCGACTCCTCGTCCCTGTCGAGCTCATAAAGCACCGCTGCCTTCAAATTCAGCGCCTCGATGTTGCGCGGGTTCAGCAGCAGCGCGCGATCGACGATTCCCAAGGCGCGCTTTGCTTTGCCGAACACGCCGTAGACTTCGCGCGCATCCGCCAGCATTTCCTCTATGGAAGGATTATTCATATCACCTTTGCTGATCTTACGAAACAACCGCTCTCCCGTCAAGCGGCCTCTTTGACCGCGGTTATCGCAACGGCTTCCTCCACCGCCGGCTCGGGCGCGGTTTTCGCCGGGTAGCGGCAGAATCGATAAATCGCGCACTGCGCGCAGAGGGGCGTGGGCCGGCAGGTGGCGTGCCCGTGCGCCCACATGCCCATGTGCAGCGGCAGAATCAGCTCCTCCGGAATCAACCGCTGCAGCAGGTCGTGCGCGCGGTCCGCGATAACATCCTCCGGCAGCCAGCCCAGCCGCCGGGCGACGCGCAGCACGTGCCGATCGACGGGAATGACGGGCCTGCCGAGTGCGAACAGCGAGACAATGGCGGCGCTTTTCCTACCCACGCCGGGGAGATCGGTGAGAAATTTTACTATTCGATCGGTCGGCCAGTCGCGCGGGAAATCCAGCGAATAATCGCCGTATTCGCCGCGCAGAATGTGCAGTATCTCCTGAATGTGCCTGGCCTTGGTGTTGTTGAAGTTGGTGGTAATGGCCTTTGCCACTTCATCCACCGGCGCTACCGCCATCTGCCGCCAGGTTGGGAAATGCCGCCGCAGCGAGGCGAAGGCGCGGTCGCGGTTCACGTCGGTGGTGTTCTGGCTCAATACCGCCCGCACCAGGCTCTCCAGCGGCGAATCGGCAAAGACACCCTCCGCCGCTTTCTGCCGGCGGATATGCGGGTATGCCCGCGCCAGCAATTCTGCGACGCGCGTTATTTCATCCAGGGTGACCTGTTTTTGTTGTTCAGGCATGGCTTAATGATAGGATGAGTCGCGCTAAACTGCCAAAGTGGAGAAGACAAAATATGTCCGGATGGTAGGACATGTCGGACATGTCCGACATGTCTGCCCGTCAGACCCCCTTGCCCCAAAACACATCCACGCACGCCCCCACCAGCAGCAGCAGGCTGATCGCGCCGTTGGCGGTGAAAAAGGCGGCGTTTACGCGGCTCAGGTCATGCGGGCGCACGATAAGGTGCTGGTAGATCAGCAGCGCGGCGACGGGAAGCAGCGCGGCGAAGTAGCCGTATTTCAACCCGGCCAGTACGCCGAAAACAGCAAGGCCGGCAAAGGCGAGCAGGTGCAGCAGCGCGGAGATGAGCAGCGCGGGGCCGACGCCCAGCTTCGCGGGAATGGAATATAATCCGATCCGGCGGTCGAACTCCACGTCCTGGCAGGCATAGATGATGTCGAAGCCAGCCGTCCAGCAGAGCACGGCCAGCGTGAGCACCACCGGCGGCAGCGGCAGCTCGCCGGTCAGCGCTATCCACGCCGCCGACGGTGCGATGCCCAGCGCCAGCCCCAGCGCCAGATGCGACAGCCGCGTAAACCGCTTGGTGAAAGAATACCCCCACACCACCGCCAACGCGACCGGCGACAGCCATAATGCCAGCGGATTGAGTTGCCACGCCGCCACTACCAGCAGCCCCGCGGTGGCCAGCGTGAAGACCCACGCCTGCGCCGCCGTCACCACCCCCGCCGGCAGCGCCCGTCCCGCCGTGCGTGGGTTGCGGCGGTCGTATTCGATATCCACGATCCGGTTGAAGGTCATCGCGCTGCTGCGCGCCCCCACCATCGCCGCCAGCAGCCAGCCCAGTTGCCGCCACTCCGGCATCCCCCCCTTCGCCGCCAGCGCCGCGATGAGCGCGAACGGCAGCGCGAAGAGCGTATGCTCGAACTTAATCATTTCCAGGATAATGAGAAGGCGGCGGAGCATGTTGTCGTAATGATAACAGGAAATTGTTTTTATTGCAGGCTATGAAGACTAAGGGCTGAAGGCTGAAGGCTGAAGGCTGAAGGCTGAAGGGTAGATAAATCGGAACCAGGATGTATCGGATTCAGCCTTTCACTTCTTTCGCAAAGACCTGATTAGCGAGTTCAGGCATTTGGTGGTTTCTTCACACAAACCAGTCAACGGTTGGGCTTCCTTGATATAGCCCAAGCGTGAAGCAACATGCACCTGGTATTGGAGCTCTCTGGCTGAACCGTATGCTATATCGAGAAAGTGGAGGTAATCAGCCAGTGTAAATCGAGCGCATCCCTCTACGATATTACATGGAATTGACAATGCGCTTCGCCGCATTTGAGAAGTAAATCCAAACATCTCCTCCTTTGGAAAGGTTCGTGTCGCCTGATACACCAATAGTACCAGTTGGTCTGCCAGTTCATAAGCTCGAAGCTTTGAATGGTCACGTATGTGAAACTCCTTTCAAATAACAATCCCTCAGCCTTCAGCCTTCAGTCCTTAGTCGTCAGCCTTCAGCCTTCAGCCCTCAGCCCTCAGCCTTAATCCTCTCCCACGCCCGCAGCACCTCCGCCACGCTCCACGCCTGGCTGATGGCGCCTTTGGGCGCATGGGGGGGATCGCCGTCGAATATCTCGGAGATGGAGCCGACGCCGGCGTCATGGACGTGAGCGAGCAGAGGTTGCAGCAGTTGACGGCAGTGCATTTTGGATTCTTCGCTGTTTGCGTGCACGCGCAGGTAGGCGTCCACGTAGGGTCCCATCAGCCATGCCCAGACGGCGCCCTGGTGATACGCCCCATCGCGTTCCCAGTTGCTGCCGCCGTAGTAGCCGCGGTAGTCGAGATCGGAGGGCGCCAGCGTGCGCAGGCCGTAAGGTGTCAACAGCTCGCGCTCGACGACCTCCACCACGCTTTTTGCTTGCGCCGGGTCGAGGGGTGAATGCGGCAGGCTTACCGCGAAGAGCTGATTGGGCCGCAGCCGGGTATCCGGTGTTTCAGCCAGCACGTCATACAGGTAACCGCCCTCGTCATACCGGAACGCCTGGAAGCTCGCGCGGACGCGCTCCGCCAGCGCGCCATAATCTCCCTCCCAGCCGAACTCCTCCATCACCCGCAGTCCGTTATACCAGAGGGCATTGATCTCCACCGGTTTGCCCGCGCGCGGCGTCACCACCCAGTCGCCGACTTTGGCGTCCATCCAGGTGAGCTGCCATCCCGGCTCGCCCGCCTCGATCAGGCCGTCCTCCGCCATGTGGATGCCGAAATCCGTGCCGGTCCGGTAATAATGGACGATCTCCTCCAGCGCGGGACGCATCTCCTCGATCAGCGCGCGATTGCCGCTGGCGCGGTGATAACGATCTACCGCGTGAATGAACCACAGCGAGGCGTCAACCGTGTTGTATGCTTCTCCCTCGCCGGATTCCAGGAACAGGTTGGGCAG
>Ga0172370_10000505_pt1 | contig 60851 bp, 35 predicted proteins | sample LakKiv5m_FD_114538 | JGI IMG/M metagenome (GOLD analysis project Ga0172370, IMG submission 114538) | Freshwater microbial communities from Kabuno Bay, South-Kivu, Congo - kab_022012_11.5m | ecosystem: Environmental > Aquatic > Freshwater > Lake | place: Democratic Republic of the Congo... | reverse complement strand
CTGAAGATTCCCGGCCTTAGGCCCAAGTTTTTTAGAGGCCACTGATCCATAGATAGAAGAATAATATGGGCTGAATAATCCATTGCCATGTACCCCGAAATTAACCTTTTTATTGGCGCCGTTACCTAAATAGATATCAAAGGTAGGAGTATAATTATTATAAGCATAACTGGATACCCTCACCTGCCCGTTGAAGCCATTAGAGTTACCTATATTCTGGTTAAAGGAGCCGCCGAAGCGATGCTCTTGCGTAGAAAGCTGGCTGTAATCGTAGAAAAGGTTAAGCGAACTCTTCTTCCAGGGCTGGATGTTTGTTGAGACTCGGCCGTTAAAATAACCGCCTGCGAAATTAAGGCTTCCGGAAAGCATATTATTCTTCCAGAGCCTCTGGTTAATATAGCCGGAGGTGTTCACTCCGTTTAACCCGCTATATAAATTCAGGGTAGTGCCGAAATTGGTCCGGCTGCCGTGATAGTTTAAGCCGACCATCCCGCTTAAGTGGTTATTGGAATAGCTATTTGTAACAGAAACCTTGGTATCCCATTTCCCGAGCTGTGTCGTAGAGGCAATAGAGCTGTAGCGGGTTGGATAAGGATAAATGATGCTGTTGGTGGCGTCTCCGGAAACGCTCCTTGAGAAGAAGGTCGAGCCATTGCCAACCATATTCATCTGTAAGGCAAGATTCCCGGTTAAAGGGCCAATATCCGCAGTAGTTACTACTGTTTCTACCGGCTGATAGGCGCTGGCCCAGAGGGCTAATTGATAATCATAAACTGCGATGCGCTCTTCTCTCCTATTATTGAATTCTGCCAAGTCTTTGCCTGCTTCTTCTCTTAAGCGCTTAAACTCCCGGGCTACCTCGTGATACGGCGCTTCTTTATTCTTATCTAATTTAGGGAATATCTTAACCGCAAGCGCCGTAATCCCTTTTACTGTCAGGCTGACGATGTTATCAGTCTGGGCAAGCTTACGCGTATTGTAGAAATCCTCACCCCTGCCGTAGAATGTTATTGAAGAATTCAACATATTCTCGTAAGCCGCATCCCTGGCTAACTCATTAGCGAATATTTCGTTGGCTAATCCTGCGTCCAGATAATTAAGGCGGGCGGCTAATACTGCATAATCCTTATCGGATTGCGCCAGGCCTAAAAGCGAAGAAATCTTAGCCAATGCCAGGTCCTGTTCCATCTGATTATTCGCAGTATAAAGGTCTGCTAGCGCATAAAGGACTGCTAAATTATTTTCTGCTTTGGCTAAAGCCATCTGCTGCTCCATAAGCGTCACCAGTAAAGCATTGAATTCATCTGCGGCTTGGGCATTTCTTTCAAACACCCAATTTATGCCCAGCACTATCCCCAGCCAGTTAAAACTGCCGATAAGGTTAGTGCCGACGTTAAAGCTGATCCTAAAGCCGGTCCCTTTATTCTTCCTGGCCTGCTGCTTAATATATTCTAAGGTCATCTCCTCATTAGCAAGCTTGAACTCGCCGGACTCATCCATTACAGCCTGCAGGTTAGTAAACGCCGCATTATTGTCCAAGCCGGGCTGGGTGATTAATATCTCATTTTTATCTTCAGGAGTAAGATCCCTCACTACCTCGGTTAATAAAGCCTGATTGCGCAGATTCAAGATATCCTGCGTATAAATTTCTTCCTGGCCGGCTAAATCCCGGTCGGCAATTAATACCACTGCCTTAAGGTACTCCTGTTCTGCCTTTTCTTCTTGCGTATTGACTATTGTAGGCACTTGTTCAATCGGCCCTTTTAAGTTCTTTATCGGTATATTAATATTCATCCCTGCGAATACCTTACCGGTGGTAAGCACACCTACCTGTAGGTTACCGATAATATTGTTATTTAATATATTACTTTCCCCTAAGAAGGTGCGGTCAACCACCCAGTTCAAGGTTTTGCCAATGGCCTTGCCTAAGAAATTCGGCTTCTCGCCTAGCATTAATTCTGCTTCCGGAAGAAGCACACTCTTAATAATATCCCATCTTTGCTGGGTTTTATTTTGTTTAACCTTGATGTTAAAAAGCCCAAGCAATCTCTTAGTTACCTTCTCTTCTATCTTTATATTAGAGAGAATGGTTTCTAATTTGACTAAAACCTGCCTATGTAAATTCAATATCGCATTCTTCCTTTGGGTTTCATCGTTTAATGAGCTGGCTTCGGCAAGGCTGACCTGCTCTAAGCCCTGCTCGATTTTATCCTGGGCTTCAACCGGCATCTCCGGGAAAACAACCCGGGTAAGCATATTGATGGTAACCCGGTATAAGGAATTGACTGCCTCTAAGCTGACGGCATTATTAATCTCTTTAATGTTGAATTCTTTATCGGCGTTCTCCTTGAGGTATTTCTTAAGGAATCCGGTAGAGGCCCAACGTAACTGCGTAAGCTTAAACCACTCCTCCTGTTTAAGCTTTAACTCGGCTTTTAGGCTGAGTAATTCAATCTGGGCAACCATGATCGCCACTTTATCGGTTGAGTTCTGGATCTTTAATTCTCTATCTTTAATTAATATCTCCACCCCGGTGAACTCCTGCCAGAGCTGGGCTATTGCCAGGGCGCGATTATTAAAATTATCCATCAAGCCCCTTACCTGCTGGGCTTGCATATCTTTCTGCGTATCCTTGCCCAAGCCCATTAGTTTGCCTAAATCAAGCATAACCATACCTAACGGCGCATACCCTTCTCTAAAATTCATTCCCAGGCCAACAGGTATCTTGCTTCCGCTTTCATTACGCATCTGGCCTGCTGTCTCTTGGTAGTTATCGGTAACTCCTTCATTTTCCTTAAGGATGGCGGAAGCGATATCATCAAAATCCTGATTTTCCTCATCAGGAATCGCTGCTTTATTCCCTGCCAAGGCGTTATATCTTGCCCAGACAGAAATTGCAGCCAGGATATTCTTGGCATTCTTCAAATCTTCTCCTGAAAGCTTATTCTCAAGCTCGGCAATAATCTTAGCCTTTTCTTTTTCGCGCCCTGCCTGTTCATCTGCCTTAGGAGAGATAAGGAATATGTCGATTAATTTCTTTAACACATCCACCTGTCTTATCAAGCGTTCTGATACTGTTTCCCCGTCTTTATACGAAAACTCGGCATCGCGGATCTGGCTTATATATGCCAAGCTAAGCGCGATTTCAGGCGGAACACTTTTGTGGATAATAATCTTTTTGCCCTCACTATCCATAAGGCCAACCTCAACCATCCCGGCTAAGGAAGATACATCAATACTGCCCACAAATTTATCCAGCCAGCGCAATTTAACAGATGCTAAATATTCCTCTTGCTCATATTTAACCGCCATCACCGCAGGATTAATATCACCTTCTAAATACCCTCTTATCTTCTCGGTATCCTTTAGGTCATCAACGCCAGTGCCGTAATCCAGCATAAACCTGGACAAAGCATTCATTGCGCTCGCCTGATGAAGCTCTACTTCCGCCTGATGATAATACTCCTCTATGGGCAACGGCACATATGGCCTATCCTTTATCTCCTCTAAAGTATTAAATTCATTTAATACCGCATTCCAACGTGAAATTCTTTGACCCAAGGAAGGGGGGTTCCTAATTTCAGCGTACTGCAAAATATCTTCCAAAGTAAGTTTTCCATCATGGATAACTTTGATTTTTAAATCAAAGAGCTTGACCTTGAGAGCATCTTTTGGCTCTTTTTCCTTTTTAGCAGTAAAATGCTGGATTATGATCGGCCGTAGTTCCTCTTCTAAAAGCCCGGCATAACGATTAATCTCTTGTTCAGAAACTTGTTGTCCGCCCAGAGAAATTTCTTCTTTAAGTTTATTGAGTTCGTTAGTTAAGTCGCCACCCTTGAGGGTAATATAACGGATAATTTCCTGTAAAGTAAATGGTTCTCGTTTAAGCAGCCTTATCTCCATATCAATTAATCCGCAGTCTTGGCCTTGCTTCTGGTTAATCGCATCCTGCCTTGCCTCATTTAAATATTCAATCATCACACCCTCTAAATCCGCCTTCTCAAATTTAGCATAATCCTGAGTTTCGCTTTCTCCAAGACTACCTTCGGTAAGCAACTTTATCTTAAGCTTGAGGTATTCAATCCTCAAACTACTCTCCTCATAAGTCTTGAGCGCATACTTTAATTCATTCTCTAATCTCTCAAGCGCAGCACTTTGTAACCCTTTAGCTTGAAGTTCGGCATAGCGGCTGGCACTGGCTGCATCGAGTTTTCCGTCTTTAAGCAGCTTTAGGTTTAACTTAAGGTATTCAATCTTAAGGTTATTCTCTTCATTAATGGTATTGATTCTATCAAGCTCGCCTCTTAATTGTTTAACCGTGGTAGCACCAAGCAATACCTCTTTCTCAAAAGTAACATAGAAGAGTATTTCCTTGTCGCTCAATGTTTCTTTATTGAATAACCTGATTTTCAATTGAAGATATCTTACCTTCTTTCTCTCTTCTGTGTTCTTAGCATACTTGAGCTCTTTCTCTAACTGCTCAGGCTTGACTGTGCGTAAAGTAATCTCGTTGGTTAGTCTAACATACTCCCGGGCCTGTTCAGGCGTCACAGTCTTTGCTTCCTTTATCTCTATCTTGAGTTTAAGTAATGCCACCGGTAAGGTATCTTGTTTGTTTTCAGCTTCTTGCAACTCGCGCTGTAACTCTTCAAGCAGCCCTCCTTTTTTGAACTCAATATACTTATTAGCTTGTTCTTGGCTAACCCTTCCTTCTTTAATTCCAATTTTCAAGCTAAGATATTCTACTCTGCGGATATCATTTTTAATCTTTGCCTCTTCTAATTGAGCATTCAAAGATTCAAGAGAAATAGTATTCAGACCCTGTTTTTCAAACTCAATGTAACGCTGGGCTTGTTCAACGGAAACTGTCTTTCCTTCTTTTATATAAATCTTTAAGTTGAGGAATTCAATCCGCGCATTATCTTTTTGGTTAGTTTGCATCGCATACGCTAATTGATTATTAAGCCACTCAAGCTTAAGCGCGCTTAAATCTACCTCTTTTGTAAGCCTAATATAATCTTCGACTTCCTGTGCACTGAACTTATCACCCTGAAGTAGTCTTATTTTTAACTTAATGAGGTCAGCCTTCTCTTTGTTCTCTTTCTTCTCTGCTTTCGCTAATTCAGCCTCTAACCCCCTAACTGTAACGGACTTATGTAACTCCTCTTTTGTAAACTCAATATAGCGCTGGGCCTGCCCTGAAGAAAACTTCTCTTCTTTAAATAATTCTATCTTAAGGCTAAGATAGTTGGCCTTGTTCTCATTATCTTGCTTACTCTGATTCACATATTTTAACTGATCCTTTAATTGCGCGACTGTAACGGTCTTTAGCTCTATCTCCTTTGCAAGCTCAACATAGCGGATTGCCTCTTCCGGAGTAAGTTTCCCTTCTTTGAGTTCTATTTTTAACTTAAGAGATGCGATCTTTGAGCTATCCTGTTTAGTCTCAGCAACCAGCAGTTGAGCATATAAGGTATCAATGGGCATAATCCTTAAATTTCTCGCTTTCTCAAACTTTATATAATTCATAACCTCTTTGTCGTCATTAAGGTTGCCATTCTCAAGGAGCGCTATTTTCTGCTGAGAATATTCAACAAGCAAGCTATCTTTCTGGTTAACAGCGATTGCGCTATTCAATTCACCCTTTAAGCGCTCGATGGTAGAAATACGCCATTCCTCTTTCTCAAGCGCAGCATAACGTTCGGCCTCTTGAGAATTAAGGGTTTCCCCCTTCTTAAGTTTTATCTGTAATGTCAGGTATTCGATTTTATTGTTATCCTTGGTATTTTTAAGTTTATTTTCTAAGTCCTTAAGCGCAACATTACGCAAATCTTCCTTTACCATTTCAGCGTATTGTTCAGCTTCCTCAGTCGTAAGTGTTTCTCCCCGAAGAATCTTTATTTTTAGCTGGAGGAAGTTAATTTTCCTATCATCCTTTATTTTTCTGGCTTCCTCCAACTCTTTCTGAAGGTCCTGGATTTTAAGATTGCGTATTTCCTTAATTTTAGCCTCAATAGTATCGATCTTTTCTTTCGATGTCTGGGTTGGCGCTATCGCCTCAAGGATTAAATCATCCTCCCTGCTAATACCTTGGTCAGGGGTAGTAGATATGTCTTTATTTATCCTTGTCTTTACCTCTGCCTGCTGGACTGCCTCCTGCCTGGGAGCGTAAAGACTATGTTGCCAGTATGACTTTTCAAAATAGACATATTCCGTCATCTCCCTCTCACTCAGAGAAAGCTTCTCACCTGTAATCAATTTCTTCTGTAATTCAAGATAGCGAGCCTGCGAAGGGTTATTCTTTTTCTTGGCATCCTCAATCCTCTTATCCAAGTCCGCTGCAGTAACGCCGGCCAACCCTGTTTCTTTAACAAGTTCAATATAATGCTTGGCAGAGTATTGATTGATCCCTGCCCCCGAGAATATATCTATCCTTAATTGAATAAGCTCGGCTTTTTTACTCTCTCCTGCCTTTGCTGTCGCGTAGTATTCATCCCAAAGCTGGCTAATTGCCCTTCTTTCTGCGGGTGACTGTTTCGGTATATAAACTGTCGGATCCATCCCCGCCATCAATAGCTTATATTCCGAAGGAAGGTGCGGGAATTGTTTCTGGATTTCGTTAAGTCGCTTCTGCTTCAGGAACTGCTCATTATCCTTATTTTTTTCCTCATATTCCCTATATTTCTTATACCAATTTTCGTAATCATATACTCCCTTTAATTGCTCGCTATAGGAAGACCTTATATCAACTCTGTCGCTTGCGACCAAATCTCTAAGCGATTTTATTACTCTTAATTCCTGATCAATATTGTCATTGTTACCAGCGCCTCTTCTGGCTATTAACCTATCTTCCCGCTCTTTTAATTCCGCCAGTATCTCATCCGCGCTGCTACTGATTTCTTCTTTTTCCTCTCTGGTTACTAAACCATCGCTATAGGCATCCTTTGTCGCCCTGTGCAGATTCTCTATTTCGGCAGCATAACCGGCTAAAGGATTCAGGGCAGCGGCGGAGAAGACGGGCGTTGAAAATAGAAGCATAAATGACAAAAATATAGGAACGATTGTCTTGCGGGTTACTCTCGGGATAAATTCCTTAATCATATCCCGGGAAATATAATTAAATGAGTCCTTAATTGAGCTAAATGCAGACTGGATGAATTGGGCAGGGAGATAGAGTAATACAAAGATTAGCTTGCCCAGGTTTCCTTTTAATAATTTATATGTGCCGTAAAGTATCAGCATCCCGCTTAAGACAAGCCCTAACACATGGAAAACCGGAGCAGCAGCTGCTATAACTCCACTGACATTCATCGCAAATACGCCATTGCCTAAGAGAACCAAAGCGGCTACCAGCAGGGTTTTAATAAGCGCGCCCGGTTTGCCCCTGAACCATCCTTTGAATAAGTTTTTAATCGGCTTGATAATGCTCGGCAGCCTGGTTGCTTCCTGCCCTAATTCATCCGCGCCCCATTCAACACTATCCCCTGTCTTAAATGTTTCCTGGGTATCAATTGCTTTGGCTTTCAAAAGCCCTGATTCGTTCAAAAACTCCTGAATAAGGGAACGATGGGTATCTTCGATTTTCTTGTGGTGCTTCTCGGCAAAATTCCTTAATTTCAGCCCCACCCAGCTAAACCAGGCCACGCTTACGGCATAACAAGGCACATTCAGCCAATCAGGAGTAAGTCCGATATCCGTAAAACGGGTCTTTACCCCTCCCATAATATGATTATAGTAAATATCATAGGCAGTTTCCGGGAAGACCTGAGTTAAGCTAAGTATGACCCAGGTAACTACGGCGCCGATAACAATATGTTCATTCCGGAAGCTGGGGTTTGCGCCGAACCTACCCAAGAACTTTCTTCCGGTAAAAATAAGTAGTTCCGCAACCGCCAGGCAAGTGCTCATATAATAGGGGCCATCCATAAAGAGATTATTCCCGTAGCTGGACCAGAAACCCCCTAATCCTAAATAACCCAGATCATTCGGGAAGATACGTAAGAATACGGCGAAGGCTGTAAAAGGCATATTCCTGGTAAAGGCTAAGTAGCTTACCAGGCAGGCGAGCACAAATATTTTGGCTATGTGCTTAAATAGCTCAGGATCAACCTGCAGGCCTGCCAGCTGCATATTTTGAGCTATTGCCAGGCTTTCCTGGGGCAGAATAGCGCAGAAGATGATTTGGAGAGCCTGGAGCGCTAAGAATATCGGGATGAGCAGTTTAGCTGTAGCAAGAGCTGGTAGCGTTGAGTTTGTAGACAGGGATGTGGTTGTTACGGCTGAGCCGGATTTTGCTGTGAATAATCTCAACATCCTGGCCGCCAAGCTCTTCCCAGGAATCTGCCCGGCCGTTACGGGTGTAGATATTGCCCGTATCTTCGTAAACAAGGAAGATGCGGATCTTCTCGCTGCCGTTTTCGCGCGCTGCGGCAAAGACTGTGCGGTCTTTGGTAAATTCAACCAGATGATCGAACTCGATAGTATTGTAATTAAGCTTAACCATTTTACACCTCCTGTAGTTGTAATGAAGGCCTGGGCAGAGGATACCGGAGCACCAAGCCCGAATATCATTGCCAGGCCTTCATATACAACAATAGCCGCGACGACTGCTATTCCTGCCACGGAAAGAACAGCTTGCGGCTGGGTTAAATTTATATTTTTCTGGGATTTTATCTTATTAAGTAAGGCGGGTATAACTCGGGATAAGGCATTGCTGAACTTAATTCTGGGCGGGCCTGTAGGCTGTATCGGATAATCATAGTTAGCCTTTTTGCCCCATAAGCTAATAAGCCAATTCTTGAAATACTCTAGTAACCTTGTAAAGGCAAGCCTGATATTTCTGATCTTAACCGGTAATCTCTGCTCTTTTCCTGCCTTGCCTAAAGTATCACTATTTTGACTAAGGTCGCAAGCATTACCAGGATAAGTATGTGCATTGCCCGCTTGGTTGTTTTCACCGCTAAGTACTGGCTTTCTAACATCTTTATATCTCTTAGGTATTCTGCTGGTGTAATCATTTGTAATCTCCTTTATATGAACCAATGCTCCCTTTATTGTGCTAAGCAATACTCCTCTTGTTCCTCTTCCAAACCTAAACTCAATTCCCCTGTTTTTTCTATCATATTGATCGCGAATTGGGTTTCCAGGCTCTTTACTTCTTCCTTGAATTTCTCTAAATTTAATCTCATCTTTCCCTCCTTTGGTTATACTGCCGAACCACAACCTTGCTGCGGCTAAAGGAGGAGCGAGTGCCTGGTAAATGGAAGCGCCTATAACACTGGTTGCCTTCTTGACCACTTCGACAACCTGATGGGCGCGCTTAGCATAAATATTTCTTAAGTGGGTAATCAAACCGGGGATAATCTTTCCGCTCTTGCCATATTCTGCTCCATTATTGCGATTATCCTGTTCATTGGCTTGGGGAGTTACCGGAGAGCCTCTAATCGGGGTGGTCTTGGTATTCTGGGCAGCCTTAACTATGAAATAACCAAGGATTACCGCTATGCCGATTAAAGTTAATACTGCGCTGAACGTGCTGCTTACTCCGATAATCCCGGCAAAAGGAAGCATAAAGGGTATTACTGAAGGAAGTTGAGTAGTAGTTATATTTCCCCGAACTTTTACTGCGTTGTAGCCACTCTCTGTGAGATTTGTATCCCCCGTGCGTAGATTTACCATAGAAACCACGCCGTCGTTGCTATAGTTATTATATCTTATATCTACAAGGACATTGTTAGTATCAAACACTAGTCTCGGACCTGCAGAAACTTCCGGAGCGAGAATTCTGCTTGCCTGCGGGAATACTCTTGCAAAAGCATTCGCGATATTTTCCTGGGTTGTTTGGCCTTCACCAGTTGAGCAACTCTTGATTAAGACTACTCCTTTATCCGCTAAAGCGCCGTCTAAAACTTTTAGATCATTTACATCGCCTGGATGTAAAATTCCGCGCCCTGTAGTTTCCTCTTTAGAGAAGATAACCTCTAAGCGGGTGCCGTGCCCACCGACTACGATTAAATCTGCCGACCTGTCATTAGTAAATTGCTGCAACCTGGCAATCAGGTCTTCTACGCTATGAATACGCGTAAATCTAACTTCATAACCTCTTTGCTCTAAATCCTGAACGAAATCCAATAAATCAGAGAACGTGCCGTTCCAATCAGCTTTTTTAGAAGGATAGAATATTACGGCGAGTTTATTAGCCGGAGTAACCAGCGACTGAACCTCTGGTTGTTGAGGAGAACCCCTGATCTGCGTAGCCTGCCTATTCTTTACTGCCTTGATAATAGTATAGGTAATCAGGACTGCCAAGCCAAGAATTGCTGCTAAGCCGGCGATAGCAAATATCGGGCTCAAGGTGCTGCCTAAACCTAAAGTCCCGGCAAGGGGCGCTATAAACGGGATGAATGAAGTTGTTGCTGCGCCTAATGAATTGGTCTTAGTAGAGGAGTCAAAGTTAACCGGGCCAGCTGATTTAGAATTAAACCAGAAGATAGCTAAGAAATTATTGCCGTCGCACTGAATCCCCGGTTGCCCAAAAGCTACCTCATTAGAGCTCTTCTGTATAAGAGCATAAACAGCCGGCCCTTCGGGACGTTGATCTGCCAGCGAGATTTTTTTATACCCTTGGATTAAATAAGTAAGATCATCCCAATTTCTTAATGCAATTAAAGTTAAATATGCTACATTAGGAATAATTGGTTTAATAAATTGTAAGCTAAATTCATCTGGGCTATAGGCCAAGCTTGCCAATTTCACCACAAGCAGGCTACTATCCAATTCTTTCTCATATCCCTTTAAATACACCTCAACTGCTTCAGATTCACCATCTCCTGTAGCCATGCCTGAAATTCTAATATAACGATCCTTCTGCATATGGGCTGTGCCACAGAAAACAAAAACCCGCGCTTGAGGATTCTTCTGCAGAATCTGCCGGAACTGCCCCATTATCATCACAGTTACTAAAAACTCTCTACCTATTTTTCTGATTCCCCTTAAATTCATTGGCATACCGCCATAAACATTGATTCCTAAACCTGCGCCAATGGCTAATGCCAGAAGCACAAAATTCTTATGCCTTTCTGAAGGAATATAACTTAAGTCTTTCTTAATTAAGGGTAGCTTCTCTAAGGTCTCTTTTAACCACTCCGGGGTAAAATTAGTCAAATAACTTATGGCTCCTTGGCGGCTATCAGCAATACCCTTAAGGTATTTATGCTCATCAATCTGTCTTTTGATTTCTTTAGCTAAAAGCTCACGCTCATTTTCAAAAGCTTTTTTCTTTGCCTCATCCCTGCTGCCAAAAGAAGTGCCGGCAAACTCAATAATCAGGTCAGTAAAACCAAGTTTAAGCACTAAATCTAATAAGAACCTATCTGAAAGAAACTCTGTAGCATATAAACCATGATCTACTTCTCCGATAACCAAATGTTGGTAGATAGAAAGATGTTTGATTAGTTTATCCTTAGCTTCTAGATTAGCTTGGTCAATTTGTCCAGGAGTCAAAAACTTTTCCTTTTTAGAGAAAAGGCCGTCGTTAGGGTTCTTTATTGATTCTTTGGCTTGTTGCTGATAGAGGAGGAAAATAATTGAGTCAATATATTTAGCGACATTTTCCGGGGAGGCATCTTCAGGTATGACTATATGGGTGGTGTTATTTTCGACATAGCGGGTAATCTCTGTCTGCGGAGGACCGCGTAAAAGGGTTACTCCGCCGGTTATCAGTCTCATTATTACATCAGCGGATAAGTTATATTGCTCGCCAGCTTTTTGAGGAGCAATTTCCGGAAGCGCATCTACCATATCCTTGCCTTCTAACTTCCTTTCTTTTCTTGGTTCATTGGAACCAGTCTGGTTTTGCTCTCTGGGTAAAGCCGGGTTTGTTTTCTCTTTCATTTTTTCTGTAAGCGCATTAAAAGCATTTTTTAACTCTAATGTTTTATTACCTTGCGGAGACTTCTTAAGTATCTTCTCTACTTTTTTAGTAAGGAAAGTATATTGATCCTTTAAAGAATTTGTAAAATCTTTGCTAAATTTGTCTTTGTTGCCTTTATCCAGCTCATTATTTAAGGTATTGATTGAAGATAAGAGGTTTTGATACTCTGCTTCATTGCGGCGGTTTATAATTCTTCTGATTAGAATAATAGAGCTAATTAAGGCTAATAACCCAATTACTCCTATAACGCCCAATAATAAGTTTTCTAACTTATTTCCTTTGCTAACCCTTTTCTCTTTTACGACCTCTCTGGTCTTTAACTGCCCTTGAGTTTTGCTAGTGTCCTTCAGCTGCTGCTTGGTAGTATCTGTGATTGCGGCTTTAACTGTATCTTCTGTAGTAAACTCTGTTAATCCTACTTTAAAGGCCTCACCTGTGCGGATAAAATCCATATCGCTATATTCCTGTTCATCTCCCTTAGCTTCCTTCCATAAACTAAATGCTGCCCCATCCTCGCCCCATAATTTGCCGACCGCCATATTATATGCCTGATAAAGGTCCAAAGTAGTTTGACCCCAAGTATCGCCTTGCTCTATATTAATAGTAATTGTCTTATCCTGCTGATTAGCAGTAAATTGCGCAGCTAAAGCAGGGCCGGAAGTAAGCGCTACTGCCGCAGATACCAATAATCCTGTTGCTAAACTCTTGCCTAAGCCTCCTTTTGGCCCCCTGCCCTGGTTTCCGCCCTGATTCCCGCCTTTACCGGATTCTCCTCCGCCAAGCGGGATAACTTTATTGTTATTCAAGCCTTCTGCATTAAAAGGAGCGCTAAAATCACTAATGGGTTGATCTGAAACTGGTTGAGTAATGCCACTATCCTCATTTGGAATAGCCTGATAAAAATCATCTTTCTGCTCGTTTTCTCCATTTTCTTCTGGATTTACGGCCATCAACTTATCTAAAGCTTCATTTCCTTCTTTTACGGTTTCCCTAAATTCATCTAACAGGCGTTGCCTATACACACGACGGGCTTTACGGTTTTGGGCAGGAATTACAAAAAGCCGTTGTATAATGTTGCGGATATTACGCAGGATACTGCCTACTAAAGCGCCAAATACGCTATTTTCAGCGTTTTCAGAGGGCGTATTCGTCGAACCTGGCTGTTCCGTAGTATTTCCCGAAACAGCTTGCTCATTATCTCCTACAGGCTGATTACCTGTAAGTGTATTTACAATGGCGCCTGGAGTTGTCTCGTTATTTTCTGCGTTTACAACTCTTTCGCCACCGATTTCTTCAGTTGCACCTTCTACATCACTGGTTTCTTTAAGCGCAACCTGATCACCTGTGCTGCTTTCCGGCTTTTTGCCTTCAGCAGTTACTTCAATTTGCGATACTTTTGTTTCTGTTCCTGTTACATTAACAACTGCACCAACTTTTGTATCTTTTTGCTCTAATGGCTCAACGACTAACGGCTGAGCAGTCGTAGTCGGCTCGCCAGACGGAGGAGCCAACCCGCCAATACCTAAACCTTTATCTATAAGAGTTATGGTATTAACCGTGGCTTCAATAGTACCCGCTGCTCCGGGAGAAATAAACTGATCACTTATAGGCCCTTTATTAAACTCATCTACTACTGAGAAACCATTACCCGTACTCTGTGTATCAGTTTTACCACCCACAACCGCGCCTACTGACCCAGCGTTAATAGGAGTAACCGGTTGTGACATTGGCTCTTGCTTGATAGGAGTATTAGTATTTGTGTTTAAAGGAACTGTGTCTAAATCAATCTTGCTTGGCTTTGCCCCAAATATGGCCTCAAGCGATGTCTTAATAATATTATACCTATATTTATATGCGCTTTCAGGCCTCTTTACTTCTCTCTTATCTTTAATAAGCTCTACTGGCTTAGGAGGTTTAGGATTGCCAACCCCTAAATTACTCCCGCCGAATAATCCGCCAAATAAGTTACCGCCAAACCCCAACCCGCCACCAAACCCCAGTCTTGCGCTTATCTTTTGCACTAAAGGAGCAATCATCTGGTGGATACTTGGGATCTGATATAACCTATGCATTAAAGCGCCTGTAAGAACAATTGAACCCAAGACAGACAATCCGGTAATCATCAAACCGATCCCTACAACCTCCGGAGCAAAATATAACCTCCCGGCATTATCCTTATTCAAGGCAGCGGCTAATCCCTTAGCCCTCTTTTCTAATACTGTTTTCGTCATAGGGGGTTGACCGCGAATAGTACGTACAAATTGAATGGCATTCTTGGCTAATTCTTCAGTAATATCTACTTTGTTGTGTATATTTTGAGCAATCGCGTCAATTTCCTCAATTCCAGTCTTGCCATTCCCTGCAGCCATCCCGGGTAGTATATGCTCCCCGATGATAGTTGATAACTCCTTAGCTATCTTATCCGCTGATAAACCGCCGTTTCCGTTCAAGGCAATACTCAACATAACTTTCAAGGTCTGCTCATTACTAAGAGCCTTGGGATCAATCTTTAATGTGCCGTTTGCGCGGCTCCATTGCTTTTGATTACGAACAGGGGCAATTTCTACTACCTCAATATTATTAATCTTGCTTATTCCCAGCCCGGTAATTGTTTGCTGAATCTGCCCTAGCTGTTCTTGAGAGGCAGCTTTAATAACTACATCTTTATATTTAATCTCTACTAATTTTTGTGCCATGGTAGCAACAGTTTCCTCTACTGTTTTTACCTCTGGCGCGAAATGAACTTTTTCATATGTAGCTAAGGCTTCTTCTGCTACTTGCCTATTCTCAAACTCTCCCATGATTACTTCAGGGACCTCTACTACGGCTCCGCTTTCTATGCGCGCCTCTTTAGCTATACCAATAATAATCCGTACCGGCCGGCCTTCTTCATACGCAGCTATAGCCTCTTTTAAAGATTCGTACTCGTCTTGATTGGTAATTGCTGTGATAGGATAAACCTTTGAAATAACAATCTCTTGCGAAGCTGCAGACTCAACATTCTGGCTTGGCGAACCGGAATTGCCTACGAAGAAGGTTCCCCGGTCCTTAGGCATAAATTTGGCCCCTTCCTTATCTGCCGATACCACTACCCAGATATTTCCCTCCCCGTCTCTGAACTCTTTACCCGGCTTCAGATCTTCCTCTTCTATTTCATTCCCATCGAGCTTCTTTAAGATGGCGCCGTCTTTAAGTGGGATGCTTGTCCTGATTGGCCTAAACGTCGCCTTCCCGCCTTGACTCATCACTACCTTCCATCCTTCTCCGTTTTTACTCTTGAATCTTTTGCCAGTAGTTAAAGGATACGCTGGAGTATTATCAACAGTCTTAAGTTTGACGCCACCCTCAAGAGTTACTTCTTTAGTCTCGCCGATAATCTTCTGTATCTCCTCTTGTATTTTCTTAAATGTCTTTTCAGGAGCAGTAAGCTTATTAATTTCGCGTAAAGCCATTATATCCTTACGTAAAACCTCCATTGTTTTAAACAGGGGATCCCCTTCGAAAACAGAGTCATTACTGAAATAACCATTTATTTCGCCCAAAACACCCCTAACCCAATTATCTCTATTAATTATTTCCTCTAAAGAAGGAGCGGACGGATTTATAAATCTAACAATATTGTCGAGTGTTTCGCCATTGTCCTTAAGATATAATTCTGAAATGCCTTTTTTATTCTCTACGATTTCCTTGATGATCCTCTGGTATTCCTGGAAATCGGGGATATTTTTTATCTCTAAAGCTGCGCTGAGTGTATTCAGTAAGTCAGGCGTAGAATAAAGATAGGCCAAATTATCTATCGCGCCTATCTGAATTGTTCTACTGCCCAAGCCAAACCTGCCTTCTTTTATCTTGTCCTGGGCTTTCTCAAGCGCCTTCTTCTTCTGTTCAAGTAATCCCTTAATCTTTTCATCCGGAGACTTGCTTAATAAATGCTCCAAGGCTTCTATCTCAGCGCGGACACGATTAGAAAGCGCTTGTTTTCTGCTTATTTGCGCATCTGTAATACCTAAATTTTTAAGTATTTCGGTGCGCCCCAGATGTTTTTTAAACTCTGCCCAGCTCAACCAGGGAGTATGTACTTTCAGAAGGGCAAACTGTAACTCCTCTACTAATGAACCCGAAATATCCCGCTTATTTAATTTTTCTTTCAAATCTTCCAGAGTAAGCTTACCAATCCCCTTTGCTTCTTTTCTTAGGAAATCGGTCTGCATAGGATTGGCGAGGAATTCTCCGAAAGCATGCGCGTCTTTCTCTAATGCTTCTTTCTCAGAGTTTTTCATTAGGTCAAGCACTGTGGTTGCCACGATTAGATTGGCGTAAGTGGTAGAAATTGCTGGAAAAGCGGCAGTTATGATAGTATTGGCGAGATTCTCTTTTTCTTCAGAAGGGTTTTCTGCTAATGCCTGGTTAACCCCTGTGTATATCCCTTGTAAAACTGCGCTGTGACCCCCTTGATTCTCTATAGCTTTTATAGCTGAATTAACGGCATCGGAGAAAGGAGTTCCATCGCTAAGAACAGCTTTTATTGTTCTGAGGAACTCTGCTGAATAAGGAGAGCCTCTAATCCCGTTATGCATCTGGTAGTGCAATTTTTCAAGCAAGCTTGCTTTCCTCTCCGGATCCAGCCTCGTTCCCTGTTCAGCACATTCTCTGCTGAGATTATCTATGAGTTCTGCGGCTTTATTGGACTTGCTTATATCACCGCTTACCCGCACATCAGAACTTAATACATACTCATGGAAATTTTTGGCCGCCTCTACCACTCCCACTATATCTTTTGCCTGGGTAAAAGACTTTGCCGCAAGCCCATCGGTGGCTATGCCAATCTTGTTGTATTCTTTGATTACTTTTTCTGCTGCCTTTTTTAATAAATCATTGTGGTCCAGGTTCAGGCGCGAGACAATACCTTTGCCCTCCTGGGCAATTGCTTCGGTAATGCTTCGGGAATAACGGGCAATCCCTTGCAACATCTCTCTAACTTCCTGCTCTCCTGAAATGCGGTACTCTGCAAGCGCTAAATCCTCTGAGGATTTATGTTCAATCGCCTCTTTTAATCTCTGATCCAAGATACGATATGCCTTACTTCCCAACACCTCTCTATCCCGCTGCACCTTTAAAGGCTCAATAATCTGCCGTGAATATGCAGCTTCGCGTATCTGGTGTTTTATTGCCAAAGAGCCGTCAATAATCTCACGCTGGTGCGCGTTCGTCCAAAGCATCTCCGCTAATTCTTTAGAGGCAGAATCCTGATTAATCTCTGCCTGCTGCCTCTTTGCTTCTTCAATCTGATCTCTTCTTGACGTTGTCCCTCCTTGGGACTTTTCCATAATCTGACCTAACTCTTTAGCTGTTCTGGAATCTCTATCTATCTTAAGCGTCTGCGTCTTATCGAATAATATAACCCGCGCGCCATCTTTGGTATCTCTGCGGTTTCTGTTGATGGCTTGGGCGAGGGCAGAAGCATTCCAGTTATGCCCATCGGCAATAATCACATTGCGTATTCCCCTAAAATCATACCCGGTTCCAGAACGTTCATTCGAAAGAATAATCTTATCGCTAAAGCTATTCTTTGATAATGCAACAATTGCGCTGTTAGGGGTATTACCGTCTACAATAAAAACCTTGGCTTCCAACTTTTTAAGAATACCTGTTATCTCATCCGGAGTAAGTTCTTCGACCTTTCTACCATTCGCTTGCTCAATAAGTAACTCTTTGTCGAGTTTTAATACCCCCCCTAAGGATTGCGTGCGTAATTCTTTTTCAATTTCGACCCCTACTGCGGCATCCTTATAGAGAATAAGGCTACCAACCAGACCGGAAGATTGCGCTGTTTTTATCTTATCTAATGTTTCCTGAATGCCCTTGACCTCAACTATCCGGCCGTTAAGATCAGTGGTACTAATAACTCTCACATCTTTACCCATATTCATCCTGACCATCATCATCAGGCCTTCAAGGGTGCCGCTATAACCCAATAAAGATGTCCCTGCATTAAACCTAAGTACTTCCGGTAAAGTCGCCTGCGTTTCAGTCTTAGTAGTATATATATTTGCCCGGTCAACGCCTTGTCTATCAGCTAGATATGCTAGATAAAGAGGGTCGCTAATAACCCGATCCGGCTGGTTTACCCCTTTTTCAACAGGAATGATCATCTCTTTGCCATCTACGATGACAACCTCAAAAGTATCTCCTTTAATGGCATACTTGGCTTCAATATATGCCTTAACCAGCGCCTTATTAAGCCCTGCCTGCTCTACGGCTTCTATCGCCTTTTTATTCAAACCAAAAGCTTTTTCCTTAGAATCGTAGAAAACCTGCTGTTCACTACTCGCTATAACTTGGTCACGATTCGTTTTTTCTTCTGTCACAAAAACAAGGCTTCCACCTCTGCGGCTTCCATCTTCCTGCCTCTTCCCATCAATCCACTCCGCTACTTTTTCTAAATCTTCAAAACTTAACCCTCTTTTTGCCAAACTTTCGATCAGCTTGACCTTTTCTCCTCCAACAATAAAAGTAGCTTTATCTAACATCGGTACATGCAGCTCATCTATACGCACAACATCCTGCGCCTTAATGCGTTCAATCACCTCTTTGTTGAATTCATTGCGCAGATGGGCGAATTGAGAAAAACCAAACACCGTAAGCTTATTCTTATCCATAAGGTTTGCGCTCAGGATCTCTTTATTTCTACCATCGGCTAACTTCATTCCAAAAAGATTAACCAAGCCTTCAACGAGTTCGCCCTTCTCAAGCGCTTTATCAGCCTCGCCTTCTCTTACTACCAAACTTGCATTCAAATCTCCAAAAATCATCTGGCGCCCAAGTATTTCCAGCGGTCCGCCAAAACTCTTTCCACTACCTGAGCCTGCCCCTACAGAATTTTCGCCTAATAGGCCGATCACCATCTGCACTTGATCTGTTGACCGCTTTGTGATGCGCTCGTTTATATCTGCCTCTTTTGCTCCCTCCTTACGCAGCATCTCTTTAAATTTAGGTAGAGCATAGAAATAGGCAATCTTTAATGTCTTGCCGAGAATTTCTAAGGCCTGATTAGAATCTGGCTTTATGTCTTTGTAATACCCTAGCGCCTGACGCGCAGCTTCAACGTTCCAGCCTTCCCTCATCACCAATTTATTATCCCTGTTGATAAAAGCTCTATCTTGAAATTCTTGTGCGTCCTTCTCAGAAACCTCATTGAAACTGCCAACGATTTTCTGAAGGGTTGTTCTCTCGTCATCAGATAATTTTGCCTTAAGGTCTATATATAAACTGATGCTTGCATTATCTTGACTCACTTTTACCTTAAGCGCGCTCTGCGCTTCTTTTGATAAAAGAAGAAGGTCTTTAGCAGCTTCTATCTTCTCCATAAACCTTATTACTTTTTGATCTTTTTCAGAGAGCGTCACTGTTAAGGATTCTCCGCTGCCGAATGGTTTTACTTTAATTTCTACCATACCTCCGTTATTGAGCTTATTGAAATTGTCCAATATTTTATTTACCCCTGCCTTGGAGTTATTATTAATTTCCGCCAGGCAAGATTCTATAATAGAATCTTGCCTTACCTGTTCAGCGTTTACGCGGAGCCGGCGGCCATTTTTTAAACGGATTGTCACGATTTCATCTGCCCCCGGAGTCAGCAGTTTATCGCCTAATTTTTCCCTGGCCGATGCCTTTCTGGATAAATACCACCCTAACACAAAACTGCCCTCTTCCGGAATGCCTGCTAATGGATGCTCCCTGAAATATGCCAGCCGAGCCAACTGCATTGCCCTTTGAGTTTGCGCCTTATTTTTTCCGAACGGACTATAGGATAATAAGAGATCCTTTAGTTTCATATCCTTGAAGTATTCCGACCTCAACAATTGCACTCCTGCCTGCTCCAGTTCTCTGGTAAGATATCGGTATTGATTTAGAGCGGCGTCTTCTAAGAGTGCTTTATAAATTGCTGCTTCTGCTTTCGCATGTCGCGCTTGGCTTCTGTTGGTTGCTTTAGTTAGGCTCTTCTGGGCTAAGCTATACGCATCCAGATATTTCCCTATTTTTTCTCCGGCATTTTTGCGGGCAGATTCAGAAAGTCCCTGATAAAGGTCTACTTTATCAAGCATAGAATTATATCTGCTCTTTGAATCATCTGTTAAAGTGGTTTTTTCAAGGCCAACCAAAGCATCAAAAGCCAAGTCCCTCCTGCCTTTTAATAGAGACTCCGCAATCTCAATGTCATTTTGCGTAACCTCCTGGCGGCCCTGTAATCTGGCTAATTCCTTGGCTATCTCGCCCTGTTTAAGCTTACCTTGCTCACGTAAAGGAGTGATAACATATTGCTCAAGAAGTAAATCGATCTCTTCTTTGGCTAATATGAGGTCTGTCGTAATCTTTTTCCCGTTAGCAAGAGCGATTTCCACATTATCAAGTTTAAGTGCTTCGGCGCCCTGAAGCTCAATATTTTTCTCTTCGCGGAAAATTCTGTCTGCGATAGCTTGAGTTATCCTTCCGGTATGCACTAATCCGGTATTCCAAGCCCTCTTGATCTGTTCGAAAGCAGAGAGATTATCCTTTCTCAATTTAAATTCCTGTAGCTTTTCTGTTGAGATATCCTGTCCGGTTGCGGTCTTGTAAAGATTCCCCGCTTCTTCCAACTTAAAATCCTTCAGAAAAGCAGCCAGAGAGTTCGCGCCATCTAAAGATCGCCCAAGCCCCTGCTCCATCTCCTTTGTTAAGGCCTCTCCTCTTAATATATGTTCTGCTGCCTCTAAGTGCATCTGGCCAGGAACAATTCCCTTGCCCGCCAAATAACCAGCTATAATTTGCTGATAAAGAGGGTCTATATTCCTGACAATATTCTCGAGGCCAAACTTATCTACTGTTTTCATCAATTGTTTAAACTCTGAATAAGAAAGACTCTCTCCATTGTTATTAATCTCCGCTCCTGCCTTAAGCATAGCATCACGTTCATTGAGTGTTTTTGGTGAAAAAAGGAAAAGCACGGTCCAGCCAAGTTCCATCCTCTGCTGATCAGTGAAAGAAACTACTGAATAAGGCCCCATAGAATTCCCCTTGTCATCTTTCACAAAGAGGTATTCATCAACCGTAACCCCCTGCGGAAGCTTTGGTCTGTCTACGTAGAGTGCTATCCTATCAGCAAACTTAAGCCCCTCTTCTATGCCGCTGACGATAAGGGCGACTCTGGTTAAAATAGCTGCTTCCTTAACTGCCTCCTTCATTGCCGAACCGCTCAGTGCGCGCCCCACCCTCTCCTTGAGGTTTATAATATTGTAGCGTATCCGACCAACCTGCTTGCCAGCAATATCTGTAGTGCCATTAGAGACTAAACCCACCAGAGGACCAATCAGCGCGCCGCTTTTGGGGGCAACAAGCATCTGCGGGATAACATCCGTTACAATATAATTATCCCAGTAATATCTTATAGGCTCGTATGTTTTTCCATCCTGGCTTAATTTTCTAAAAAGCGACCACTCCACAATTTTACCCTGATTATCCTTAAAATTAAATCCCCATATAGGCTCTTTACTTCCTAAAACAACGTGATCGGCAACACGAGCAATAGCACTAAGTCCGGTATCCACTAAAGGACTCACCAAACCCATTACTCCGCTGACAAAAGGCCATTTGATTGCGCCTTCTACCGAATGGAGAAATGCCTGTTCAGCGCCAGACATCTTGATGCCTAATTTTTTAGTGCCGAAGAAATTAAGCATGGCATCGGCTTCTGGTTCGGCATAACGACCAAGGTTTTTGCCCACATTATTAAGATATCTTAATCCTGCATTAGAAACGAAAAACTGTGCTAAGATACTGTAAAAAGCGCCTTTAACAAAACTGCCGGCAATAAGGCCAGGAATCCCTGCGCCATTTTGGGGACGTTCGAATTTTCCCATCAACGCATCCTTACCTATATTAAGGGAACCACCGCCAATTGCTATAGCAGGAAAACGGACAAAACGGCTGCCCCATTTTCCCAAGCCAGCGTTAATATCTCCTCTTAAGAATTCAAAAACCTTTCCACCGCTTGAAAGGAAACGGGCGTAGAGAACCCAGGTAACTGTATTGTAAATATCTTCTTTGTCCGTCTTTAAGTCAAAAATGGGATTAATAATACCTGCTTTTACCGCGAAGCCAGCCCCTCCCCAAGTTGCGTAAGTAAGGCCGCGCTGGAATAAATAGCCGGCTCCTTTAGAGAAAGAGCTTGCGTTCTTCCAGGCAAAAAGACTATAATCTAATTTTCCTTTGGGGAGAATTCCGTAGCGGGGATTAAATGAATAATTAAGACCACGCCCTAACCAGTTATTTTTAAAGAAAGAAGACGTCATTAATCTATTTACTGTACTGCCTATGAATCCTAAGCCAAAACCTAAGACAAAGCCGCCTTTTGCTCCGCTTAAGAAAGAACGGCCTTCGCCTGTCCCCGGATCTAGCCCTATACCTAAAAAATCCTGGCCAGTGCGCATAAAAACGCTCCATAATCCCAAAGTATTCCTTCCTGCGCCAAGACCTTGATCTATCTGATTTGAATAAAGCGCCTGATTTACGAGCGCTTCAAAGCTGCCCATAGAAACGCCCCAATCCGCTCCAGTGCGAAGAGCAGTATTAACTCCTAATTGATATGCTGTTCTCCAAAAGCCAAGCTTATTCTTTGTTAATGCCAGAACTCCGCCTTCTCCTTTTTCAAGAATCCCTAACCTTAAAGCCCCCATCTCTGTAAAAGCATTAACGCCATGCATAAGAGCTACGCCACCTGCAGTCCATAAGAAAGTACTTATGTCCTGTTCCCATGATACAGAAGAACGCCATCCCTGTCCGGAAAAACCATTGCTCATAATAGATATGCCGTTTTGGGCACCTACTGCTAAACCACCCCAAGCAGCTGAAGAACCTGCAACATAAGCTGTTTTCCCTAAGACTCCGGTGGCAAGGCGGGTAGGAGTAAAAAAGAACTGGCTGGCTTTTGTAGCTGTGCCTAAATTCCCAAGATAAGAACCTGCTGCTCCTAACGCTGCGGTAGTCAAGCCAATATTAAAGTCCGATTCTGGATCTAAAGCCCTCCCTGTCTTATACACTGTATACATATTAGCGCCCACATCTCCGGCAACTCCCCAGGCTACGCTAGAAGCCGGAACAACAGAAACTACCTTTCCTGCTAAGTGCCTTGTCAATAAGCGCCTTGTCAAAGCAATCGAAAAAGCTACTCCTAGCCCCTTTGCTGTGTACCCTAAAATATAATCGCCCGCATCTCCTGTTGCATAACCGCGCTCAATAGTATAGCCGGCAGCATCCATAAATCCGCCTTTGTCGAATGGAACCCATCTCTTAAATTCAGAATCGTAAACCATCCATTCGCGCCAACTCTCTTTGTCTCCTTTTGACACCTCAAACCCCGCTGCCTCATACGATTGAGCAAGATAATTACCATAACTCTCTGGCCCGGTAATACCTCTCCAGACAAGGCCAATTAAACTCTCTGAAGATCTTCCTAAAAACCTAGCCCACCCTCCATTTGTATATGCGGAATCTATCAAACATCCCACAGCAGCAATAGTATTTAGAAGATAATTCAAAGCCGTGCTTCCCCATGACGGAGAAGAAGCTATGTATTCTACCAGAGAAACTTTACCGGAAGCTGGGTCTACCATTCCCGGAACTACCCTTTCATAATAAGGAGCGAGTTGCATCCGGCTATCCTTATCTAATCCTCCTATACCTAAGAGTAGAACGTGAGGAGCACTCTGGAAAGTCGACCTTTGTTTTACGCCATCCCCATTCTCTATTACCGAAGTTACATCTATAGGCCCTAAACGGTAAAGGCTTTTTGTTTCCCCAGAATCAATTAATACTGGCTCATATTTAAATTTCTGATTAGGAGCAAGGTTGTCTACTGCCTCGGGTGGTTGTGGATTATTAAGTAAGGAGATCTCCCCTGCAGCAGCTATTACACCCCAGGCCTGCTCTCCGTTATCAAACTTATAATAATCCCATCCCGATAAATAAGCTTCCTTTTTCTTGGTTACGCTATCCCAATCAGTGTAAAGCCGCGCTGCTTGAGAGGTAACGAAATGGTCATCTTTCCCTGCGCCATTAACCTCGAATTCACCCTCCTTTGGCCTGAAGGTCCCCGAGGGATTTAAGGTGCCCTGCCCTTTATACATCAAAGGATATTTACTGTCGATTACTCCGATGCTGGTCTCTCCGTACATAACTCCTGAGGTAATATGTTTAGTCTGCACTCCGGAATATTTACGATATCCCTCTTCATCTAAGCTAACAGTAGCATCATCGCTGTCCATCCTAACCGTAGCTGATTCTGCTATAGTAGTTGGCCCGGATATATCAGTATCGGCCTTAAACTGATCCCCCTTAACCAGGCGGAATGTCGAACCATTGCCCCAGAACGCAGCTATGGGAAGAGGCAGATAATCTGGGCTTAATAAATAAACTAAACGGTCATCTGGTTTTTCAGTTTTATAACCGGCTTCTTCGGCATCCTTGCCTAAAGAAAAGAGGGTAGCAAAAGAAGGCGAAAGATCTGAATCAGGAGCTGGTTCTTTGGGCTTGGTCTTGGTAATATAAGGATTTAAAGAGGTATCCTGGCCCCTACCCCATAATTCATTCTTTTTATGGTCAAAGTGGAAGAAATCAATCAAGCGCTTCTCACTATGCTCAAATCCCTTCTTAAGGATATCATTGATAATCAGAAGCTTGTATTCTCTATTCTTATCGATTATGCCGATATCAAGATAGGTGGGATTAAAATAAGTTTTTCTTCCCTGTATATCAAATTCCCCTTCTTTGCCTACCCAGCCATTAGATAAGACATTCATCTCTTTGAAATAAGCGCCCTTGGCGAAAGTCCCGTACTTCTCATCTACGTAATAATCAAAACTTCCGCTTAGCTTTTGACTCCATAGCGCCAGTGAAGCATTTCTGGTCTCATTGATAGCTTTTCCTTTAAATCTGATATTCTGCCCTTCATAGGCAACAAAAGGTTTATCCTTTGAGGTATTATATACTTTAAGGTGAGTTCCGCTTCTGCCTACCACTGAATTAAGTGCGCCTGAATAATCCATGCCAAAACCGAACTTTCCGCTTCCCTGCTCAAGGTAACCTATCACTTGAGTACCTATATATATAGCGCCCAGCTCCTTCAAGATAGAGGCATCAGTATGATAATCTTTAAGGTTTACTTTCTTGGCTATAGCATTATAATCCTTGGGGTCCTTATCGCGGATTGGAGACACGTAAGTATTGTGACGAAAGATATCAATGGGTTGGTCAAGGGTGTAAATACTCAACACAAATTGGCTTAAATCTGCGTAATACCTTGCTTCTTTAACCAATGCTCGATTCCAACTTTCTCCATGTTTATACAGCGCATTTTCGCTTAGCAAAAAATTAGCCTTAAAATCTTTATTGTCAGGAATAAATATATTCCGTTGAGAATCAAAGCTCCAAGGGGAATTTGGTTCTCTAATCCCTAATATGTATACGGGATCGCCGTCTCCCTGCTGTTTGATTATTGTAGGCTGCCTGAATATCTCATCAATTTTAAATCCCTGATTATAAACCGGAATCTCTTTGCCATTGATAGTCCTATATTCCATCCAACCATTAGCAAGGTTTTGATTAAGCCATAATAACTCTCCGTTGGTATAGAAAGCTGTCTGGCCAGAGAAATTATATCTTTCAAAACTAAATACGTTCGGAGAAGTACTTGCGCCAACCCCTTCGCTTATTTGCATAAAGGGATTGTATTCTTTTAAGCTAACCGGTATGCCATCCGCAGAAGAATATCTGTTAAAAAGATAGCTGAATTCTTTCGTTACGTTTAGCGTCCCTGAACGAGGAATGCCCTGACCTTCCGAAGTATTGGTGAGCGGGAAAGTTGCCCAAACCAATGGATCCATTATTCTTGCCTCTCCCTCACTACTGATGATAACGTTCTTCAACTCTGCTTCTTTATGATAATCGTCTGTGTCTACTACATATTTTCCCTTTGTTTCCTTTATTGAATCAGACGCGAAAATCAAGCTGCCATCCTTTGAGCCATACCAACCATCTTTTAAAGAGAGTTCCATATAGAAAGAAACAGTAACCTGTTTAGGTAAAGAGATTGATTGGTTAATTCTAGTGAAGAAGGCATCTGCTGCCAATTCTATTTTGCCGGCCTTTAAATATGCTTTTTCCGGCTCCTCAAGAGCAACCTTATCCCCATTGAGATAAACAAAATCCGGAACTGATTTAAGCTCGCCTAGTGATTTAGTAAAGCCGGCTATCCAGAGCTCTTTTAATTTTCCATGATTCAGGGTTTGTTGCATACCATATCTCGCCTTCTGATCTTGCGCGTAAAACTCGGTGGCAAATTCTCCTTCCCCAAGATGCGGCATACCTTTTTCATCAAAATTAATCCTCCCAAAATTTATATTCTGCGCAGCCCTATTCTTTAGACCCCAGACGGCTAGCTGGTCTCCTTGTTTAATATAAGTTACTGCTTGGGGATCCTGCCATGTGGAGCGTAAACCGATAAAAGAATCTTTGTTGTCAGTAAGCTGAAGCTCTAATAAACCGTTTTGCGAAGCAGGCAGATCAGCAAGACTAAAAAGAATTCCCCCGTTATCTAAATCCTTGCCAAGCGCTATCCATTTTGATTGTGGCATTGTGTTTTGTTGAGGAACAAAAGTATTGGCAACCAATATATCAGAATTAGTGTCAGCTATACTCGCGGGTTTATATAAAGGCGGGAGTTCTGCCTCAACAACAGCTGGCTTCAATTCCTTAGCTGGCCCTGCAACCAGAAAAGCATTTGCATCGCTGGTGGCAGTATACCAAAATCTACGCTTTTCACTTCCTACGGATACTTCTCTCGAAGAGATATCCTTAAATTCCGCAGTAGGTAAGATAATTGGCAAACCGCTGCCTCGCCAAGGAACTGTAGTATATGCTATAGCAGAAAAATCACTTACCGGGTTAATCTTGGAATTGCGCTCTCTTAAATATTCGGCTGTATCAGTAAAACCCAAAGGCCCCTTATCCGTTATTACCGAAATGGCTTCTAATGATACTAATGCGGAAATTCTCCTATCAGCAGCTGCGCCATTGGTAAGTTTATCGGGTACAGCTATGGAAGTAAAGTTTACGCTGCGAGTTACCATCGCCGCATCACCCACAAAACCTAATTTACTATCAACCATAACCTTACCACTCTGATTATCCAAGCTACCTATATACTTATCAGCTTCATATAAAATCCCTGTTTTTGCGATGGGTTTTACCCAGGTAGATTCTATAGCAAAATGGGGAAGCGCCAAATTAGCTCCTTGAGAATAATTAACCGTGTTGACATCTAAGTTTCGGTTAGTATAGAGACTGAATCCTACATTACCATAGGTAATATTTACGCCGGAATTATTGCCTTGGGGATCAAATAGAGGAAAGAGGACGACATCTACCCCTTTTACTGTTATTAGTTGCGGATTATCGCTGTTATTTATATTGTTTGTGGTAGGAAGCGCGCGGGGGCTAATAGTAAAAATCGTATTAAGGCTGGAACCAATAATATCGAGGCGGCCTGCTAGAGGATCAAATCTGTTCTGATCTTTATTTACTCTAAACTCGTTCTTAATAATTAAACGCCCTCTTTGTAATTTAGTTTGTTTCGGATCCTCCAAAACCCCTAATAAATTACCATAGCGTGTTTGATCTTGCTCTGTTAAATAATCTTTTAGTTCTTGAAGCTGGTCTTCGGTCATGTCAATTTTCGAAATGACCTTAAGCCCTTTTTTCCCGATAATCTTCTCCGGAGGAACCATACCCCAAAGTGCTTCATTAGTAATTTTGCCCTTTAAGACTATTTTCCCCACAATAGTGCCATTTTTGTCTACAATAAACGCTCTCCTTCTAACTGGGAAGATTTCGCGATATAGACTATCTACCCCAAGCTGAATAAAATTAGCAATGTGGTCAGTGGAAGCCTGATGCAGGAAGTTTTTGGTGTAATCAACAAAAGAATACTCAAAAGAGGGGAAGAGATATTGCGCTCCGCCATCGTGAAGAAAGTCAACATAACTGTCGTATTCTATTCCTTTCTCCTTCATTGCCTCGATCGTCCGATCATAGGTGCTCATCAAGCGGCTGGTTTTATGAAAATCGGTTGCCTTTAATACCCATAATGTCTCACCCCAGCCAGCATTATTAAATGTCCCCCCCCAAGAAAAGTAGTTGTTCGCATCTGTTCTTAGTACTGAAACCAAATTTTTACCATAATTATAGCTTCCGTAGTCCCCTGTAATCGAATGGTAACCGGAACCTATGAGAACCGACACAGGATAAATCATTGCCTCCATTTGAAGTGGAGTGAACCCCCATTTATTTTTGCCGGTTTCCTCATTATAAGATCCACCTATAAGGCTGAGGCCAAAGGAAACCCCGCCTTTAAATAACCCGCTCTCAATAAGCTTCCAGGTGGGTTGACCGCTGCTCTTGGCAATAATAGGAGCGGCAAGCAATTGGTCAAAAGAACCTAAGGCCTGCTGCATGTCCGGGGTAAGCCAACTGCCCCAAGACTGTTGAGAAATTAACTGAAGACTGCTACGAAATGCCAAAGAAGTCCCCTGCTGCCAGAAATATGTCTTGAAAGCAGGCTCATTGTAAGCGTAGGAAACACCTTTAGCGAAATCACTCAAGAAATGCCTTTTCTCTATAGGAACATATGTGTTGTCAACTCCAATTTGGTTTCCTTTTGCATCGTATTTTTTTACCTCATAGGATAAAACTGGTTTTCCGCCATATTTTGCAAAAGCTGACTCAAAGCCGGCAAATGATAAATGTGTGGTCACCCCACTTAGAAAATCAACGCACTGTAGAGCAAGCTCAGGGTTCTTTTTGTAAAAATCTGTGGTCTTTAAAACATTGTACCCTACTATCTGGAGGCCACCCAACGCTGTTCCTTTAGCCGCTGCCCATCCTACTTCCTTAAGACCGGTTAAAAAATCAGCATTAGGTGTATAGTTAGCTCCCAGCATTGTAGTAGTAATAGTCCCTATAAACTGGGCTTCCCAGGGCTCAACATGAAATAACTCTATTGCCCCATATGAAACAAATTTGCCCGCGTAAGACAAAGCTAATGATTGGCCAAATGAGCTAAGCCCCTTCCCTCCAGCAAAGCTCATTCCTAAACTAATCGCTGTACTAAGTAGCTGATCTTCTATCTTAGGCTGTTTAAAGAGGCTGGAAAAATCAGGGTACTCACCTTTATAAGATTTTGCTCCCAGTACCTGTTTCGCCTGCGCGTCGCTTAATCTTTCAATATCGCTACCGGCTATCGCTTGATTATCTACCAAGGCATAGCCTGAGAAATCATTCAGGAATTTCTCTTTGGGCAAAAATTCCTCCCTGTGCTCACTAAGGAAATAAACCTTATCCGTGCTTAGATTCGTGACTAAAATATAGTGGTCGTTCTTTAGATGGGCAATAAAGGGAGTGATGGCTTTAACTGAATTCTGGCTGATTGCTTCCTCTTTGATTTTAACCCCAGCTAAGCCAAGGCCAAAAAATTCTGCGGACTTAGAAAGGGCATATAAAGAGTTCTTGATCACCTCGGGGTTGCCTTCGGGTTTGACTACCCCATTTAAGATGTCAATAGAAAGGGCCATTACTGCTATGTCCTGTTCCGAGACTTTCAGGCCTTTATAGTTTAAGAAATCATAAAGCGCCTTGGAGCCGCAGGGCTTACCTAGCAGCCAACGGTAGATCTCCTCTATCCTCTTGCTGCTGATATTTAAGGGTTTTTCCAGCTCAATGCTGATTTCCGGTGAGATTTGAATGGTCTGGACGGGTTTGCCGGCAACCTCTTTTAAGATATTGCGTACAGCCAAGGGTATATCTGCCTGGCGCATATCCATGGCAGGGGTAAAAACTGCGCCCCTGTTCCAAATCACCCGCGGGTCATATTCTATTGCTTGCGCTACTTGCTCTGGTAAAAATACCGCCACAATAAGAAAAGCCACAACCCTAATCCAGGCCCTGAAACTTGACCTGAAAGCTGGCTGTGGCTCTACGCTTACCTGTGCTTCAGCAGTCTCTAAAACAACTTTCTTTTTTAAAATATTATACCTATATAAAAATGCCAAGAAAAAGCTCGCCCCTTTCCCCAGAGCTTCTCCGGTTTTCATTAAGCTTTTTTTGATACTCTGCATTTTTATTTTTAAGCTCTTTTTCAAACTGCTTAATAAGACTTTAAATAAAAATCCGAGTTGTCAAATCGTACAACTTCCGTCGTATTCGGCAACCCGGCTATCTTACTTTACCTACTACTTCTGAAGACCCGCGGCTTTGCGCCCCTCAATCACTTGAGGTTTGCCTTTTCGTTACTTTGTATCTCCTTGTTAATACGCTCAAGTATAACATTTAATATTATATATTGTCAAGTATTTTTTTTATTTAAAAGATAGCGTTTTCTTGCTGGAATTATTTAGTTAATTTAGACTTTGAAAAAGGGTTATAAAAACTATTTAAAACTCTAAAAATGACCCTTGGAACTTATATTGCTTTGCTAAGAATTTAACAGCAGACCTTCAGCTTCTCTAGCACTACTATTTTGGGCAAAATTGCCCTGAAATACTCTCTATTTTCCTGAAAAGAAATAACCATCTCAAAATAGGGGCCAAACTGCTAAAGATTACCGTTTATGACCAGGCTTTATCACGGCTTAAGACGGCTTAAGACCGGATCTTATGAAGCATTTCAGAACTCATAAGACCCGGTCTTTTGAGGCTATTAAACTCTATCATTAGACTGGACATTTCTGTGCTTATTTAATAAGTATTTTAGAGATTTAGTGATTTATTTTGGATTTCAATTAATCAAAAAGACGGTTAAAATGCCTATATCAAGATAATACCAGATAATACCAGCTAAATCTATTATTTATAAGATTGGATATGTCCAATCTGATTTAAAATGAACCCTCTCCTCGGGCTAAAGCCCGGGGATAGCCGGTCTGTTATTATAGACAACCTACCTAATAAAATGCTGATTAATGAACCTCTTGCTCTGTCACTCAAGTTTCTATCTTAAATGGGTTCCTTGGTATTCTACGCGCCTATTATCTTATGGCTACCTTAGTTTATCCTTCGGCTTTGTCTACGATGATCCACTCCTTGATTTCACCCAGAGCGAAGGCTAAAGTAGCCGGATGCATTTAACAGATAGTGGGCCTGCCAAACTAAAAGCCGAGATCGGTTATAGTCTTTGACACTCAAAAAAAGTTTTTAATACGGTCTCGTCCGCTATGCCGCAATCAATCCTTCGACTACGTTCAAGATTAACACTGAGCGAAGTCGAATGTCTCAACAAATAAAAAACTCGGTGGTACTGACTAGCCAAAATACAGTATACCAAACCTCTCCTGGATCTTCTGGATATGGTTTAATAGCTAGTATGCAACTCTATAGGTTTTTATTCTATCAGGATAAAAAAATAAAATTAGGGCTTAAAAAATGGTATAATATTAATGTTACGAACAAGTTACAAGACCCGGTCTTGAAAGATGAAGAAACTTATTAGCAAATTAGAAGAAACTAATATCAGCTTTCCGCTTTGGATGGCTGCCTTAGGACTCATAATAGGCATACGTGCTTTTATTGAATATGCGGCAACATTCCACTCCCTTCCTCCTGTTAACTCATTCCTCTTCCTCCATTTTCCGGAATTTTTCATATCCCTGCTACTTTCTATAAGCATCATTCTCGGGCTATTTTCAGGAACCAGTATTATTAAAACCTCGCGCATTTGCCTGTTTGGCTTTTTGATTATCCTTTTCCCCCCTCTTTTTGATCTCTGCGTTTCCGCTATGGATAAAAATCCTTTCACGTATACCTACGTCCAAGATGCTACCTGGCAAAGTTTTCTTGCGTTCCTTAACCCTTTTCATCAACTTGCTGAAGTACCCTACGGCATAAGAATAGAAATTATGTTAGTAACCTTGGCCTCCTTTCTTTATCTTTTTTCTAAAGAAAGCGGCTTGATTCGATCAATACTTGGGTCAGGTTTGATTTTCCTAAGCTGCTTCTTTCATATTGCCTTTATGGGGCTGTTTAAGAACTTCTTAGTCTTTATCTTTCCTGCGCTGACGTATATTTTCCGGCTGTTTAACCCTGCTCTCTACCGAATATTAGACAGCCACGGTGCAATAACAGGAACGATAAATTATCGGATTATGAGCATTGGAATGACTATCTGCCTCCTTAGCATGGCTACCTTATGGTATGCCCTTTATGATAAACATAAGTTATACGCCCTCCTAAAGAATATCCGCCCTAACCGCTGCCTCCATTACATTTTTCTTTCCCTAATCGGCGTGATAGTATATTTTCCAACCGTAAACCAGATGGATATATTTGTATTTATCAAAATTATATCTATGCTGCTTGCGCTCTTTTTTGCCTTCCAGTTCTCTATTATCATAAATGATATCTTTGATATTGAAACAGATAAAATAACCAATCCTGTCAGACCCTTAATCGCTGGTTCATTTAACAAAAAAGAATACCTGACGGTCGGTTGGATATATCTGGCTTTTTCCTTGCTTTGCGCATTCTGGGTGGGGGATCATTGTCTAATACTTACCTTGGGTTTTATTATATTCTACTCCATATACTCTATTCCTCCTTTTAGGCTCAAGAGATTCTTGCCTATCTCTAGCATCATCATTGGAATACAGGCATTGCTGGCTTTCCTGCTGGGCGCACTCTCGTTTAGTAGTAGTAACACGCTAAATACGCTTCAGCTAAAAATACCGCTGCTCATATTTCTAATTTTTAGTCTAAGCTCAAATATTAAAGACTTAAAGGATAGTGAAGGGGATAAAGTTTCCGGGATCCATACAATCCCAGTTATATGGGGGATATCAAAAGGGCGTAAAATAATAGGCGTGCTTGTTTTTTTAAGTTATATGCTCGTGCCGTTTTTTATGGCAATGATACCGTATGCCCCTGCATTATTTATTCTCTCTCTTTTATTCGGCTTAATGAATTACCTCTATTTAAGAAAAGAGGGATCGCGGGAGAATTTGGTATTTTATTTATATTTTAGCTACCTATTTTTACTGGCTGCCGGCTACCACCTTATGCCCAGACCTTAAAAAATTCAAGACCGGGTCTTGTAACTATTTGCAATACAGCTTGTTACAAGACCCGGTCTTACGATTATAAACCTTGGAACATGTTCCCCTGCATAAACTGAAGAAGAATGGGCCCGGCAATGACAATGCCAATAACCGGCAATATGCAGAATATTAGAGGAAGGAGTATTTTGATTGGCGCCTGAGCAGCAAAACGTTCCCCGCGCCTAAAGCGCATTAGGCGCGTATCTTCAGAAAGTGCAGTAAAGGCCTCGGAAACAGGCGTACCCATCTTTTCTGCCTGAACTAAGGTATAAACTAAAGATTTAACCTCTGGGATATTAATCCTAAGGGACATGTCCTTCAGTGCCTGAATACGCGGTTTTCCCCACTTAATCTCTTCTAATACAAAAGTCAACTCTTCCATCAATGGGTTGTTAAAAATCTTTTTGTCGGCAATCCATTGGACCGAGGCAGTAAAATCTAAGCCTGCTTCAACGCATAAACCGATTAAGTCTACAGTCTCTGGAAAAACATAAGTTATTTCTTTCTTACGTTGGGAAATTTTTAGGCTAACCCAAAAATCGGGCAGAAAATAACCTATCAGTAAACTAAAACTAACTGCTACCGGAGATTGTTTTCCGATGGCAAAAAGAGACATAACAACGCATAAGCCCATAGCTAATAACTTAACGTTAAAAAACGCCTTGGAGGATATAGAGATATGGGCGGCGCTTAACCTGTTGTGTACTTTATCTTCCAGCTTTAATTTATCTATGATCAACTGGCTAAAAGGAAAGATGTTCTCTAGGAAAAGATTCTGTTTCTTTACCGGTACGGAATAACTCTCTTTGACGTCCAGTCTTATTGGCTTTAATTCCGGTTGGCGGAATAAAAATATGCCTACGATGATCATCGTGGAAGAAATAACCAGCAATAAATCAATAAGAATTATCGCAAGATTCATTCTTTGATTATACCTTTATCCTACTAAAGAACTGGATTAAGACTATCCCGACTACCTGTAAAAATGCCCCTAATACCAGAAGCATTTTCCCAAGATCAGACTGCAGCATAATATCAAAATGCTTGGGATTAAAAGTCAATATGCTCCCTATAAATATAAAGGGCAATACAGACATAATTATGCCTTGCAGCCTGCCTTGGAGGGTGAGCGTACGGATGTTATCCTCCAGCTTACGGTTATCTCTCATTGTAATAGAAAGCCGACCAAGGACCTTTGTCAAATCCCCCCCTGTTTCGCGGGCCACTAATATGGAGTTAATGATATATTCCAACTCCTTCACCTTAATGCGCCGATACATCTTCGCAAGGCTCTCATCGAGACTTATTCCCACTTTATTCTCCTTTAACACCCATCCGAATTCCTGGGATACGGGAGGAGATGATTCTTCCACCAGCATTTCAATTGCCTGAACCAAAGATAATCCGCCCTTTAAAGAAGAGGAAAGGATCATCAGGGAATCGGTAAGTTGGTTCCTGAAGAGAATCTTCCGCTGCGCTTCTAAATTTTTTAGTACCAAAGTAGGCAGGACTAGCCCTAATACTGCGCCTATAATAGCAAAAAGCATATTACCAAAAAATAATAAGCCCGCTGCACCAAAGACAACCGGAACCAGGGTATAGATGAAAATAAGCTTGTCTCTATTTATATTGATAAACATCGAATCAAGCTTTTTTTCTGTTTTATCTATCTTACGTAACTGAAATGAGCTGAATTTCTCAAGAAAGAAAGCAACGATATTATTGCTTAAAAACAGCGCAGCAACAAAAACCGAGGTAATTATAATAATTTTTAGCATTATTGTTTTGTAACGGTCAGCTTCGTTACTGCCGGCTGATACTGCCGTCCGCTTCCAAATACATCAGCCGACTCCTTCCATTTACCGGAAAGCGCGTTCGTTAGATAGCGGCGCATAGCCAAGATGGCAACAACCACGATGAAGATCAGAATAACATATTCCAAGGTAAGAAAGCCATTGGACATTCTTTTCATTTCTTTAATAAATTAAAAGAGGTTAATTTATTGCCGTGCATTTTATTGATGATCATGAGCAGAGTATTTTTATTCAGGAGATGATCCGTAGCTATTGTTACCCTAGAACCATCTCTAGAATGTATCCGCCAGTTGGTAAAATATTTTAACCTCCCCCCGCCCTGCACAAAACCGACAGCAAAGTTTTTGACAAATTCTTTCCTATACTCACCCTTTTCTTTGTCATTTGGCAGTTTTAAATACGCTTCTCCTATTTTAATATCCATCACCGTTAGCTTTTCCCAATCAATAAACGTTTCGACAGACGGTTTTCCTTTAGCTAGTCCATCTAATACTTTACGGGCAAAATTTATATCCTGATTTTTGACTTGCGTGAACACCCAAATAACAAGCAGTATCACGATGCCTGTAAATCCATATTCCAATATAGTCGACGGTTGAACTCTTTTCTTCATAGTCCTAATATATGCTTAAATAGTAATCCCCCCATTTAGCCCTTTGGCTCCTTTTGATAGTTATGGTTTTCTGCCAGGGGCTCCAGTAGGACATTGGCCTCCAAATACCCATGATCGTATTGGTCTCTTTGTTAATCGGAATTTCACGCGTGATTGCTACTCCGCAATTACCGCTAGCATAGACTCTTCTCACTCCGTATTCCGTAGTTAACCCCCAGTCATTTTTATTTTTAAAATCATTTACTGACGGAAAACCGCTGGGCATTATCACCTCAACCGTCACTTTTTGGCAATTCGGGTTATTGCTTGGGCAATCCGGATGGGGCCAGGCGTACGTTGCCTTTTCATAATTTCCCCCCAATCCTTTGTTAAACTCTTCCATATGATCATAGTAATACTTAATAACCTGACGGTACCCTTCCTGAGGAGGCGCCCCGGGCCCTAATTCAAGGATTATTTCGTTTATTATATCCTTCGCTTCTATCATCTCGTCTTGTAAATCACTATCTGTGGTGTAAACTGTGCGTTCCGGTACAGGCGGCTCTATTCCGCCGCCAAGAGGCCCATCTGGCACATATCCAGTAATATACGCTACGCAAGGAGGATTAACCGCACAATTCTTACTACAACCACCCGGGTCGCTACAGGCATCACACCCGCCAGAGGCATTAAGACTTCCTAATTGGCAAACTGACCAAGTAAGATGTTTAATCCTTTCTAAGTCATCAATCCATTTCTTCATTCCTATATAAGAATAGTCGGGAGTAGTTTCTCCTTCTATAAAAGCATTATATACATCATATAAGTCTCCATCCCCTGAAGCATCATAATAAAAGCCTATCCAAGTTAGGTAACTTTTAGCTATAGCCGAATCAGTATCCTTTCGGGCACCCATGTATAAAGGATAGGGATGGTTCAAATCCAAAAGGAATTGGTCGTATAAAGCCTGAACTTCATCAAAGTGGGGATTACTGGTGTTTTGTTCTCCTGGATTCCAAAAGGAAGGCTTAAACTGGGAAATTCCGCTGGTTTCTCCATGATTCCATAAAGAGCGCAAGATGGCAACTAACCAACCATCTGATGTCAGGCTAAGATTAAAGTCGCCCAGTGAATGTTTTGCCTCTAGCTTATACAAATACTCACCTGACCAATTAAAAAATTTCCCCTGGGAAAAGCCCATTTTATTCAAAAATGCGCTGGTCAATGATACGGGTATAGTGTTATTGCTTAATATATTACTCTCTCTCTTATACCACCAAACTTGAAAAGCGGGAATCTTCTCGGCAACATCCCCGTCTGCGTCTATATCATAATCATCAGGGACTGTGCGGGGATCATCCACAGTCCTTAGAAAAGCCTGGTACATTGCTCCCTGAGAAAGCCCGGTCCTTTGGTCCATAGAATTAAACATTTTGGCTACAGAAGCTGTCCCGGCAGCTAAACTATCCATCTCCATTTGTTTATCTAGAACAGCTCCCCCTACCCCAAGGGCTGTTGTAAGTATCCCTGAAATGGTAGGATAGGCTACTGCGCCGTCTAGTATCAATGACCCGGCAGGGACTGCCTGCCCAGCTAAAGCTAATCCCGGACCAGTTGCTCCTACATAGAATGTCTCCTGACTAGCCACTCCTCCCAAAGCGCCTACTGTCTCACCAGCTCCACCAACCGTTCCATACACGCAAGTTCCAATCATTGCGCCAACTACTAATCCGGTCATCGCTCCCTGAAGTGCTCCATCCCAGGTTCCGTAGTGTATACCGCCTGCTATAAAGGTAGTTGCGGTTGTTCCCAGAACTACTATAACCAGGGCAATGCCTGCTTCTAGCCCCGTGCCGTAGGTCGCTATAGTAAGTATAATTGCCGCTATAATTGCAACTAGCAACTCAACAAAACTCTTTTTTTGTTTACACTCATCCCTGCCGCAGCCGTTGGCTTCTAATGTGTTCCCGATAGAAGTCGATACGCTTGCTAATTCAGAAACCAGATAAAGCGTAGCGGCGTCAGCAGCATTAGAGATTTTTTCAGCGGTTAAGCTTAAGTCTCCTAAATTTATGGTAGCCATGATAAAAATCAGGATCACTACCATAAACATTATCAGGAGGGTGGCAATCTGACCGCTCGGGCTGCTATGCAAATTACTTAAAGAGATATTTTTTCGTAAACAGCGAATCATCCTTTACCCTTCTCTTTCTCCCTTAAAGACTTACTCATTATCAAATATCTTAAAATCCGGGTGCTGCGTATAATCTACGTTTTGCCCCAACTGATAACTGGCTGCGCTTGTTCTTGTAAGTTCGTAGTCATGATTTTGTAAGACAAAGGCCTTATTCACCCAAATAAAGAATCTTAGCACAGCAAATATAAGTATAAAGGCGGCAATCAGCGCAAAAGTCATCTCTAAGGTGCTCTGGCCCTCCCTATTTTGCAAGAATAATCCTGATGGCATTATTTGGTCTCCATATCTATATCTACTTTATGCTCTACTGTACGAACCCCAAGGTCATCTTCATGCCTAACCGGCTCTTCTTCTAAAGGGAAGTGGTAGGCTATCTTCCTTTTAATCGCAACGCTATTTCTGATTTTATCTTGGGAGGTTAAATTAGCGCCGGCCTGGCTGGTCTTGCGGGATGAGGTATTGGTTGTCTCTTGAGAATAATCTTGCTGCAGGCCTAATGATTTAGGATACACTTTATCACCCCGCATACAATCATCCTGCGATATGCCAAACAGCGCATTTATCCTAGGAAAACAATACCGACTGGGCGAAGTAGAAACCATTTGCGCGCCTTTACAAAGATTGGGAAGCTTATTTGGATCTAACTCTAGATTACAAACGTCATCGCATCTCTTTAGGCTTTCCGGAAGTTGGTCGCTTGTTCTTCTACACTCATAACTACAAGCCCAGGGATCTATTAACATCCTGCAATACCTTACTGAACTATCGTAATCTATAATCCAACCTTGCAGAGGATCATTGACTTTATACCGAACCGCTACTTCTTGTTCTTGATCCTCCTCGCAGCTACAATATTCACCTTTAGGAAGTGGGCATTGATCTGGCGCACCTATTCCTCCGCCAAGAGCAAATGTTACAATCTTACCATCATCGCATTGACAAATACCATAATACCAATGACAATTCTTGGGATAATAGGGTCCTGATATGGGGACAAGCGACGCTGGCTCAAAGCGTACTTCATAGCCACCCTGACTTACACCGCCTGGACCGCAGGTAGCATTAGTGCATATCCTCTTGCTTTCTTTTATTGCCCATACATTACTCTGGCCGTATATTTCCACGAGTTTCTTGTAGCTGTCTTCATTATATTGCGACTCCCAGACGCCGGAGGTAGGAAAAAAAAGGCTGTCGGGATTTTGGTATTTATCCTCGAGGAAGTTTATTTTCACATGCGGGGCTTCTGCAGTGGTATTGGGAGTAAGAAAAAGCGCCGGGTTCCTTGTTACCACATCACTGGAAGAAAATGGCATAATTGAACCTTGAGCAAAGGCATTTGCTGGATCAGGGATATGGCGGTCGTGGATATTTACAGTAGTAACTGAAATCGGGTAATCTGCCGCAGCACTACCTTCTGTGGTCTTTAAGGCATTGCGGAAAGTAATCTGGTTGAGCTGCTGCTGATTTTTATAACGTAAGCCGTAATGAATTAAAATCCCAAAGAGCACGATAATAAGCGATCCGAAAATGGCTAACTCCAATATCGCCTGACCATTCCTCTGAGATACTTTTTGCCCAGATATCATCACCATTAATACTCTACCTCATGAGCAGCGTTGGTGGTTACGGTATCGTGATCAGTCGTAGTGGTGGTTATAGTATATAATTTATTATCAGTCGGATCCCGCTCGGTCTTGGTTTCAGTTTTTACAAGGCTATCGTAATCCACATTTGAGGATGACATGGCCAAAGCAGGGTCATGTTGTTTTCCTAGAGAATCGGCGAGCTCTTTAAACCTTCCCTGCATGCTTCTCTGGATATAAATACGCATAGCCAAGATAGCGATGACGATAGCTAAGACCATCACACAATACTCCATAACAGACTGCGCTTTTTTCATTAGTCTTCTTCCTGTTTTTGCTTGTAGGTCGAGGTCCCTGTGCTAGTTACGTTTTCATCACTCACCCACCCATGGATCATCCCCTTATTTCCCGGAGAGTCATACTGCATATCATGACCTTTAGTTGCCGTGGTAGTATTTGCCTGAGAAAGCGATCCTTTTTCTGGGTCTAATTCTTCGGATTTTTTTTGCTCTCCGACCTGATCCGAGGCGTATTTAACCACCATCTGTATAGACCGCCTGAAATATAAACTCATTGCCGCTAAAACAGCTGCCACTACCGCAAGCACTACCACATATTCTAAGATTCCCTGGGACCTATATCGTGTTTCTTTAATCCGCATATTTTGTCCCGTCTATACGGACCTGGCCTTTAGTATCCGTAGAAGTATCCTGCGTCTCATAATTCTTCCCGAGTTTCTTTTCCAGTATCTTATTTGAGGTCTCGGTTGTCTTTGACTCTCGGTAATAAGGTTCGTATTGTAGTTTGGTTAAGCCGATTTTATCATGCAATACGAAATCAACCCCTGCCTTATAGCGCCCCTGCATACTACGCTGCAGGTAAAACTGCATCCCGATAAATACCGCTGCCACCAGCGCAAGCAGTATTGCCATCTCAGCCAAATGCTGGCCCTTGTTGTCTAATTTATATCTTGACAACATAATGACTTCTCGCTAATTATACTGTAGCACTACCAGCCACCGGCAATATCAGTAGGATGCGCTACTTGATCCCCAAACTTATCCTCTTCTGCCCTAGCTGTGCTACCTGTCCTGGCAATAGTAGTCGTCGTATCTCCTGTGCCGGTTGCTCTTTTCTCTGTGGTCGTAATCGTATCGCCTGCTTCGTTCTTCCAAGCGGTCTGATAGGTGCCGGTAGCATCAAACTGATTACCAATCTGATCACCGGCTTTCTTTACTTGCCCTTCAGTAGCCCGTTTTACATAATGACTGATCAATGTAAATGCTGCCACTATTGCTACAATTAACATAGCATATTCAAGTGTGCTCTGGCCTCTTTTTTTGTATAACATCCCTACCCTCCCTTCAATTCTTACTTGCTTTTTCTAATCGAAATTCCAACCTAATCTGGCACCGCGCCTGACGGACTAGTCCCAGTAATCGTCTGGGATCCTGTACGGCTTGAAGTAGCGCCCGATACATCCCTTAGACCGCCAGTTTTTATTGTAGTAGATCTCTCCTTCCCTTCTACTTCTTGAGTTGTCATATCATATTTACCTTGGGTAATATAATATGGCTCATATTGAGGTGTTGTGCCAAGGAATTGTTTGGCAATGTCGTTCTTACCTGCCTGTGTTCCAACAACTGATACTACTTGATCTGTCCCTGTTCTCACCCGGCCCTGAAGGCTTCTTTTGATATAGATCTGCATAGCGCTAAAGACGCCGATGACTACGGCAATAATCAGGGCGTACTCCATGGTATTCTGTGCCTTTTTGTTTTTTAATAAACAAAACATTTTTTTCACCTCCTTAATTATTATGGTGTAAAGTTACCTGCTGCTTGACCTATCTTATTTGCTCCTGCATCCAGTAAATCTTTTATCTTCGGCTGAAGTGTAGTCCAAGCAAAGGCAAGTATGGCAATGATCACTACGGAAAAAATGATTACATACTCCAAGGTGCTCTGGCCCTTTTTCTTCTTCATTTTTTTCACCTCCTTCGTAGGTTAGTTGCTTAAAAAGATTAGCTTATATTTACTTAAGCTCTATCTGCTCTTCTATGACTTTTAAATTAGCCTGAATTGAACGCTGCACATAAACATACATGATGGTCAAAGCTACGGCTACCAGCGATATAAGGGTTACATACTCTAGAATACTTTGTGCGCGCCGCATTTATTGCTCCCCTTGATATAATTTCGCTTGAGATATTTTACTGTCCATAAGACAGACAAATTTCGCCGCTTCTATCACACCAAGGATTCTCCCGGGTTTCAACACAACAAGAGCCACCGTTGGAACATTGAGGGCCGGTATATACCCAAGTAGTTCCATTATACCAACTATTGTTACCATAGTCCCAGCAGAGACAACCGCCAAGCCCCCAACCTGTAGCCACATAATTGCTACATATTTCTCTTATGCAGCTTGTACACCAAGAAGGAGAAGCATTATTCGTATCGATTATCCTCGCTGCAGCCTGTACAACGACTCCATTTTTATCCTGAATCGAGTTCCTACTCTGCGATATAAATGTACTAGTTGCTACTAGCGTCAAAATACAAATTAAGCCGAATAAAATAAAGTATTCTAAGATTACTTGTGCTGTTGGATTTCTTAAAGACTTTAATAAAGAATTAAAAATCATCTTCCTTCCCTACTTTTCAAATAAAATACCGAAAACCAATTACGGCTTTCGGCGCCTTAGGAAAAATCCTGCTCTCCCCTCGATAAAAACGCATCAACTATATGTAACCGAGCAACTTCCCGTGGCTGGCAAATCAGCTTTTACCCAACAGCAGACCTGCCCTTCCGTTGCCGCATTACTAGGGATACGATAAATATAACACCTATATTATAGGGTGTCAATGATATTTTCCTGTTTAAAGAAAACGTTTTCTTAAGCCGCTTTACAGCTTAATTGCTGGCTGGGAGAGAAAAAGATCTCCCGCTCATTAATCCTGCGGCAGGCGTATTGTAAATCTTTCAAAAAAGGGTAACCTTTAGGAGGATAAAAAGTCGCTATCAACTGGCCCTTCTGCTTTCTTAAGTTCCCCCCTAAATTATAGAATCTCTCCTTGCAAAGCGCAAAATCCTTATCCTCATAACCTAAAGGGAAGAAATGCCAGCGGGCATATAAATCAAGCGCCTTTAAATAATTGGTTAATATGCCCTCAAGTCTATCGGGGGATTGATCTTCCCGGGGCATATCTTCCAACGCAAAGAACCTGCGCGACCCCGAAGTATAGGTAAAAAGCTCGATCTTGCGGCTGAAGTCCTGAAACCCCTCCTCTAAGTTCGGCCAATGCCCAAGGTAAAGATCGGCAAGCTCATTAATTTTTAATTCCGGCTCATCAATATTGCTTAGAACAAAGACATTGACATTCCTATTCGGGCTCAATTTTAAAGAGCACCCTCTAAGCAAAACCTCTTTACTTAAGCTTGGGAAGGTTAATTCTACCTCTGCCCGGGCTAAATAAACCCTTTGCTTTAACGGCCGGCAGTAAAAAGGGGAAAAATCATCCAGCTTCTTAAGCTTGCGGTAATTTTCATACTGCCACGGCCACAGCCCTAGGACAAATGGATGCTTCTTGTTTTGTGCCAAGCTTATTGATTCTAGCTCCTCCAGTTTATTCCCGTAAAGGAGCGCCCGGTTAACCCTATTCAACTCGCCGTTCAGAGAAGCGATAAAATCAAAAAGCTCCTTATTGGGGGCATCATACCCTTGAGAAAAAGACAAAATAAAAGGCCCTCCTTTTAAAAAATACTTCTCTATATAAGACGTAACTTTAGGCAGGGGCGCCGAGAAATCATAGGGGGTGTGCGCTGTAGACCAAATACTATGCAATTGCCCGTCTAAAAAAAAGTTATTCCCGCTGGCCAGGTCAAACCTCAAACAGCGCACTTCCTGAAAAAGCCGGGCAATCTGGTGCTTAACCCCCGGCAACATCCCCGGCGATCCCTGTAGTAATTTAAAATAGGCTTCAATTTCCGGTGCAGGAAATTGGCGCTCGGCTATCGGCCAAGGTACTGTTTTAAGACCTGCTCCGGCACCAGCCGGACCATTTTCATAACCAAACAACGGCTGGTAAATAAGCGCGTTAGTCTTGGCCAGGCGTTCCTTATCCTCTATCCCCAGGCGTTTTTGAATTGCTGCGGATATAGCAGGGCTGCCCCCTATAAGGATATCAACCGCCTTAAGCAAAATTACGCCCAGGCCTTCTATTTCGATTATCCCCCGCTTTGCCTTGCGCCTTCTGCCCACAGGCATACTTAGCCCGGATTTTTTGAGCAGGGAATTGATGCTGGATTTTGAGATTTTAACCACAAATTTCTCCGTTGCCAGGGAGGCTAATTTCCGGCAGCTGTAATTGCGGTTTTTGGCTTTGCTCTTGAGGATAAAATCAATTACTTCCGGCTTGATTTTGTGGATAACGCCCATGGAGATCCTTTTAGATTGGACATTAAATATTGATTGAGGAATTATACCACTGGAATAGGCAGTTGTAAATATACAACCTCCTTACCCCACAGGACAGATGTATTACATCACTGTTAAACACAAAATTTAATCTTTTTTAGGTGCCTCGTAAGTACGAAATCCGATCGGCGGCTTTTTCTTAATTGGAGGCGCGTCCAAAAGCTCCTTAATCGCCTTGAACACTATCAAAAACTGTTTATCATATTTCTTTTCCATTTCTTCAATTTTACGCTTAAGATCTCTGTTGGTTAGAAGTATCCTTCGTAACTGTACGAATGCGCGCATAATCTGTATATTTACCATAATTGCGCGCTCGCTGTTTAAAACACTTGAGAGCATAGCTACGCCTTCTTGAGTAAAGACCCGAGGTAGCTTCCTTACGCCACCCCAATTTGAAGTCGCAAAATGCGATTTCAAGTTTAGAACCTCTCCTTTGGTAAGCTGAAACATAAAATCTTCGGGGAACCGTTTAATATTTCTACGTACCTGCTCATTTAATCGACCTGTTTTTGTACCGTAAAGCACAGCTAAATCGGTATCTAATATAACCCTCTTATCTCTTATAATTAAAATCTTTGCAGCTATGATTTCTGCTGCAACTGAATTAGGCATTTCGGGCCTCCTTTCTGCTATAATAGACGCGCAGGGTGCTAAAATCTAACACTGCCAAAATTTTTGTTGGCTCTCAAGCCTCTAAATGTAAGAGGCCCGACATGCCGCATCGCCGAGTTTTTTATAAATACCAAGACCCGGTCTTAAGATTAGCGCATAGCTTCATAAGGCCGGGTCTTGTAAGGTTGAAGATCGGGCCTTGCTTAGGAGGAGGGGTTACTAGTGGACGAGTTCTATTGTGTCCTGCTCTTTAAGGTTAGCGGCCCCTAAAGTGCCGGCGGGGAATTCAATCGCAAAATGCGCATTGAAATATATCGGGGTAATCCGAAAGGGAGGAATAGCTGGTATTATCTTGACTACCTTATTATCCTTATCAATAAAGGCGACATCAATGGAAAAACGCATAAAAAAAGTATGCACGCTATTACAGGGCTTTAATACCAGGGCTTGGCCGGCAGGAAGGATTTTTTTACCTAGAAGCCCTTGGCATCTTTTAAAAAAAGTCTCGGCCATAACCGCTTCTTCGGCTAAGGGGCAATTTTTGCTTTGATTGATGATCCTCATTGGGATTTGAAGATGGTTTCGGAGAGCCCGATACCTTTTACTTTCATATCTTCGATAAAGGAGGGGATATAGCCGGTGGCGCGAAAATCGCCCAAGACCTCGCCGTCATTGCCTGTGCCGGTCTGGTTAAAGTAAAAAATATCCTTAAGGTTAACGTGCACCTCATCTTTCATCCCGGTAACTTCGGTAATCTGGATAATCTTGCGCGAACCGTCGGAAAGCCGGGCAGTGTGGATAATCAGGTTAATGGCAGAGGCAACCATCTCCCTGATTGCCCTGATCGGCAATTCTACCCCGGACATTAAAATCATCGAGTCCAGCCGGACCAGGGCATCCTGCGTAGAATTGGCGTGAATGGTAGTCATTGAGCCGTCGTGGCCGGTATTCATCGCCTGAAGCATATCCAAAGTCTCCACCCCGCGGCACTCTCCGATGATAATCCTGTCCGGCCGCATGCGCAGGGTATTCCTGAATAAATCCCTGATAGTAACCGCTCCTTTGCCTTCTATATTCGCCGAACGCGACTCCAGCCTCACCCAGTGCTCCTGGCTTAACCTGAGCTCTGCGGCATCCTCTAAGGTAACAATCCGCTCGTTGTCCAGTATAAACGAAGAAAGGATATTGAGCATCGTGGTCTTGCCTGACCCAGTGCCCCCTGAAACAATAATATTCTGGCGGGAGAGCACGCAGGCCTTTAAAAATTCCGCTATAGCGCTATTTAATGTCCTGATCTTTACCAGTTCCTCTACTTCGAACCGCTCTTTCCTGAATTTCCTGATGGTCAAAGACGGCCCGGTCAAAGAAAGCGGGGGGATAATCGCATTTACGCGCGAGCCATCGGCAAGCCGGGCGTCCACCATCGGCACAGACTCGTCAATGCGCCTGCCGATCGGGGCAAGGATACGTTCAATTACCGTCCGGACATATTCGTTAGTAGTAAATTTTTTATTGGTCAGGTAAATCTTCCCCTGGCGCTCGATATAGATCTCGTCTTTATTATTAACCATGATATCGGTGATAGTGGAATCAGCGAGAAATTCCTCCAGCGGGCCTAAGCCCAAGGCCTCATCAAGGATATCCCGCACCAGCTGTTTTCTTGCCTCTGGCGAAGAGATAAAACTTCCGGTTTCTTCGGTCAAGAAATTAGCCACCATGATTTCGGCGCGCTTCTTTAAATCGCGCATCTTTTTCTCGTCGCTGAATACCTTAAGGTCAATCCTTTTGATATTGAGCTCACCGATCAGGCGGTTATGGATCCGGCGTTTAAGCAGGGCGATTTTATTTAATTTTTCCGGGGCCGTGGTTTCCTGTTGGGGCTCAACCAACCCCTCCTCCAGCCACAAGATACCGCTCTTCTGAAGCGGCTTATCCTTGACCGTTAAATCCACCAAAGTCTTATGCGTAATATAAAATCTCTCTTCGCTGACCAAGAGCCCGGCTAATTTTTGGATAGCTTGGGTAATTTTCGCCTTGGGGTTGTCTATCACCAGCGGCACCTCTTTATTGATCGCCTGGCCCGCTGCCCTGCCGTCAGAAGGGATGCGCGAGATCATATCCACCATCGGAAAATTAACCCTGACCTCCTGCCAGCTTATGCTAGAGAGGGACTCTGCCCGGCTTAAAACAAGCTTGACCATCTCTAAAGGAAAATGCAAAAGCTGCAGGGTATCCAGCAGCCACTTGGTATTATAGATGGATAGGGCATCAGGAGTAAGGGGCAATAAGATAAGATTGGCCTGGTTTAATACGGAGAGGGATATTTCGTTGAAGGTGTTGCCGTTATCGACGATGATATAATCGTATTCGCTGTCGAATAAATCAACAACTTCCCTAATCTTGGCGTGGTCAAAAGCAGAGAATTGCGTGGGGTTAAAAAATACCGGCAGGAAATCAAGACCTGACGAATGGTGCGCTAAAAAATCTTCCTTCCTGAAATCCTCGCTTTGTGCCTTAAGCAGGGTAATTAAGTCGATCATGGTTTTCTTAGGAGTCGAGCCAAGCATGATCGCAATATCCCCGGCTATCTGCGTATCCATATCCAAAAGCAGGGTTTTCTGCTTCTCGTTTTTCGCTAAACTTACTGCTAAGTTAGTAGCGATGAGTGTCTTGCCAACCCCGCCCTTAGCGCTAAAAATAACAATCTTCTTAGCCATAATTAATCGGGATGATAAACTATCGGGATTTCTATCCAGAGGTCGTCTTTATCGATAGAGTCTGGGAAAGGAGGGAAAGAGCCGATTCCCTTAGCCACGGATAACGCCTGGTCATCCAATATTTTATAACCGGATGATTCTTTGATGGCAGATTCCAGAAGCTTGCCGGTATAATCTATGTGCAGGCCGAGCTTAAGCGCGCCTTTCATATTCGCAGGCTTGGCATCGGCAGGATAGGTTAAATTCTTTAATATATTTTTTTGCACAATACCCGCATATTCTAAAACCGGATCCACTGCTTTTTCGGGAACCGGCGTACCAGTGGCCGGGCTATCCTGCTCAAGGCTAATTCCGGCATTTACCCCACCTGCGTGGCCCTTATCAGGAGCAATCTCTATGGCTTCCTGCTTAGGAGGTTTGGCTTCCTGATCCATGGGGGTGACTATGCGCGGGGTTAAAGTAATGAATAACTCTGTATCGCCCTTCTCTCCGTATCCGCCTCCGGACTTAGAAATCTTTTTTCTAAAGAAAGCCCCTAATACCGGCACATCCCCTAGCCATGGCACCTTGCGTATCTCTTCTTCGGTCTTCTGCCTGATTAATCCACCAATAGCCAGCATCTGACCGTTATCAAGGAATAATTCCGTAGAAGCATTTCTCTTAACCAGCGGGTAGGCTTTAGCAGTGGTCTGGGTAGAAGTACCTAAAGTCTCGGCAGTACCTACATCGCTCACTTCTACTTTCAAGGCTAATTTTATGCGGTTGTCAGGGTTGACCACTGGCTTAATATTCAGCTTGATTCCGTATTCTTTATATTCGACATTAGTGCCTGTGCCCGCATTTTGCACCACCTCCGTAGTCAGTATGGGTTTCTCCCCTCCTACCAACAGCTCTGCCTCCTTGCCGCTCTGACAGGCAAGCCTGGGGCGGGAAAGTATCCTTGCCTTGCCCTCCTGGACTAATAGGTCTAATTTGAGGGTAAAGGGGTCAGCGCCGTCAGCGGTTCCGCGCTGCACATCCAATACCCTAAATAAGGTGGACCATTTGGTCCCGACAGCGGAGATTCCCGGAGAGCCTTTTTCAATCATATTAAGCGCTCCTGGCCAGGTAAAACCCAAGGTATTGGTGGCATCCTTATCTAATTCAAGGACCTGCACGTCGATCTCTACGACTGCCTCCTCCTCTTTTACTTCAATCAGATCAACTACTCTGTCTTTAAGGGTAGAAAGGGCAACAAAAATCCTCTCCCGGGCCTGAGGAGTCTTCACGCTCCCTAAAAGCAAAACCTTGCCCTCCTCATCCACTGCCTGCGTATATACCCCTGCGATCTTAAGCGTCTCTAATAAGTTGTCAACCCTCTCCTTGATATCGCGTAAATCCTCCCTGGCTACCTGCACCAGGTATGATTTCTCGCCAAAATTATCCCAGATAATCAATGTGGTCTTACCCGGGCCTTTCGGGTTAATCATCAAGTCATTTTTGCCCACATTGGCTACGTCGATAACCGCAGGATTGCCGATTACGATGCGAGTAGGGTTACTCACCTGCAAAACTTTAGTTTCCCCGGTATATAACCTAAGTTCTCCGTCATTACCCTCGGGCTCAGAAGCGGATATTTTTAAACAGGCTACTGCCACCAGCAAAAAAAGTAAGCCTACCTTCGCGCATAATTTCTTCATTATCATTACTCCTTTATTTGGATAAAGGGACTCTCTCCTTATTTAAGCCACGGTAGATCTCTACATAAGGGCCTTCTGTTGCCGGGCCTTTGGTATCGCTGCCAGCTGGCTGTTGCTGGGCCATATTCGGCATAAGGTATTGAAATAGCGTATCCCAGCTAGCTGGCTGCACTGCTTCTACCTTAGGATCTGCGGGCGAACGTAAAACCAGGCGGATCTTGCTGCGTTCCTGCAGAAAAATAAGCATATTTGCCTCTTGAGAAGTAAGGGCAAAGGTAATCAGCGAGGAAGGGGCAGTGCTGGCTGCGTCTGCCTGCTTGTATCTGCCTTCGCTAGTAGCATAGACTTCTCCGGTATTCTGGCCTACGGCTAAAACCAATACATTCTGAAAAACCGGAACGGCAATTTCCTGCATTACCTGTTTGCCGTCAGCGGTTTGCATCGGAGTAGGTATCACCGAAATAACGTCTACGTAATCTCCGGGCTTAATCATTCCGCCAGCCAAAGAAGATATGCTATCCACGTTAATCGTAATCGCCCTTTTGCCGACGGGGGTGCGTTCGGCAAGCCCGCCCCGGTGCTGTAGGACCGAAAGCTTAGCCAAAGTAATCTGCTCATCCTTGACAATGGAGGCGACAGTAACCATTCCTACTATGCGATCCAAAGAGGTGGCGGCCTGGGGCTGGATATATTCAGGAGGAACTACTTTTGTCCCGACCATTGCAGCGTCAATAACCGTGCCTTTAGGAAGGTCCTGTTTGGCGATTAAAACTACCGATTGTTTGGCCTGAATTTCCGAAACCGCCTCCTTGGCCTGCTCCTGCATCAGGCGGCGCTGCTGGTCAAGATAGGTATTTACCATAAAAACCGCGGCTAAACCGAGGATGACGCCAATGATTAAAATAATTTTTTGTTTTTGCATTGGGCTTTAAGCCCTCCTGGGCTAATTGAAAAACTTATTTTATCTGACCCTCCGAGATTTCTATTTTTGAATCGCGGGAGAGCTTCCCGAGTAAATCCTCTATTTTTTGCTGCTGCTTCAGGAATAATAGCCCTCTTTTGATATCATCCCATAACTCCGATAGGGATTTCTGCTGCCCGCCGCTTTTGGCTTCCAGTTTCAGGATATAATATAATCCGTCGGGCCCTTTAAAAATATTGCTGGTCTTGCCGACTTCCAGCGCGTCAGAAAAAGCCACCTCGTCAAACTGGGCAGGCTTCTGCCTTTTTTGAATAAACCCTAAATTTCCCCCGCTCTTGGCGCTTGCTGCTTTGGACCTCTCCCTGGCCAGAGCAGTGAAATCCCCACCCTGTAATAACTGTATAAGTATTTCCTTGGCTTCCTGTTCGTTAGGAACGGCGATCTCTAAGATCTGCCTTTGCTCCGGCTCTTTGAGTTGTTCTTTATAAGTATTATAATAATCTTCGATTTCTTTAGAGGTCACCTCTATCTTATCTGCCTCCTGGCGCAATAACGCCATAACTAAAAGGTCCTGTTTTGTTTTCTCTAAGCCCTGTACTACTTCTTCTTTTTTATCCAGCCTCTGGTCTAAAGCATTCTGATAGAGCAGCAGCCTGCGCACCATTTCGGTTTTTAGGTAATTGATCTTTTGCTCGCGGGTAGTGATTTTTGCCTCCGGCTTATCGGCGGAGACCATGGAATTGTAGGCTTCAACTTCCTGATTTAGCTCCTCTAAAGTGATCGGCATATTATTGACCTTGGCGATCACCGTGCCTTTGGCTACGGGCATAATAGGAGCTGCGGATTGTTGTTCAGGAGTTTTTTTGGGCTTAAGAAAATCGATCTTATCACAGCCGACGAGAAAAATCAACAAAAAACCCATTGAGTAAAATAAAAACTTGCGCATTTTAACCCCCTTTACGGTATCCTATTTCTTAAGCTCAATCTCGCTGATGATTTGAGCTACTAAATCCGCCAATTTGGCAACCAGGTAAAGAAAGAAAAAAGAGAAAATATAAACCGATAATATTATGAGCCCGAACCAGCGCGGGTTATTAGGAACCAGCCCCGAGATAATTGAGATCCCCCCAAGTGCCCCCAGGAACAAGGAAAGCCAAGCAACTACCTTAACGATGATACTGGCAATCTTTAAAAATCCTAAGTGCTTTTGCATCGTCCCTCCTTTTTACATTTTTATCATAAAGTACCTTAAATTGCAAGGATATTTTTATTTTTTACTTTTTTTAAGCTCCTCCTCGATTATTCCTTTAAAAACTTCGTAGTCCAGATTGCCGCTTACAAAACGGCCGTTGATAAAAAAGGCCGGGGTCCCCCTAACGCCGAATCTCGACCCTTCTTTTAAATCTTTTTCCACTTCCTCTTTTGTTTCTTGACTATTTAAGCAAGAATTAAAGGCTTTTATATCTAAATTTAGCTCTTTGGCATACCTCTGGATCATCTCCGGATCTAACGAGCTAGAAAGGCTTAATTTATCAAACATCTGCCAGTATCTATTCTGCCTAGTTGCGCAACGGGCACCCGTAGCTGCCAGTTTAGCTAAAGGATGAAAAGCCAAGGGAAAGTCCCGATAGGCAAATTTAAGTTTTCCGGTTGCGATATATTCTTTGTCTAATTTAGGGAATTTCTCCTCGTAGAACCTCCTGGAAAATGGGCATTGGAAATCGCTGAATTCAACCATTAAAACCGGGGCATTGGGATTGCCTTTTAAAGAATTGCTTCCGGTAGTCACTCCTTTGACAACCTGACTCCCGGGTTTTATTCTCTCTTGCGGTAGAAATTCCCTGCCTTTGGCTAAATTCATCTTTCCCGTCAGGATTCTTGCGGCAATGATCTCTTTTGTAATGATCGCCTCGCCGAGTATCCTTGCGGCTAAAACGATAGAAATTCCAATAATCAAAGAGGCAATGATCAAGGTGAGGCTAAATCTCAGGCTATTAAGATATCCTTTCAAATAAACCTCCTTTATCCCTGGCATCTACGAGAAATAAACGTTTGATGCTCGGAATTAAATTTCCCCGTTAAATCCGAGATGCTTATAAAACTTATTAGCCCCAACCGGATTTGAACCGGTGTTTAATGGCTGAGAACCATCCGTCCTAGACCAGGCTAGACGATGAGGCCATATTTTTCCTCTCGCTCTAAAAAACTTAACCTTATTCTACTATATAGGGTCCTTTAGTCAATAATTTTATTGACCCTCTCAGCTTTACATTATATACTGGTTTTATAAAAATCAGGCGGCGTGCGTCAGTTTAATTTTCAAGATACCGTTCTTACATAATACCTACTAATTACTAAACGCGATGTCCATAAAGGCGGGTTTGGGTTTTAGCTCAGACAGGGACCACTTAAAGGCTGCCAGGGATGCAGTTGAGCGCGCTAAGAAACCGCTCGGCGCTCAAAAGATTGACCTGGCCATTATCTTTAGCTCTATCGAATTCTCCTATGTCAACCTTCCCAAGATCCTCGCTGGTTTTTTAGGGAATATCCCGATCATAGGCTGTAGCAGCCTGGCAGTCATTTCCAGCGGCGGCATATTTAAACACGGATTAGCGATTATGCTTATTAGCCTGCCCAAGCATGTCTATTTTAATACCGCACTAACCGCGGATGTCTCCGGGAAATCGGTTATTGCCGCCGGGGAGGAACTGGGAGAAAAATTATTGCACGGGTTTAAGGAGCCTCCCCGCATTTTAAGCGTCATATTCTCCGACGGATTAATCCCCAAGAGTTCACAATTACTCACCGGTATCCAATACAGGCTGGGCAGCAGCTTCCCCTTAGCCGGCGCCTCAGCCTCAGATAAGCTCTCCTTTCAAAAGACATATGTATATTTTAACCAGGAGACGCTCAATAATGCTGCCTGCGGCATGCTCTGGGGGGGTAAATTCGCTTTCGGCTTAGGGGTTAAGCACGGATGGCAACCTTTGGGCAAACCGCATCTAGTAACCAGCTCAAACGGCAATGTCGTGCATGAAATAGACCATGCCCCGGCAGCCAAGATGTACGAAGATTATTTTGCCTGCGATGCAGCTAAACTCAAACAGGAATTAAAGCGTATCTCTATACTTTATCCGTTAGGGATATACCTTGATGGGCATGATGAATACCTGCTGAGGAATATCACTGCCGTCGGCGATGACGGTTCGCTTATCTGTCAGGGGGACGTTGCGCAGGACAGCCAGATTAGATTAATGATCGGGACCAAGGAATCCTGCCTTGACGCCACACAGCAAGCGATAGAAGAGGTAAAAAAAGGCTTGCGCGGGGCAACCTGCAGGTTTATATTAGTCTTCGAATCCGTATCGCGCTATACCTTATTAGGCAGGCAGGTAAATAAAGAGCTAGAGGTGATCAAGGGCGGATTTGACGAAGGCACGCCAGTCATCGGGCTCTATACTTACGGAGAGCAAGGCCCGGTCAAAACGCTTAATTACGGAGGTAAAACCTATTTCCATAACCAGACCATCATCATCTTAGGTGTAGGAGAATAACAAATGAACATCTTGGACCCTGGATATATCATGCCCTTATTGGCATTAATCGTCATATCCGGCAGTATAATGCTGGCAGTGTTTCTATTTTTAAAAATGACTGCCCTGAGACAAACACAGCTGGAGGTTACCAATCTTAAGAAGGCGCTGGAAGAGATGGATGAACAAGCCAAGTTAGTCGTGCGCACTGATTTGGAGTTGAATAAAATCCAGGAGGAATTAGACAAAAAAATCAACAGCCTTTATGCCCTGCAAAGGATCTCCCGGACGATCGGCACGACCCTGGATGAAAACCAGATATTCAAACTGATCAGCGCCGACTATCTGGAAGACCTGGGATTCGATAAGGCCTGCGGGTTTCTTTATGCTGCCGAGGCAAAAAAGTTCATCCTCTACCTTAATATCGGCTATACGGAAGAAGATATCGTCAAAATAAAATCTTTTGTGGAATCAAATAAAGAATTTTATTCTTATCTGATAAAAGCGGCGATAAAATCTCCGGAGAATCAGTCATCCCGGGATAAGATAAACCATCTTTTCGGGGTTCATGATTTCATCATCTCTAGTGTCAGGCCCAACGAAGGAAACCAGGGCTTTCTCTTCGTAGGGAAAGAGCATTCAGACAGCCTGATTAATGAGGGGGATGAGGAGATAATTGCAGTTTTAGCTAACCAGTTGGGCCAGGCCCTGGAAAATGCCCGGCTTTTTGAAAAGACCTGGCGCGCGCACCAGGAGTTGGAAAAGAAAGTTACGGAGAGGACCCAAGAGCTGACCCTGGCGCTGGAGGAGGTAAAAAAAATCAACAAACGCAAAACAGACTTTGTCTCCAGCGTATCCCATGAGTTGAGGACCCCCTTGACCTCGATCAAAGGCTACGCCTCGATACTGCTAACCGGAAAGCTCGGCTCCCTGCCCGAAGATGTGCGCCTGCGCCTGGAAAAAATCAATCGGCACAGCGACGAACTGGTGCAGTTCATCAATGACCTCCTCGATATCGCGCGTATCGAGAGCGGCAGGATGACCATGAAAAAAGAACCGCTGGAGTTAAATAAAATGATCGAGGAAGCCGCTGATTTATTATCGGTGCAGATCAAGGATAAGCAGATTACGCTCACCGTTGATATAGCCAAGGATCTTCCGGCGGCCGCTGCAGACCATAATCAGATCAGGCGCGTCTTTATCAACCTGATCAATAACGCCATCAAATTTACCCCACCTGGCGGTAAAATCATTATCAGCACTCAAAAAGTAAACCAGGATATACAAATCAATATCAGCGATACCGGTTGCGGGATGAGCGAAAAAGAGCAAGCGGGGTTATTCCAGGAATTTTACCGCGTTGATAATCCTATTAACCAACAAAGTAAAGGCACAGGGTTAGGTTTGGCATTAGTGAAAAATATAGTAGAGGCGCATAACGGGAAAATCTGGTTAACAAGCAAGGTTGACCAAGGGTCAACCTTTAGCTTCACTCTACCCGCAAATAACTAAAGACGATGGCTGTAAAGATTCTTGTTGTCGACGATGACCCGGATATCAGGGACGTATTGAAATTGACTCTTGCCGAAGAGAACTACGAAGTATCCGAGGCAAAAGACGGGGAAGAGGCTTTAAAAATTATCTATAGCAAGCCTTTCGACCTGGTGCTATTGGATTATAAAATGCCTAAACTCGACGGCCGGCGCGTCTGTTTAGAGATAAAAAAAGACCTGCTTTTAAGGCACTTGCCGATCATCATGGTTACCGGCAAAGGAGAAATCAGCGATAAGATTGACGGTATTGACGCCGGGGCAGATGATTATATCGTTAAGCCGTTTGAGCCTAAGGAACTCTTGGCGCGCATCCGCATGATTGTCCGGCGCACGGAAAGGGATTTAGAAGCAAACCCCCTCACCCGCCTGCCGGGAAATGTCTCGATTTTAAACGAACTCACCTGCCACCTGGAAAATAAAAAGCTATTTGCGGTCTGCTATCTCGATTTAGATAAGTTTAAGGCTTATAACGATACCTACGGTTTTGAACACGGTGATGAGGTGATCCGGGAAACTGCCCGCATCATCATCCGCAATACCCAGCAATACGGCAACCCCGATGATTTCATCGGCCACATCGGAGGGGACGATTTCGTGGTCGTAACTACCCCCTCGGCATCGGATAACCTCTGTAAAAATATCATTGCTGACTTCGAAAAGACCTCCCCTTCTTTCTATAATCCCGCAGACAGGAAGAATGGTTATATTATTGCCCATAACCGAAAAAAACAGGAACAAAAAGTCCCCTTAATCTCTATTTCCATCGGGGTAGTAACCAACGAAACGCGCAAGATTGACCACGTAGCGCAAATAGGGGAAATCGGTGCAGAGTTAAAAGGATATGCCAAACAACTAGAAAGAAGTAATTACGTCAAAGATAAACGTAGAGTAGTCTAAAAACAAAACCCGTCCCTTTTAAAGCAGAGATTAATAATTGCCTTTTAGAGACGGGTTTTTTATTTTATGCGAGGAGAGGGAGTTGAACCCTCACAGGCTCATCGCCCAACAGCCCCTCAAACTGTCGCGTCTGCCATTCCGCCATCCTCGCGCAAAATATATGAATATTCCTGAAAATCTTTATAAAATACCGCTATTGGTTAAATGGTCTGCTAGAGCGCAATGAATCAATGATCTTACTATGCCTGTCGAGATGAAGAGCCAGGATATGCCCCCAGGTTCCCTCGGGCGCAGGCCATCCTCTTTCAGGATGCAGGATCTCAACAACGGGCCTGCGTTGCTTAGCAAACTTTCTGGCAAAATCGTTATTCAATCTAAAGATGCTATAGCCGTGCTCCTGAAAAAATCTGCCGATTTTTGCGTCATTACTGGGCTTGTATAACATAATTATAAAAGCAGGGTGGTGTTCGTTAATAGACCTCAAGAAACCTTCCAACACCTCCAACTCGCTCCCTAAGGTATCTATCTTGATAAGATTAGCTGGCTCAAGCCCATTTTGCGCCAGATTATCGAGCGTAGTAATGTCGGATTGGATAGTTTTGCCGTTGGAGTCTTCGGAAAAAAATAATTTATTATTGTTATTATCATCGGTTAAATAAAGCGTGGCTTTACCTTCATAATTGCCTATTGCTTTATTGACAACATAAATATTACTGACTTTGTTAAGCAGCTTAAGTGATTCTATTTCTTTAACATTACCGGGCAGCGGTTCGAAAGCAAACACCTTACCCTGGTTACCCACTAACCTTGAAAACAAAAGTGCCATCACTCCGACGCTAGCCCCTATATCATATACTACCTGCCCCTGTTTAAGCAAAAAAGACAATACTCTCTGGGCCTCTGGCTTCCATCCTCCGTAAATCTGCGCCCATCCTGTATTATCAGTAACCCTATATTTATAGCCTTTTAGAGGGCCTGTCAAGATAAAGGTGACGGTTCCGGGCCGATAGATTGTATTTTTTAAAATCTTTTTTAGGGCGCCAAGTAAAACATTAGACTCAAATATGCTCATGTATTAATCAATGGATTTTGATCAAGTTGTATTCTTCTCCTTCAACTCCCCCGATATTACCCAGTAGCCCAATGATACCTTTCCCCACCTAAAGAGTTCACTGGTTTGTGCTGAGCAAACCCGAAAGGGCGCGTCGAACCACTGACCCGCATGGACTATCCTGCAAATTTTGGCTGCCCGAACTGGTTAATAAACAGAACCTTCAAGATTGTATGCTATCTGCCGGAGAAAAGCAAGCGAAACTCTATTGCTCAGCTAAGGCGTGAAAATTTGCTCCTTAAAACCTAGAATAGCCCAAATAACAGCTATTTTGACAGCCTATTACTTAGGTAAGACCGTCTTCTGGGCTATCCCCAGAAACTCCTCAGCCAGCTTGATCAGCTTTTCACAGCCAGCCTGGGACCAGCGGTTGTAATAATCAGCCTCTTCCCTTAAGGTCTTAGCCTGCTGGAAACCCTCCAGAATATACACTGGGATAACCTTCGTCTCAACATAGAGAGTCTTTATGGCAGCTACCAGACAATAATGGCTATGTTCCCGTAAGCTTTTAGCATACAGCAAGGCTCTTGCGCTATGGAACATCGAATAATAGGTCTGGATAGTCGCCCATTTGTAGTCGGTTTCGCTATAGGTTTTATGCGCTCGGTTTAAATCTGCCTCTGCTGCTTCTATTTCCTTTGCAGCCAAGGCAGGCCCGCGTGAAAACGGCTTAATCTTGCCTCGTTTTAAGCAGTCATCGTATTCTATGGTCATCCTTTTTCCTCCCAGAGCACTATACCGCGCTCAACCTCCTGCATAAAGACTTTTTCGCTCTCTTTAAAGCTGGTGAGTTCAGCAGCGGTTTTAATCACAGTCTGGAGTTTTTGCTTGGTTTTTATGGAAGAGACCACATCCTTTGTTGCTTCAGGATCCTTTGAAAGAATAAATAAATCAATATCGCTTGAGAGGTCATTTTCACCGCGGCTATAGCTGCCGTAAAGCACAATTTTGCGCGAGAAAGATTTAAGCTTGGCTACGATAGGACGCAAGGAAAACACATTTTTCAACACCTTAAACTGCTTTATGGCTGCGTCATCGTAGACAATGCGATAAAAGATAACCTTGCCTCTTCTTTCCTGCGACACTAGGCCCTGTCTTATAAGCTCCTTAAGAGCGAAATATACACCGGCTCTGCTAGCAAGAGTGGCTTTCTGGATTTCGCTGACTAAGAATTCCTTACTTGGGTCCTGAGCAAGATACGATAGCACCTTGAGCGAATTAGTAGCTGCGAATATGTCTATGGTCTTATTATTATTCTTTCCCATTGCCTTCTCCTGTCTAATGTATTAGACAATTGATTATTATATTAGACAATTGGATTTAGTCAACATATTTCTTGCAGAAAATTAAACTCCGCCATTAATCACCCTCTCTTTTCCTCCGGAAGAGATTATAATAACCTGATAGCTTAGCCCAAAGGCTAAATGAATTATCACGATTTCTGATGGAGATCCTATTCAATTCATAAGCATCTTTCCTGTCTAGCATATCAAGCCCACGGTTAGTGGCACAAGCACCTTTATATTTTGCTTTCTTGACTAATGCTTTTATCTCTTCGTTGAAACCCCCTCTAGGATAAGAAAGAAATCCCACGGGTTTTCCGGTATGCTCTTCAATAATCTTTTTACAACCGGATATCTCATCCCACAGAATATCCTTACTGCTTATTTCGGGTAGATAAACGTGATTTTTCGTGTGGCCACCGAATGAAATATTACTCCCCTGCATTTCCTTGATTTCATCCCAATTTAAAAACTTTCTATCTACCCCTATCTTGTTGGTAATTAAAAATATTGTAGCCGGGAAACCGTATTTTTTAAGGAGCGGGTAAGCATAGGTATAGTTATCTTGATAGCCGTCATCAAAGGTAATAACGACACTATTGTGAGTAAATTTCTTCCCTTTCTTTATACCTTCAAGTAATTCATCTAACGAGATAACATTATACTTTTTGTCTTTAATAAAACGCATCTGCCTTGTAAAATTATCAGGGCTAACTTGTATTCCGGCATAGCCAAAATCGTGATAAGTGAGGATTGGAACTGTGTATCTCGGCGAGAGCCAAGATAGATAGAAAGAAGCTGCGAGAAAAACTAAAAGTAGCAGTATTGTGGCAACTCTCTTAATAATCTTCATTGAAATCACCATGCTTAATCTTTCAGCGCACAAAGGCAAAAAATAATAATGCTATCAATATACGATATATACCAAAAGCTATAAAGCTACGCTTTTGAATAAACGCAAGCAGGAATTTAATAGCTAGTATTGCTACAATAAATGAAGTAATAAATCCAACAAGCAGAATTACAAATTGGCTATAGGTAAAGGTATCCATACTTTTTGATAAGTCGAGCACGGTAGCTGCTAGCATAGTCGGCACAGCCAATAAAAACGAAAACTCAGCAATTGTTTTTCTCTTTATACCTAACAATAGACCTCCGATGATTGTTGCAGCTGACCGTGAAACTCCTGGAATTATCGCAACTGACTGACACAAGCCTATAAGCATGGCTTGATTATAAGATATCGAGTCAACATTATCTGTCGCGTTTGGCTTTTCCCGATGTAACAATTCAAATATAATTAAGAATATCCCGCCGATTAACAATGACCAGAGCACTACATGGCTATTGCCTAGCAAGAACCGCTTGACGAGCTTGTAAAAAATGATGCCTATTATCGCTGTGGGAATAAATGCTACAATCAATCTTTTAATTATCTTCAAATTCCCTAACAATGATTTGAAATATAAAACAACGACCGAGAAAATTGCTCCCAGCTGTATGGCGATTTCAAAACTCTTAACGAAGTTTGATTGAGAAATCTTTAGAAGTTGCGCTGTTAAAATCAAATGCCCCGTAGATGATATGGGCAAGAACTCGGAGACGCCTTCTATAATACCAAGAATAATGGTTGATAAAAGATCCATATTTTAGAAAGCTAATTTGATTGCTTAAGCCGGTTTCTAAAATCTCCCCAGGGAAAATATTTACCGGGACACTCGGTCCTGGCTCCCCGGACTTGCCCATGACCCACAATACGGTATTGAGGAATTTTATAATATTTCCTTAAAACATCTGCCAAATAAACCAGTGATGCCATCTGCTTCTCGGAAACCCTGTCTTTGCTGAAATTCCCTACCAGGCAAATCCCTATCCCTTTAGAATTCATATCCGAAGCCCTGCAATGAGCGCCATCTTCTTGTTTAATCCAGCGTGGCGTAGCCTCAATTTGACCATCTATTTTTCCATTGGTTCCGTTATCTATAACAAAATCATATCCTATGCCTTCCCAACCCCGACGCTTATGCAATTCATTAAAATCCAATGCATTACCTTCATCTGTTGCGCTGTGGTGAATGATAATATATTTCCATTTATTTGAGCGATATAAAGGAATTACCGGCTTTATAGGCGCTGCCTGTGGAATAATTAATTTTTGCCCCATTTCCAATTCTCTAGATTTGGTTAAATTATTTGCTCGCAGAATATCTTCTATGCTTACATCATACATCTTACTTATTCGCCAAAGCGTCTCACCAGGTGATACAGTATGAAAAATATCTTGTCTTAAAATAGGCCCGGCAAGCTGTGGTGAAATTTCTTTTGTAGGATAAGTTGGTGGCTTAACTGGCGCGATAGCGCACGAACTTAAAATAAACACAAGAGCCACTGCTGCTCCTAAATGAACAATTCTCTTCATCTTAAAATTTACTCCTTAATGAGAAACCTGCGGATATGACTAGCGCCAAACCAAAACAAGTAACTACTGACGCGCCTGTCGGAAAGTCCCATTTGGCCGAAAAGAATAGACCAAAAATACTAGCTAAAAAGCCGATAACCCAGCCCAGCACAAGCCTTTTTAATACGCCCTTTGTCAGAAGCATAGCGCACGCTGCCGGAACAACCAGGTAGCTAAAGACCAAAAGCACGCCAGCAACCTTTACTGAGCTTGTGACTACAAACCCAAAGGTAATGTAAAAAATAAAATCCCAGAGCGCAACCGAAAGCCCCTGTCTTCTCGCTTTATCCGCATCTTGCGATATAAGCAGGAATTT
>Ga0172370_10000504_pt1 | contig 60942 bp, 58 predicted proteins | sample LakKiv5m_FD_114538 | JGI IMG/M metagenome (GOLD analysis project Ga0172370, IMG submission 114538) | Freshwater microbial communities from Kabuno Bay, South-Kivu, Congo - kab_022012_11.5m | ecosystem: Environmental > Aquatic > Freshwater > Lake | place: Democratic Republic of the Congo... | reverse complement strand
GGAAAAATCGGAAGTTGCATCTGCATAAGCTTTGTATTTTATGCAAATTTGCGACTTTTTGGTTTACGACAAAATCATCTTAACCTGCTGATTGATAAATGGCAGGTCAGGAGTTCTGAATTTCTAATGGGAAATCTGATGCATTTTTGATGGATATGGATGTTGATGGAAACATAAAGCTACTGAAACAAATCGGAGGATCGGGTGCTGAAGGGGGAGATGCAATAACAACCGATAAAGAGAACAACATATATCTTTCAGGGATCTTTCAGGATACATTAAATATCGATGATATTTTACTGGTTTCAAAGGGTGATTATGACATTTTTAATGCTAAGCTTGATATTGCCGGAAACACGATATGGGTAAATCAGGCAGGTGGGACCGGAGAGGATATAGGGATATCAATAGCAGCAGATAGTTTTAAAAATATTTATGTGACTGGTTCTTATGAAGATACTGCAACTTTTAGTGACACCACCGTGTCATCTTTGGGGTACCAGGAGATTTTTGTTGCAAAATACAAAAACACCGGTGAATTGGACTGGCTTAAAAGCTTCGGTGGGGATTGGGGAGATCGTGGATATTCCATTATTACCGATAATGCTGATAATTTCTATTTATCAGGTATTTTTGGCGGTACAGTTTTTTTTGGAAATGATTCGGTAGTCTCAAATGGGTGGTTTGATGTTTTTGTTTCAAAATTTAATACTTCAGGGGAAATGCAATGGATAAAAACTTTTGGTAGCACCGAAAGAGATAACAGTTACAGCATGGTTACGGATAATGAATATGTATATCTTTCCTGCCATTTTGCAGAAGAAACAATGTTTGAAGATACTCTGCTCCCAAGAGTATCTTCTCAGCTTTTCCAATTTTCAAATACCGGAACCCTGACAGACATGGTACAAATCGGCCAGTATTATAATAATCATTGTGCTATTGATAACAAAAGCGCCCTGTTTATTACCGGGGCAAACCATGGCTCACAGGTTTTTGGTGATACGATATTGACTTCTTCGGCTATGGATATTTTTCTTACCAGAATTAATTATAAACACACAGGTGTGGAAGAATTAATAATGAAGGAAATCGTTAATGCCTATCCCAACCCGGTAACCAAAGGAAAAGTAAACTTTGCATTCGCAAACAGCGAACATAATGGCAACATGGAATTACGTATTTTCAACATTTTTGGTAACGAGGTAAACAGACAATGGATAAGCAAAAACCAGCAAATTACGGAGATGGATGTTACAGCCTGGCATGCAGGAATTTACCTTGCAGTTATCTTCAGCGATGGCGATGCCGTTGGGAGTGTTAAGTTTGTGGTAGAAGGAAATTAGGAATGAGGAATTAGGAATTAGGAATGAGGAATGAGGAATCGCTGTGGGAATGATTGTAAATAGTTGAAAATGAAATAAAAACAGGTTAGAAACCTGTGCCTGAATGGACGATGCAACATATACCTGAAAAAGTACGTGTGGTTTTGGTAAAAAGTACGTGTGGTTTTGGTAAAAAGTACGTGTAGTTTTGGTGAAAAGTACGTGTAGTTTTGGTGAAAAGTACGCGTGGTTTCGATGAAAAGCACGCGAGGTTTTAGTCAAAAGTAAGTGTGGTTTTGTGAAGAAAAATGTTCATGCATATTTAGAGTCAATGCAGTTAAAGTACCTCAACAATAATAAAATCGATCAACAAAAATTTGTTACTGCTAAGTAGGTTGGCCGAATGTGTCCGGATTGCAAATCCGGGACAGCAGGATGTATCCCGTTAATCTGCTGAATGACTGTGAATAGAAAAGTTTCTATCCGGTTATTACAATTGCCCTTTCATAATTTCTTTGATCTGGAGCAGGTTTTCCTGCTTTTTCGCTTCCCTCAGTTCGTTGGCCGACTTTGTAAAATAACGGTGATTGGTCAGAAAAGCGATCTGGAGGAAATACCATTCCCTGAGTGTGGTTGGTTTGATTTTCTGGATAACCCATTCGAGTTTGAGCCGGTGGGCAATCATAAAAAAATCATCGCGCCCAAGATAATCAAGGTCGGCATCGCAGAGGATTTGCTCCAGTGCACCTGTTGCACTTTGCGGAAGTTTGGTTGTCATGATCATTTTATTGATCTTACCAATCTGATCCGGAGTAAAATCAAAAGCAGGTAAAAATTCCTGTGTAAGTTCAGTAGAGGCTTGTTCGTGGCCAATGTAAGTTTTAATCATGCCTGCATCATGAAACAGGGAAGCTGTTTGTAGCAATATCAGGTCGTCGCCGGTGATTTTTTCGAGCGTGGCAAGCCTTTCGACCGACCTGAGCACATCGAGTGTGTGATTTAGGTCGTGGTAAAAAAGCGTCGGCTTAAGCTCCCGGCTAAGTTTTTCGAGGATAAATGTCTTTACTCCGCTATAATTCATGTGACGCTTTCTTGCTTAAGATTAGGTTATAAAGAGTATTTCATTACAATCACTGGAATATTAAAAAAGCCGGAAATTCCTCCGGCTTTCTTAAATTTTAATTTCGATAACCGTTTAGTAGGATACGATTTTTTTCCATTCAAACTTTCTTGGATTAATGCACATCACCGGAATCTGAGTTCCGTTAAAAATGATTTGCTCGTCCCACGAACCTAAAATAAACCGGGCCAGACTCTGATCAGGGTCGGTCATGATCATGATCAGATCAGCATTGTTTGAGGTGGCATAATCGACTACTTGTTTGGCAAAATTTGTATTTTTTGTTGCTACTTTAAGCGTAAAGCTTACATCGTTTTTCGAGAAAAACTCGGTAATCTGCGATACGGCTTCATTAAGATTGTCACCAGCCATCTGGTAAACATGAATTTCCGATTTAAACTGGTTGGCAATATGGGCAGCCCATTTAGTTTTTTCCCATGGACCCGAATCGCTTGTAATGGGCAAAACGATGTGGCGGTAACCATCGTTAAAGGAGCGTTTCTGAACAACAATCACAGGAGCAGGCGAACTGGTGACAACTTTAAGTGCATAGCTGCCGGTTATATGCTGCATCCCGATTTTACCGTGTGTGCCAAGGTACAACAGGTTTGCCCCGATTTCTTTGGCAACATCGCTGATGGTGGTAAAAATACTTCCTTCGCGGGCAATTCCTTCGGCTTCGATACCATAATTGAACTGGATTTCTTTGGCTATTGCCTGCAATTTTTCCTCAATGGCTCCTTCCGTTAAGTTGTCTTTTTTTAGCTGTGCCTTGGTAGCACTGTCCACCACATGCAAAACCACAACTTTATAGTTTAAAAACCTTGCTGCCTCAGCTGCCTGGCTAATAGCATTGTCTCCTACGGGTGTAAAGTCAGTTGGAACCAAAACTATATTGTTCATTTTCTCGTCCATGATATTTTGAATTAGTATTTGTTTTGAAAGTATAATGCTGTTTTGTTGAAGCACAAAAATAGAAAAAAAATTGAAAGAAATAAATAATTCTCAAACTCATTTATTAAGATGCACCGAACTTAAAAGTGGTTGTTCTTTTTCGATATTTAATTCCTTTTCCATAATCGTATAAATCTCTTTTACCATCGGGCCTACATGGGCATTGGTATTATTAACCATGATTACGGTCAAACTGTCTTCAACATAACGCGTCAGACTTGATCTAAAGCCATTCCACAGACCGTTATGGTAAATTACCTTCTTGCCGTTAACCTCGTTCAATCTCCAACCATAACCATATTTCTGAACCTTCTTGTTTTTTAACACCAGGGGTGTAAAGGCTTCCTGGAGTAAACCCTCACTGACAAGCTTATGCTGGTAAAGTGCCTGATCCCATTTTAACAAATCATCAACAGTACTGTAAACGCTTTTATCGCCCAGAACTTCGTCGAGCGGCACATGTTCTACCGGCCTGTATTTCCATCCCATTCTTGAAAAGCCTGTTGCAATGTCCGGATTGGAGTCCCAGGTAGCCTTATTCCAGGCAAAAGTGTGTGTCATCTTTAAAGGCTCAAAAATATACTCGTTAAGAAAGGTAGAAAACGGTTGGTCCGAAACCCTTTCGACAAGCAACGCCAGCATGGCATAACCGGTGTTGCAATAAAAGTGCCTGCGGCCGGGCTGGAAACACAAGGAGGGTTTATTGATGTTGATGAGTTTTAAAACATCTTCATTGGTAAGCGGCATATCACTTTTCCAACTGTTATCAACATAGTACATGTAATTAGGCATTCCGGAAGTATGCTGAAGCAGGTTTTTGATGGTCACATTATTAAAAGGGAAGTCGGGCACATATTTTTGAACAGCATCATCAAGATTAAGCAGCCCCCGCTCTTTTAAGATCAGCACCGACATTGCCGTAAATGCTTTACTTACCGAAGCAAGCTGAAAAGCCGTGTTAAAGTCCAGGGGTTCTTTGGTAGAAAGATTCCGATACCCAAAGCTTTTTCTGAATACGGGATAACCTTTGTAGGCTACCAGGGCATTTCCGTTGTAATGATGGCGGGTAAGAAAGCTTGAAAGGAGTGAATCAATTTCCCTGATTTTTTCTGGCGGCAAAGTAGGTTTAACTACAACCTCTTCAACCGGGGTAAAAACCACATTGTTTTTATTATTCGACCAATTGCAACTTATCAGGAAGTAGACAATAAATATTAAAAATACCCTGAATTTCTGCATCGAAATATTCGTTTTTGTTATCAATTAGAAAGCGCCAAATTTATTACAAATAACAAAAACGGGATTGTTTTATTACGACAAGAGTTGACCGTCAAAAAGTTAAAAATATAAAAAATATTGCGTAAAAGTCATTATTACAACAGTTTACATTATTTGTCTGTCGAAAAATAATTGGTATAATTCAAAATAATTAAACAAGATGCAAGTTTTGTAATCTTATTGCCATCATCGGTAAAATTTTTTTTTGAGTTCCTGAAAATAAATTGAAATGGTTGAACTTTATGGTGTTAAGCTTCTCGATGAAACAAGATTTATCGAAATGAAAAGTTTGTTGTGTGCCCATTTACCTGATGGATCAACAAAAAAAGCCGCCCGGTTCAGGTTTTCTGCCGGTGTCCAGCGGCAGATTTTTGGTGAATTGATGGTGAGATCGATACTTTGTTCGAAATATGGTTATCAAAACCACCAGATACATTTTGAATATTCGAAAAACGGTAAACCCCTGCTGAATGGATCCAAAAACATTCATTTTAACATTTCACATTCAGGCGACTGGGTTGTTTGTGCTTTTTCTGGCGAGCAGGTAGGTGTTGATGTTGAAAAGGTAAGAAATATCAATTTTAATATCGCAAGACGTTTTTACTCCGAAGAGGAGGTTGCAACGCTTTTTTCGTTGCCTGAGAATGAACAAACCGATTTTTTTTTCGATCTTTGGACGCTCAAAGAAAGTTACCTGAAAGCCTTGGGAACGGGTTTAACAAAATCATTGAGCTCATTCACGGTAAAATTAGCTGAAAGTGATATTTCTCTTTACGACGGCGACAAAAAGATGGCGGTGTCGCTTGAAAAAATAAGGCTCGACAAGAATCACAAACTTGCCGTTTGTGGCTATGAAGATAAATTGCCGGATTATCTGGAAAGGTTATTTATCGATGATCTTTTAAGTATGATTCAATCTTAAACCCGATATTAAAAATGAAATCCAGAAATAGTTTGTCCTTAAAACTAAGTCTAACCATATTATCTATAATCCTGTTGATTTTTGTTTCGATCGTTTTCTATAATTTCAGGATTTCGCAGGGAATTTTACTGAAAGAAGCTGAAAACAATGCAAAAAACATTTCCCATCTTACCATTAGCCAGATTGAAGACGCTCTGAATTCGGTCGAAAATGCTTCAGGTATTGTTGCAGGCTATATTTCACAAAACTTTATTAACCAAGCGGATATCGACAAAATGCTGAGATTATTGGCAAATAACGACGAGCAAATTACCTCCAGTTTTGTTTTGTTAGATCAGGGTGGAGCCGACAGTAATCCTTCTGAATTTCATTACTACTACCGTAAGGACGAAAATGGAATTGCACAGTCGCAAGCCGGAAATGTGAATACCACGATGGATACCTGGTTAAAGAGGATTATCGAAAGAAATGAAGCATTCTGGAGTGAGCCTTACCTCGATCCAAAGACTGGCGATATGGAAGCAGCCTACCTTGTCCCTGCATATTTTAGCGACATGAACCATGTACTTGTGAAAGGCCTTGTCGGCATTGAATTGCGGCTTAAATGGCTGCAGGAAGTGATTAATACAAAAAAAGTCTTTAAATCCGATTACATATTTATCATTTCGAAGGAAGGAAAACCGGTTCTTACACCGGGTAAGCGTTATGATAACGACACCGATATCTATGCAATGGCAAAGGAAATGAATAATCCGGCTTTCCTTGAACTTGGTAAAAAAATGATGAAAGGAGAAACTGGCTTTGAGCAATTGCCTGAAATTCTCACAGATGTTAAGTCGGTGGTATATTATTCGCCGGTACCCTCGACAAACTGGTCGGTTGCTGTGGTTTTTCCCGATCACGAACTTTATTCCGATTTGTATTTTACAACCATTAAAATTGCGGTTGCCGGCTTGTTGGGTTTTATACTGATATGTATTGCTACCATTTTAATCCTCAGGCGTCTTACACAACCTTTACGCGAACTTGCCCAGGCTGCCAATACGATTGGTCACGGAAATTTTGAAGTGATCATGCCCGATATTAAAAGCAATGATGAAGTTGGGGTATTAAAGGATTCACTGCTGACCATGCAATTGGAACTACAAAGCTATATCCAAAATCTGGTAAAAACTGAAAAGGAAAAAGAGCATATCGAAAGTGAACTCCAGGTAGCAAAAGCGATTCAGATGGGATATCTGCGACAGGATTTTGATACGTTCTCGGCAGGTAAGGATATCGAAATTGCAGCGCTGATAAAGCCAGCGCATGAAGTTGGTGGCGACTTTTACGATTATTTCATGGTTGATGAAAGTACAGTTTGCATTTCCATCGGGGATGTTGCAGGAAAAGGTGTTCCTGCTGCACTTTTAATGACCATCGTGCTTTCGCTCACGCGATCGGGTAATTATACCGGTGATCATTTAAAAACTGTGGTGGAGAAAATAAATAACCTTTTATGCCGCCAGAACGAAAATTCGATGTTTACAACCTTTTTTATCGGCTTGCTCAATATCCGGAATCGTGAACTTACCTTTTGTAATGCAGGTCATAACTTTCCTTATCTGATACGCGACGAACAATTATTTGAAGTTCGTGGTACACATGGAATAGCCCTTGGTGTGATCGAAAACCAGGTGTATAAGACCGGAAAACTTTCGATGAATATTGGAGATGCAGTGATTTTATATACCGATGGAATTACAGATGCTGAAAATCAAACGGGTGAGTTTTTTAATAAAAACCGCCTCGAAGATGTTCTTATGCTTTCAAAAAACCTGCCTGTCATCGGGATTACGAAGGCTGTACATCAACAACTGAAAAAATTTACCGATGGTCAAACCCAGTCAGATGATTTTACAGTGCTGGCAGTTCGCTACAAAGACAACTTAAACAATCCTGTTGGAAATGAAACAGATTAAGCTGAACCTGACCAATGATATCGGGAAACTGAGGGAAATTCAACTGTTTCTTGATGAGAAGGCGGAGACGTGGGGTTTAAGCCCAAAACTTGTTTTTAACCTTAACCTTGTTTTGGAAGAATTATTCAGCAATATTGTTTTTTATGCCTACGACGATCTTGAAACTCACGATATCGAATTCACATTTACACTCACTGACCAAGTGCTTGTCATTTCAATCAGAGAAAACGGGAAGGCTTTTAACCCCCTCGAAAGAAATGAAATGATCAGCCTGGATGAAAAACTGGAAAATAAAAAAATCGGTGGTTTAGGGATTTATCTGGTAAAAAAATTAGTTGATGAAGTAACCTACGAACGTGTGGGTGATTATAACTTGCTGACCATTAAAATAAAACGATGAAAAACTTGGAAGGTTTTCTCATCATCTCAGGAAGTGAAAGCCAAAAGATATTTTTTATTTGGCGGAAGATGATTATTTTCGCATCGCTGAAACAGAAATTAGAAATATAATTCGATAAAGATGAACCTGAAAGAATTTAAAAACGATAGAGCTGTCATCATCGAGATTGAAGGACGACTTGATACCACCAACTACAGCCAGCTCGAGAAAAAATTGCTTGAGCACATTGATGCCGGTCAGAAAGACATTCTCATCGATTGCAGTAAAATGGATTACGTAAGTAGCTCAGGACTGCGAATTTTCCTCATGGCACTTAAAAAAATCACTGCACTTAACGGGAAATTTGTTCTTTGCGGTCTCCAGGAAAATATTAGTGAAATATTCGAGATTTCCGGCTTCACCAGCATTTTTCAGATTTTCGAAAATCAGGACCAGGCACTGGAAGTATTTTAGGCTTGTTGGGTTACGGTAATTTGGGAAAGTGAATCCCCACTTTTAAAGGTATTCACAACGAATTGCTTTTAAATCGGATAGCAATTCAGAAGAAGCATGCTTAAATGCTTCAAAATCTTCCTTTATCAGATTATAAAATGAGTTTGATGCCTCATAGGAAAGCGTGTGGCCGGCTTTGGTCTCATCCAGAAATCCCGAAACTCCATGTTCGATGGCACTTACTTTTTCGTAAGCCTGACAATCCAATTCAAAATTCGCAATCACACCTTTGAATGCATGAGCAGCCTTCTTTAATGCTTCAAGGTTTTTATCCAAAATTGACATGGTCATTTTTTGAATTCTTTCGTCGTATTCATCAACAAATATGTCGATAATTTCGACCACAATTTCTTTGTCGAAATAATCGAAATGTTCCTTAAACCGTGCTTTATTTATCATTTTAACCCAAAACTTAAAAAACAAAAGTATGTAAATATCGATATGTCAGTAAAAAATTAGCTATTAATTACTTATATCGGACGAATTCAACGTGGTCGTTTGTAGAAATATGATGTATCGAGCAAAAGCCTGCTTTTACCTCAATTACGTACTGCACCATATCCCCGGAAGGGATCGATTCCTCTGAAAACGGATCGGTGTCTTCATAAATCCGCTTTATTTTTCCCATGGCATCTGCATAAATAATATCGAGTGATGAAGGCGTATTCTTCATCCAGAATGTATGATAATCCTCTTCGGGAAAAACAAAGAGCATCCCCACTGTATCCGGAATATTATAGCGAAACATCAGACCTTTTTCCCGGCTGTAATCATCTTCGGCAATCTCAATAGAAATCGAAACGATGGTGTCGTTTTGAGGCGTAAAAAAGTCGAGTTTGCCGTCAATGCTGAATTCATTGCCATTGACCTTCACTGGTTTTTTTTCATTTTGTTTTTGATTATTACCGGATTCAACACTTCCAAAAATATAAAACAGGGCAAAAAGAACGAGGATAAACATGGAGAGCACTGCCAAAAAAATACGGCGGTTATTTTTGTTTTTTCGGGTGAGTTTAATGGGTTTTTTTGTCATTTCACCGGTTAATTTGAATTTTTAGATGCAATGAATTTTGTATTCCCTTGATTATTTTGGCGATAATAAAGAGTATAACAAAGAAAAAGATGATGGAAGCGCCTGATGGAATATTGAGAAAATAGGAGAGGATCAGTCCTGAAAAACTTCCCAGAAGACCAATGGCAATCGAAAGAAAAATGATGTTTTTGAATTTTTTTGAAAAAATATTTGCGATTGTCTGAGGGATGGTCAGCAATGAAATTACCAGGATGATGCCTGCAACCCGGATGTTAAGAACGATGGTAAGCGCGATAAGTGTAATAAGGAGATAGTTGATGGTTTCCACCGGGAGCCTGATGGCACGGGCATATTGTTCATCAAAGGCAATAAATAGGATGGTTTTGTAAAGTACAGCGAAAACAAGGACGATAACTGCCGAAAGAGAAAACAATAACACCAGGTTTAAGTAGGAAACGGTAAGAATGTTCCCAAAAAGATAACTCATCAGGTTTGCGGAGTAACCGGGCGTAAGGAAGATAAAAATGACTCCGATGGCCATTCCGAAACTCCATAAAATGGCGATTGCAGAGTCTTCGCGGACATCTGTTTTTTTCGACATAAACTCGATGCCAAGCGCCGAAAGAATACTGAAAACCATGGCACCTAAAAGCGGGCTGAAACCAAAGAAATAACCGATGCCAATACCCCCGAAAGACGCATGGGTAATGCCTCCGCTGATGAAAACGATACGTTTCGAAACGATATAAGTGCCAATAATACCGCAGCTAATGCTTGTTAAAATGGCTGCATAAATGGCATTCTGAAAAAACTGGAAATGAAAAAGCTGAAGAAATTGTTCCATGATGGTTTAATGAGTGTGTTCCTGGAGAATTGTGTGAGGAATTACGCCGTGAGCAATAATCTGGATTGGGCAGTTGTAGGCGGCAAGCTGTTCCTGGCTGATGTTATTCGAAGGATGGTAGTGAACTTCCCGGTTTACACAGGCAATGGTTTTAACATAATACGTAATGGTTCCAATATCATGAGAAACCATCATGATTGCCATTTTACTATTGAGCCCCTTTAAGGTTTTGTACAAATCACGTTCGAATTTATTGTCGACAAAAGTATTGGGTTCATCCAGGATGAGCAGTTTTGGCTCAGAAATAATTGCTCTGGCCAGAAAAACACGTTGCATCTGCCCACCTGAAAGTTCACCGATATTCTTGTCGGAAAGATGCCCGACACCCATTGTTTCCAGAATCTGATGTGCTTTGGTTGTCTCCTGTTTAAAAAATCGCCTGAAGACATTATTTCGCCCCGACAGTCCCGAAAGTACAACGTCGATCACCGAAATCGGGAATTTTGTATCAATTTTATTGATTTGGGGAAGGTACCCAATGAGTTTTCCAATGCCATTCCCATAGGATTTCTGATGATAGATTATTTCGCCTGAAAATGGCTTTAAGAGCCCGATAATTACTTTTACAAGCGTTGTTTTACCACCGCCATTAGGACCGATAACACCTATAAAATCATTTTCGTATATAACAAGATTCGTGTTGCTAAGAATAACCTCACTGTCGTAACCTGCTGTAACCGATTTCAACTCGATAATTGCTGCCATTTTAGTCGCTATTTTCAATTTCCTGCTTTAAACGACGTCTTTATTTCTTTGGCAATCATTAACAGGTTGTTTGCCCAGTCGCCGGATAAAGGATCAATCTGAACAACTTTTCCTCCAATTTCATCAGCTACAATCTTTGCATTTTCGGCATCAAATTCAACCTGGACAAAGATAACCCTGACATTGTTTTTCCGGGCTTCCGTTATGGCCTCCTCTAATCGTGCCGGCGAAGGTTCCTTGCCTTCAAATTCGATAGGAATCTGGTTAAGATTGTAATCACTGGCAAAATAGGAAAGTGAAGGGTGAAAAATCATGAAATTCCTGCTGGGTAAGTCACGCAGGATGCTGTCGATTTGGTGGTCGAGATCACTGATATTTTTCACGAGTTTCTGATAATTTGCCGTGAAATAATCAGCATTTTCGGGATAATTCGAAACAAGCATTTTAAGGGTAGTCTCTGATATTTTTAACGCGTTTTTCGGTGAAAGCCAGGTATGTGGGTCAATTCCTGTTTGGTCTGCCTGATGATCTTCATGCTCACAAGCCGCTCCTTCCTGGCTAAGTATTCTAATCCCCATACTTTGATTTACAATCTTAAGCCCCGGATAATTGTTTTGTAAGCTTGGTTTCAAGGCTTGTTCAAAACCAAGGTATCCAATTGTAAAATAAATTTCTGCCTGAGAGATTTCTTCCATCTGACGTGGGGAAGGGTCGTAAACATGTGGATTTGAGCCCGGAGGTATTAAAACCGAAACTTCTGCTTTTTCGCCGGCAATTTGTTCGACAAAATATTTTTGAGGAAGTATGCTTACCAACACCCTGATTTTGTTATCCGTGCTTTGGGGGTTTGAGCCGGTTTGATGGCAAGCTGTAAAAAGCAAAAGCATGAGTCCAAGAATGGACAATATCGTTTTTTGTTTCAAACGGTCCGATTTTAAATAGTTATCGTTTTTATTCGTGAATTTCTTAAGGTTCATTTTTTTTATCAGGAAAAAAGGAACCGGATCAAAACCTGAAGTACCCCATGGATTGCAACGTGCAATGCGTTGCACGGCAAGCCATCCACCCCGGGCCGGGCCATACCTTTTTATTGCTTCAACTGCATATTCGGAACAACTCGGAATATGCCGGCAGGATGCAGGTGTAAGCGGTGAAATCGCGACCTGATAAAACCGGATCGGAATGATCAATATAGCTGAAAGAAATTTACCTGCAAGTGGTTTCATCTTACAATATACCCAAGTTGAAAGTGTTTGCTATCGATGATCTCCGCCGAAAGAACCTTTCCTGATAATTTTTTATTCTCCATGATACTCTACAAAATTCCGTTCTGTTTCGTACAACTCGATAGTAAGCTCAAATTTTTTATCGATGTGGTTTCGGAGAATATTCCAGATTATTATGGCGATATTTTCGGCACTCGGATTCAAATCGCTGAAATCGTCCACATCGAGGTATAAATTTTTATGGTCGTACCTGCTTACGATGTGTTCATCAATAATTTCCTTTAACTCCTTCATATCGATTACATAACCGGTTTCCGGATCAACTTCTCCCTTAACCTTCACAATCAGGTCGTAGTTGTGTCCGTGATAATTGGGATTGTTGCAACTCCCAAAAATCTTCTCATTTTTATCGTCGCTCCAGTTGGGGTTGTTTAAACGGTGCGTTGCGTTAAAATGTGCTTTTCTGCATGCAGTGATTTTCATTTTATAAATGGGATTATTGTTTATGTAAAATACTTTTTCTTAATCAATTACCTTTTTTATGTCCACCCTGGGAACTTAGTTTTTATTTTTACAGGCTTTGCAAATTCCATACACAACAAAATTCACTTCAACTTTTTCATAGCCTTCAGGAAGTTTTACCGGTTCCGGATGTTGATCGGTCAGACATTTAACCTCGTTACAACACAAACATTTAAAATGTAAGTGGTCCAGTTCGGTTTTCCCGTTTTCACCGGATCTTACGGGTAGTACATATTTGGACACCTGACTGTTGATGTGGATCTGATGAAGAATTCCTTTCCCGGTTAAGACTTTCAGGTTCCGGTAAAGCGTTACCCGGTCGTAATTGCTCTTTAACCGGAGCTTTATTTCGTTCATCGACAAGGCAAGTTTGCTGTCCTGAAGGATTTCAAGTATTTCCAACCTCATGTTGGTCTGGCTTAGCCGGAAATTATGTAATAATTTTTCGGATTGCATTACCCATATTTTTGCAACAATGTTGCAAAAATAAAACTTTTTTCCGTGCTTGTGTTTTTTCTTAAGCTATTTTAAATCTTTTGCCCGATTCATCTTAAAAAAGTTAAATTTGCTTCCGCTAATCTGAGAAAATTTATAAAGCAAAAATTAATAAATATGTTTAATTCAGAAGTTTACAAAAATCGCCGGGAATCCCTTAAAAAGCTTGTAAAAGATGGAATCGCAGTATTTATGGGAAATGTTGATTCACCAATGAATTACCCTGCAAATATTTTTCATTTCAGGCAGGACAGCAGTTTCCTGTATTTTTTTGGTCTTGATATGCCCGGTTTGATTGGAGCCGTCGATTTTAATGATGGCAGGGATTATATTTTTGGTGATGATATCGATATTGACGACATTATCTGGATGGGACCACAAGCCGCTATGAAGGAAAATGCCGCATTGGTTGGCGTGGAAAACGTTTATCCGGTTAAGAATTTTCAGGATTTCCTGCAGAAAGCTGTGCATACGGGTCGTAAGGTTCATTTTCTTCCCATGTATCGTGCTGAAACAAAGTTGTTATTTGAGGAATTTTCAGGAATCAGGGTAGCCGAACAATCAAAGAATGTTTCTGTTGACCTGATCAAAGCGGTTATCAGTCTCAGAAATATTAAAGATAAATATGAAATTGAAGAGCTCGAAAAAGCTGCTGCCATTGGTTATTTGATGCATGTTACATCGATGAAGATGGCAAAACCAGGCGTTTTGGAACGCGAAATCGCCGGAACAATCGAGGGGATAGCTCTTTCGCATGGCGCCATGGTTTCATTTCCGGTTATTCTTTCACAGAATGGTGAAACACTTCATAATCATGATCATAGTCAGTATTTACAAACGGGCAGACTTATGGTGACCGATGCTGGCGCTGAAACCATGATGCATTATGCAAGCGATTTTACGCGTACCATTCCTGTTGGAGGCAAGTTTTCGCAAAAGCAAAAGGAAATTTACCAGATTGTACTCGATACCAACAACAAGGTCACCGAAGCCATTAAACCGGGCCTGACTTATCAAAGCATTCATTTGTTGGCAGCCAGGGTTATTGCATCAGGTCTTAAAGAAATCGGGCTGATGCTGGGTGATGTTGATGAAGCTGTAAAAGCCGGAGCTCATGCTATGTTTTTCCCCCACGGGCTTGGCCATATGCTTGGTTTGGATGTTCACGACATGGAAAATCTCGGTGAAAATTATGTGGGGTATGATGAAGAAATCAGCAGGATTCAACAGTTCGGAACTGCATACCTGCGGTTGGGACGCCGGTTGCAACCCGGTTTTGTTTTGACCAATGAACCTGGTATTTACTTTATTCCTGCTTTAATAAGTTTATGGAAAAATGAAGGGAAGTTTAAGGAATTTATCAACTATAAAAAGGTTGAAGAATATATTGGCTTTGGCGGTATCAGGATCGAAGATAACATTTTAGTTACCGATAGTGGTTGCAGGCTGATTGGAAAGCGAATCCCTGTAACCGTTGAAGAAGTCGAGAAAACGATGCAGGAATAAGCTAATTATTGATTTTGTTCGAAAGCAGCGTCCAGTATTCTTGAAAGTTCTACAGCCTTAAAAGGTTTACTGATATAATCGTCCATACCGGCATCCAGACATTTTTGCCTGTCTTCTTTCATAGCATTGGCGGTCATTGCAATAATTTTTACCTTTTTATCCGGACTTTCTTCTCTCTCGAAGTTTCTGATACACTTCGTTGATTCGATGCCATCCATTACAGGCATTTGAACATCCATCAAAATCACGTCGTAATGATTTAACCTGTGCATGTCGCAGGCTATTTTTCCGTTTTCTGCGATTTCTAATTTATGTCCCAGTTTTTTCAGGGTGGCAATGGCAACTTTCTGGTTAACGAGGTTATCTTCGGCAATTAAAATCGAAAGTTTAAAATCCCCATTAACGGTTACCGCATGTTCATCAACCAATTCATAAGGAGGTTCCTTACCAATATCGAGTGTTAGCGTAAACCAAAATGTCGAACCTTTTCCAACCTCACTTTCAAGCCCGATTTCGCCATTCATCATTTCGATAAGCTTTTTCGAAATAGGAAGTCCAAGTCCGGTTCCACCAAATTTTCGGGATGTGGAATTATCAGCCTGAACATAATCCTTAAAAATTTTTTCCCTGGCATTTTCATGAATTCCAACACCAGTGTCAATAATTTTAAAAAGATATTTGCGGATTTTGGATTCCTGTTCAATAGTTTCTACCTCAATTTTTACAAAGCCATATTTTGTAAATTTAATGGCGTTGTTGGTGAGATTTATCACGATTTGTTTCAGCCTGACCGGGTCGCCTTTTGCAAAGAGTGGAACCGATTCATCAATGGTGGCTGAAAGTTCAATACCTTTTTCGATCGCTTTGGATGTGAGAAGTTTGATTGTTTCGTTTACAACATTATGAAGGTTAAAATCGATCGACTCCAGCGTAATCTGACCAGCCTCAATTTTCGAAATATCTAAAATATCATTAATAATAGCCAAAAGGTTATTAGCCGAGAAATCGATAATATTTACATAATCAAGTTGAGTATCATCGAGATTCGTTGACTTTAACAAGCTGGTTGTGCCAATGATACCATTCATCGGTGTCCTGATTTCGTGGCTCATATTGGCTAAAAAATCGCTTTTCGATTTTGTACTCGACTCGGCAATCTCTTTAGCATGGCGCAATTCTTCTTCCAATTTGGCGCGTTCTTCAATTTGCTCCATTAAGCGCTGGTTTGTCTTGTAACACTCTTCCTGAGAACTTTTTAGCTTCAGATGAACATTTGCCCTGGCTACAATTTCGGCCATGTTAAAAGGTTTTGTGATGTAATCGACACCACCGGTTTCAAAAGCTTTTACTTTATTGGCAGGATTTGAAAGTGCACTCACAAAAATGATGGGGATATTACGAGCCTTGTCGTTAAGTTTCAATCGCTCGCACACCTCAAAGCCATTCATATCCGGCATCATGATGTCGAGAAAAATTAAATCGGGACTTTGCTTTTCTATAAAGTCGAGCGCCTCTTGTCCACTGGATGCAAGTGCAATTTTAAAACCTTTCAAACTCAGGATATTGCCCAGAACCTGTAAGTTATTGGCATTATCATCAACTAATAAAATCAAGGAATCGTTGCCGTTCTTCATTTTTATTGAAAATCAATTTTGCTTAGAATGTTCAAAAATAAGCACAATTTCTATAATCCGGCATTTGAAGGACTTATTTTTTATCTTCAGCTGGTTTTTTCGGAATCGATTTTTAGGATTAGCACAGACTGGCTGTCATAAATATAGAGAAGTTGTAAACAAAACCGGTTAATAAATTTGGAACCTTTTCTCGTATCAAGTCCTTGTTTTATTTACTTTTGCCGGCGTAATGGTGCTTATTATTCCACTTCAGGGATAAAGCATAATTGGGAATCCCGTGAAAATCGGGAACAGTTCCCGCTGCTGTAAGCTCATAAAATAAACTTTCGGAATATACTTTTGCCACTGTTTCGCGACTGCGAATGGGAAGGCTCCCGAAAGTGAGTAAGTCAGAAGACCTGCCATTGCATTAAACATTCAAAGCTTTCGGGACAAAAGCGCAGAATAAATCTGATCATCAAATTTATTCCAAGTTGTTTTCCTGTGAGTTTTAAGGTTTAAATTGTTCATTTAGTTTAATTTAACCTAAAACTTGACGACAGATGCAAGGTGTTTTTTTGAAGAATTTGTTAGTTCTGATTTTCTTACCTGTTTTAGTCCAGTCACAAATGGTGTCAAAACAGGTTATAATCGCCAATGGCGGCGCTTATTCCGATCCCAACGATTTCGTAACCATCGGTGCATTCAATCCCGAGACTCAGCTTACGGCGAATCTGGCCACAATATTTACGCAATCAGTGCAGGGTATGATGGTACACGATGGTTTTGCCTATGTAGCCGCGCAGGATTCACTTGTAAAAATCGATTTGGGAACCGGTCAAATATCTGATGCCATTGGGTTGCCCGGGGTTAATAAATTTGGGGTGTACCAGGACCGGCTTATTGTTACCCGTCAATATCCGGTCACTTCCGGCTATGTGCAACTACGTAAACTTAGTGATCTTTCGTTTGTAAAAACGATTGATGAAGTTAGCGACGAAGCCTGGGATGTAATCGTAGTTGGGGACTCGGCTTACATTTCGGTTACAGGCGGTTGGGCAGCAACGGTAGGGAAACTGGCTGTTCTCGACATGAAAAGCGAGGTTTTTAAAAGAGAAATGAACCTTGGAATGGCGGCCGTCGGAATTGGTCCGGTCTTCAAAGATGGGAACAATCTTTGTTTTGTCTGCAAAACCCCCTATATGGGCAATTCGGGTGCTATCGTTAAATATGATTTTAACAACGCAACATTCACCATATCAACGTTTTTGCATGTCATCGGCAAAGCTGCAGGTTTGATAAACGGACAACTTTATTTAATGCTGGATGGCAACATTGGTTCGATTGATGTCGAAAACATGGCTGTTAGCGACGCCTCACTCATCAATGACAGTTATGCTGATCTTGACATTACGGCCTGTGCACTCGATGTAGTAAATGAGCAGATTTATGTGAATTTTTCATATTGGATCGCTCCTCCTGGGATTGGGAAGATTTATGATTTGAATGGTAACGAAACAGGTCAGTATGAGGTAGGAATTTCAGCAGAAGATCTGGCCATCGATTACCGCGATATCACCGGGTACCCAAATATTTCAGGCGAAAATCATGATATTTCAATCTATCCGAATCCATGCAGGAGCAAGCTTTTTTTAGAGACAGAAAAGGGCAGTATCTCTGCAATTTCGATTTTTAACCTGTCTGGTCAGGAAGTGATTTCACTGGATAATGTGGCAAATCAAAGCTTTTGTCTTAAAACCGACTTTTTAAAACGGGGCACATTTTTAATAAAGGCCGTTGTTGATCAAAAGATTTTTACTGGTAAATTTATAAAGGAGTAATTCTTATGAAAAATTTGTCAGGTTTTTTACTTTTTGTTTTCCTCCAGTTTTGTTCGTTTGTGGCGTTTTCGCAGTTTCCACCTGCTGCAGGACAACCAGGAACTACTGCAATTTCGAAGGATAGCAGTGTCTTTATCAGTTGGGCAACAAGCTGCGAAATAGTTCGTGGTGCTATGGATATTTCCCAACCTGAACTTGGCAATACATGGTTTGGCGAGCCTGCTGATGCAATTGGCAAGGCTGAAGGGAATTCGGTTGATGTGGTTAGCCTGGGGGATGGCGGAGTGGCAACTTTGTTTTTCGGGACACCGCTTGCAAATGGTGAAGGTTGGGATTTCGCAGTATTTGAGAATGCACTCAACAATTCATTTCTTGAACTTGCCTATGTGGAAGTAAGTTCCGATGGAGTAAATTTTTACAGGTTTCCAGCAGTTTCGAAAACCGACACTACTGAACAAGTTGCAACCTTTGGTACAATCGATCCTGCAAAAATCGACAATTTTGCAGGGAAGTACCGGCAAGGTTTTGGAACTCCTTTTGATCTGGCGCAATTGGAAGGAATTACCGGATTGGATTTGCAGCGCATTTCCTTTATTAAAATTATCGATGTTGTTGGAAGCCTCGTTGATGAATTTACGAATTACGATTCTGAAGGGAATAAAATTAACGATCCTTGGCCCACACCTTTCGAAACAGGCGGGTTTGACCTGGATGGAATTGGTGTTATCCATACCTCCAATTCAGGGATTATCGAAATGAATAATCCGTTCAGCATATTCCCTGTTCCCTTTGAGAATATTTTTAACATTTCCATCGATAAGATTGGAAATCAGAACTTCGATATTGAGATATTAAACCAGGAAGGGATGAAAATTTACAGTGATAGGATTCAACATTCGGTTTCCATCGATCTGAATGGGAATACGGCTGGATTGTACTATGTCAGATTCAGCTTTGAAAATCGAATATTGGTTAATAAAATATTGAAAATTAAATAATTCCGGATATCAACAGATTTAAACGCATATTGTTTTTTTACTTTTGTCTGAGCTTTCCTTTTCACATTCAGGCCCAGATGATTTTGGATACCCTCAATTTGAAGGAAGTAGAAATTCTGAGCCGGAAACCCGACAAAACGGCGGGTTTTAAGGTCGTCGAAATCGACTCAATAGCGAGGAGTGGGTTCCTTACCAAAAATCTATCCGAACTGATTTCCTCAGCCACTCCCATATTTGTAAAGAGTTACGGGCAGGGGAGTCTGGCAACCACCTCATTCAGAGGTGCATCGGCAACACACACCCAGGTACTGTGGAATGGCATAAATATTAATTCCCCTATGCCCGGACAATCCGATTTTTCGCAGATCCCGGTTTATTTTGTCGATCAGGTAAAACTTTATTATGGTGCCGGATCGGTGTTTCAAACCGGCGGTGGCCTGGGTGGCAGCCTGAGCCTCGAAAATCAAGTATCGTGGAGTAATCTTTTAAATATCGGATTGTTGCAGGAAATTGCAAGTTTTAATACTTACAGGAATTTTGCTTCTGTAAAGACCGGAAATGAAAGATTCCAGTCTTCGACCAGGCTTATGTACGTTTCATCGCTCAATAATTTTACATACCGAAACAACGCGGTGAACCGCGAAAATCCACCGGAGCTGCATCGAAAGGATGCTGCTTATGATCAAAAAGCAATTTTACAGGAACTTGCTTTAAAAACCGGAAAATGTGGGCTTGTTACCGCCAGGATTTGGGGGCAGGATAACAACCGGGAAATTCCTTCGAATATCCAGGTAAACGCTCCTGAAGGCAACGAAAAAATGAGGGAAAGTTTTGTACGTGGCCTCATTCGTTTCGATTATTTCTCCGGACAATCGACTTTTTCGGCGCAAACGGGTGTTCTGTACGATTTTTTAAATTATCAAAATAAAACCTCGTATGTTGATGCTGGAAATACAGTGGTTTCGTCGGTAAATAAAGTGAGTTTCGGAAACAATTTTTCCGCTAATTTTTCAATTTCAGTCAGCATCGGTGTCGACCATCATTTCGTAAATTCTGAAAATTACCCGGGAAGAAAAAACCGCAATGAAGGATCTTTTTACATTGGTGCAAATTACAATTTGAAAAGCAGACTATTTTTAAGCCTTTTATCTCGTCAGGAATTGATCGATGGTTTGCTGGTTCCGTTTATTCCATCGCTTGGGATCGGTTACAAGCTTTTAAAAAATGAAAATCTATCCATAAAATTCAATATAGCCCGGAATTTTCATGCTCCGACACTAAACGATTTATACTGGTATCCAGGAGGAAATCCGGACCTGAAAAATGAAACCGGTTCGACAGTTGAAAGCGGTGTTGAATTTAAGAAACAAGTTGGGAATCTCATTTTGGAAATGAGTGTAACTGCATTTTCGTCGGATATCCGGGATTGGATTATGTGGTTACCGGATAGCGTTTACAGCTACTGGACCCCGTCGAATCTTAAAAATGTAATCTCCAGAGGGGTCGAAACAGGGGTGAAGTTGAGTGGAAAGTATCGAAAATTAAGCTGGAATTATACATTTGGGTACGCTTACACTTCGGCTCAGAATAAAATAGCATTTTCACCGAATGACCAATCAGCAGGAAAGCAACTTATTTATGTGCCGGAAAATTCATTCAATCAGACTTTAAATGTGAACATCGAAAGTTTTAAAGTTGGTTATTCGATGAATTTTACAGGCATTCGTTACACCACTTCCGATAATCTGAGATACATGCCAGCTTTTCTGATGCAGGACCTGAAGTTTGGAAAAAGGATAATTTTCGGAAAATCGATATTTGATATCCAATTTTCTGTTTATAATCTTTTGGGGGTAAACTACCAGATCGTTGCCTGGCAACCCATGCCAGGCAGGAATTTTAGTTTTTCGGTTTGTTATAATTTCAAAAACTGATTTATGATTTGGATGCAAATAATAAAAACGACTTTGGAATTCAAAAAAAAATATTTGATTAATTGGCTTTCGCTGAAGTTTGCCGTTTCTTTTATCTTTTTAATTCTGGCAAATTCATGCAATAAAAGCAACGATTTTGGAGAGGTCAATACCAACAGATCAAAGTATATGGCTGGTGATGGTGTTTTTATCATCAACGAAGGGAACTTTGGGCAGGGAAATGGCTCTCTTTCATTTTTCAGATGCGATAGTGCAGAGGTTGAAAATGATATTTTCTATGATGCCAATAACCGCCCCTTGGGTGATTTGCCGGTTTCGATGGAAATAATTGGTGGAAACGGCTGGATTGTGGTAAACAATTCCACAAAGATCGAAGTCGTCGATCTTAAAGATTTAACTTCAATTGCAACCATTAAAGGTTTCACTTCCCCCCGGTTCGTGTTGGAAGTAGCCGAGAATAAGGCATACATAAGTGATCTGTACAGTGGGGAAATTTCAATTGTTGATACAAAAGATTTTAAAGTTACCGGCAAAATAAGTCTGGGTAACTCATCCGAACAATTGGTTTTGGTGAATAACCTTGTGTTTGTAGCCTTTTGGTCCAATTACAGCTTTCCGGATTTGGAAAACAACCTGCTCTTTGTCATCGACCCGGCCAATGATTTAATTACTGATACAATCGAAGTTGGTAAAGAACCCAACTCGATGATTGTTGATAAAAACGGGAAAATCTGGGTGTTGTGTAGCGGTGGTTTTTTGAATGAAGAAGTCCCAACACTTTGGCAAATTGATCCTGAAACCATGGAGGCAGGAGCAAGTCTTTCATTCGACGATATCGAAAGTTCGCCTTCGTCGCTTTGTATGAACGGAACCCGTGACTCACTGTATTTCATCAATAAAGGGATTTTTAAAATGGCGATTTCGGAAGTCTCTGTTCCCACGCTGCCATTTATCCCGGAAAATGGGCATTTGTTTTATTCGCTTGCGATCGATCCGAAAAGTTCGGTAATTTATGCTTCTGATGCTATCGATTACCAGCAAAACGGACTTATCCTGAGGTTTAAGCCTGATGGCACATTGATCGATTCATCCAGGGCAGGAATTATTCCCGGCAGATTCGTTTTTATCTGAAATTTTCTTCATGCATCTAAGTGAAGATGTACTTGGTTTTCAGGTTAACATGATACCTTTGCATAAACAATACCAATTTTAAAGAAATTGCTTTTCATGAATTTTGAGCATTCACATCGTTAAAAATTATTAAATCGCTTAAATAACACTATGAATTTGTACTTTTGCAATTCACAAAAAAGTAATGATCATGAATCAAAAAGCAGAAGTTAGATGGGCTTCAGAAATGGCCTTTGAAGTTGAGGTGAATAATCACAAATTTATGGTGGATGCCGAAGAAAGTGTTGGTGGACAAAATCTGGGGCCCAGACCAAAAGTATTAACCCTTGCAGCGTTGGGTGGATGCACCGGGATGGACGTTATTTCAATTCTCAAAAAAATGCGTGTCGAACCCGAATATTTCAATGTTTCGGTGGAAGGTGAATTGACCGATGAGCATCCGAAATATTATAAAAAAATACACCTTACCTATTTTTTTAAAGGTGATGGTCTGCCGCTGGATAAACTCGACAAAGCAATTTCACTTTCGCAGGAGCGATATTGCGGAGTTACTGCTATGTTGAATAAAGCAGCCGAGATTACTTACGAAATCAAAATACTTTAGCAGAATATTTTCAAACGAAAACGGCCGTTGAGCTTTGCTTTCCGGCTATTTCCGTTTAATGACTTCAAGAAGTTCGCTGATAATCATCGAAGTAGCACCCCATATAACCTTTTCGTTGACAAAATAGCATGGTACTTCAGCTTTCATACCACGAACCGGAATTTCTCTTTTCTGCAGGGATGCTTCATCTAAAAGATCATCCAGATCAACCAGAACAAGCTCACTCACTTCTGATGGTTCTGCTATAAAATTTGGCCTTTCATTGATGTATCCTATAAAAGGTTCGACCAAAAAATTACTTGGCGGGATATAAAGTTCACTGAGCTTGCCGATGATTTTAATTCTTTTGGGGTCAACTCCGACTTCTTCAAAAGTTTCCCGCAGCGCTGTATCTATAATAGATTTGTCCGATTCTTCCTTTTTACCACCCGGAAAAGCGATCTGTCCGCTATGGACACCATTATACTCGGGTCGCTGAATGAGAACAACTTTGGTTTTACCGGCCTCCGGGAAAAAAAGGATAAGTATGCTGCTCAATCTCGCTTTTGCAGCAACAGGATCGAGCGGATAATTCCTTCTGGTAGCAGGTTCCAGCTTTAACTGTGCCGCCAATCCCGGTAAAGGTGCCTTTAGCTGTTCGCTTAATTGCGAAATAAATTCTTCGAATTTTGTCATTTTAACCCCTGATCGCAAAAGTAATATTTGACACAGAATCCGAAATAAAATCATATATTTTTGTTCATACCCAAAAAATGCCTAATATTGTTGAATTAAATCTGGAATAAGAAATGGTAAAGGAAAAGCCTAAATCTATTGACCGTACAAGCGAAAAATTCACCGATAAGCACGAGATTATCCTTTACAACGATGATGTTAATACCTTCGATTTTGTAATTGAAACGCTCGTTGAGATTTGTGATCACGATCCGATAAGCGCCGAACAATGTGCACTAATTGTCCATTTTAATGGAAAATGTGCTGTTAAATCAGGCGATTTATATGAACTTAAGCCGATTAGTGAAGAGATGACTTTACGTGGCTTAACAGTATCAATTAGCTGAGTAATAATTTAAAACAGCTCATTGATAGGAAGTACTTAAATTTTGCCTGATCCTTTTTTGGGAGATATTAAATTAAAAAAATGAGTCACTGAGTGTATTGAAATATGAAAATGTTTTAAAATGTCGTGGACAATAATAATAGTTTTGATAATCGTAGGATTAATTTTCCTTGTCCTTGAGGTAGTTGTAATTCCCGGAACTACAGTTGTTGGGTTTCTTGGATTTATTCTGATGGTTATTGGCGTATGGCAAACCTATGTTGTTTACGGCTCTACTGCAGGGCATATTGTCGTGGGTGTAACCGTGCTGTTAACACTGGTAATTCTCAGATTTGCGCTGCGGTCGAAAACCTGGAACAGGGTGATGCTTAAAGCAAACAGTGATGGTAAGGCAAATGTGATCAGGGAAGGTTCGATCAAGGTTGGTGATATTGGAAAATCTGTTTCAAGATTGGTTCCTACGGGCAAAGCTATTTTTAATAATGAATTCTATGAGGTGTGTTCCTCAGGTGAATTCATCGATCCCGAAAATGAAATTGTAGTCACAAAAATTGAACACAACAAAATTTTTGTAAAAATTAATAAATAACACTAATTATGGAACCTAATGTTTTGATTATTATTGCCATCGGAGTGGCAAGTCTTTTTGGCTTATGGATAATTTTTTATTTTATCCCGGTTGGATTATGGTTTTCAGCCCTTGTTTCAGGTGTAAGAATTTCGTTGTTACAACTGGTCCTGATGCGCTGGAGAAAAATTCCACCTGCCATCATCGTAAATAGCCTTATTGCTGCTACCAAGGCTGGATTAAAACTGAACCGGAATGAACTTGAAGCCCATTACCTGGCAGGTGGACGGATAAAATCGGTGATCAGTGCACTCATATCTGCTGACAAAGCCAATATGGATCTCGATTTTAAACTGGCTACTGCCATCGATCTTGCCGGCAGGGATGTTTTTGAAGCCGTCCAGATGTCGGTAATTCCAAAAGTTATCAACACGCCTCCTGTTGCTGCCGTAGCAAAGGACGGAATCCAGTTGATTGCCAAAGCCAGGGTAACAGTTAGAACCAATGTCAGGCAATTGGTGGGTGGAGCCGGTGAAGATACAGTTATTGCAAGGGTAGGTGAGGGGGTAGTTTCCGCTATTGGTTCTGCTGCTTCTCATAAGTCGGTTCTCGAAAATCCGGATTCAATCTCTAAAGTTGTGCTGGGAAAAGGGCTCGATTCGGGGACTGCCTTCGAAATACTTTCGATCGATATTGCTGATATTGACGTTGGTAAAAATATTGGTGCCGTATTACAAATGGACCAGGCCAATGCCGATAAAAATATTGCGCAGGCCAAAGCCGAAGAACGTCGTGCGATGGCCGTAGCCCTCGAACAGGAAATGAAAGCAAAGGCTCAGGAAGCCAGGGCAAACGTAATTCAGGCAGAAGCTGAAATTCCAAGAGCAATTGCAGAAGCTTTCAGGTCAGGAAATCTTGGCATCATGGATTATTATAAATTCGAAAATATTAAAGCCGACACTAAAATGCGCGATTCACTTTCACAGCCTCACGAACAGACAGGGCGAAAGGAAAGAGGAAAATACGACGATAAAAAATAGTAATAGAATTCGATGAAACAAAAGCTCGTCTGTATTCGGCGGGCTTTTTTTTATTCAATAGATTTTTTTCATTCGTTCAGTAAATTTTTAAGACATGAAATGGAATTACTTCAGGTTTTTTTTACCGGCCATGTTGTTGTTTCTGACAACCTGTGAAAAAGAAACAAACGATGCAAATCCCTTGCCCGTTTCAAGCGAATATTATGTGTTAACTATTACCCAAAGGCTTCCGGCTCCGGGGGTTACATTGTTGGATGTTGATTCATACCAGCAGACAACAGAATATACCTGTGGTCCGTCAGCCGTAATAACCTTGTTGAAATATTATGGGAAACAAGGTGATGAAATGAAAATTGCCGGTGAAATGGGTACCAGCACAACATGTGGTACAACACCAGCACAAATGTCGGATTGGCTTGGTAATAATGGCTTTAGTGCTTCCTGGAACGAAAATGGCACTATTGAAATGTTGCGTGAAAATCTCAGTAATCAGATTCCAACATTAGTCGAATGGAGTGATTGGGGGGGACATTGGGTGCTAGTAATCGGATATGATACCCGCAACACTGAAAACCTGGATGACGATGTGATCATTTTTGCCGATCCGTACGATCGCCACGACGACAATTTGGATGGCATCGACTGGTTTAATGCAGGGCGCTTTTATTATATGTGGTATGATGCGCTTTTATTTGGCCAGATCTTGCGCAGGATTTATATCACTGCTACTCCGGTTTAGCATTTGCCCCGAATTTATTTTATAGCTTTTTTACCATCAACTATTTGATTGAAGTTAAATAGATGGTGTTTATTATAAAAATCGCACAATATCTTCCCGATACTGTAAAATTTGACATTACAGGGAACTTTGTTATCTAACCTGCTGGCCACCCGTAATTAACAATTCTTATCAAAGGGATTTTTATTGCCGGATACTTATCTTAACAGCTTGGCCGTTTATAATCTGATTTCTGTTTAATCGGGCAAATATTATCCTAATACCGTGAATCTTAATGCATGATGAATTAGAGTTAAATATAAAATCCAGGTTTGAACATAAGTTTAACGAGTTGGAGCAGGCTTTAAAACAAAGCTCAGACAATGATTTGCTTAAACTGAGGCAAGCCTATGAGTATTCCAAATCGATTTATGGAGATCGCCAGAAGCGATCAGGTGAACTTTTAATTCACCATAGTCTGTCGGTAGCTTTGATTGTTGCCGATGAGATCGGAATGCGGGCGAGTTCGGTAATTGCTGCTCTGTTGCATGATGTTATCGATTTACCTGATGAAAATATTGATGAAGTCGAAAAATTATTCGGCAAGGATGTGGCAGGCATTATTAAAGGATTTAAGAAAGTATCGACTTTCCATTCGGATAAACTAAGCCTCCAATCTGAAAATTTCAGGAAATTATTCTTGAGTATGGTAAACGATGTGCGGATCATTTTCATCAAAATGGCACACCGTTTATATGATATGAGGGTTTTTAACCATTTACCTCCTGACCTCCAAAAACAATTCCTAAATGATGTGCTTTTTATTTATACACCCATCGCACACAGGCTGGGAATGTATAAAATTAAGGCTGAGTTTGAGGACCTTAGTATGAAATGGTCAGATCAGGATGCTTACAATCAGATAAGTTACAAACTACAGGAGACCAAAAAACAACAGGAAGCATACATTAATGCCTTTGCTCATCCCATTAAGAAAAAACTGATAGAAGCCGGAATTAAATTCGAAGTCAAAAGCAGAGCAAAATCCATCACTTCCATCAAAAAGAAAATGGACACCCAGGGTGTTCCCTTTGAGCAGGTTTACGATCTTTTTGCAATCCGGATTATCCTTTTGGATGTAATTTCGAAGGAGGAAATTCAGTTTATCGAGGAATTTTCAAAAAAGATGGAAACCGACGGTGATCAGGCATTAGAGAAGAAAAGTAAAAAGATAAGAGACGAGAAAAGTGAAGAAGAACGGAAAAGTTTAAAAAAAGGTAAAACAGATGCCAGGAATTCCGGTTTCGTTGAAAATATTGACACTGAAAAAAATGAACTGTTAAAGAAAGTTGCCGAAGATAAAAGAAGGTACAACGAGCTTCGTAATCTCGAAAAAACAGCCTGCTGGCAGGTTTATTCGGACATTACAAATATTTTTCAACCCAATCCGAAGCGTTTCCGCGATTGGATAACCACACCAAAGGATAGTGGTTATGAGAGTTTACATACAACCGTTTTAGGCCCCGAAAACCGATGGGTTGAGGTACAAATCAGAACAGAGCGGATGGATGAAGTTGCCGAGAAAGGCGAGGCAGCACATTGGCGCTACAAGGAATCAGCCTATGGAAAACGCATTGCCGAATGGATGATTGACGTTAGAAATGTGCTTGATAACATTGGTGCACAGCAGTTGGATGATGAGACAAACTCGAAAATCGACAGTCAGAACGATAATATTTATGTTTTTACACCCAATGGCGATTTACGCGAACTGAAATTGGGAGCAACCATTCTTGATTTTGCTTTTGATATTCATACCGATATCGGTTCGAAGTGTACGGGCGGAAAAATTAACGGCAAAGTTTTCCCCATCAGGCACCAGCTAAGCAATGGTGATAAAGTGGAAATTATCACCGTAAAAAATCAAAAACCCAATCTCGACTGGCTTAATTTTGTTGTGACTTCCAAAGCCAAAGCACGGATTAACAGGGCGATCAGAGAAGAAAAATTTAAAGAGGCTGAGGCTGGTAAAGAAACCCTGATGCGGAAATTTAAAAACTGGAAAATTGAGTTTAACGATCGCAACATTACAAGGGTGGTTAAGGCGTTTGGCTTAAAAAAGCCAATCGATCTCTATTTTAGTGTTGCTACGGGTAAGGCTGACCTGCTCGAAATAAAGCATATTTTTACCCTTGTAGAGGAGACAGAAGAAAGGCCTGCTGAAGGTAAAACTGAATTTGAAATCGCCGAAGAGCGTATCGGAAGTCAATCAGAAAGAGATGAAGGCTATATTGTAATTGATGCCGGCGTATCAAACCTGAATTATTCACTATCGAAATGTTGTAACCCCATTGCCGGCGATACAATTTTTGGTTTTGTAACAGTAAAGCAGGGAATAAAAATCCATCGTCGCGACTGCCCGAATGCCATGCAGATGCTTAAGAAATATCCTTATCGCATCATGAAAGCGCGATGGAAGGAAACCCAGTACATGAAGTTTTTTGTGACCAATCTGAAAATTTTGGGAACCGATCGCATGGGCCTTGTGAGCGATATCACCAGGGTGATTTCGGGTGATTTAAAGGTAAACATGAAAGATATCAATTTTAAATCTGAAGGCTCGGGTTTTGTTGGTGTGATAAAGGTTCAGGTTCATGATGTTGAACATCTCACCTTCTTAAAAAAGAAACTCTTAAGGATAAATGGAGTTACTAAGGTAGTCCGGTACGATTGACCTTAATCACTGGCTTTTCCGGGAAGCATTGGCACAAATACAAATCCACCGTGAAATTCTTCTTTAAACTCATTATCAGCAATTTTTCTCATTTTTAGCATGAGTTGATGGCCACTTTTGCCTACCGGAGCAACAAGTATTCCTCCTGTTTTAAGCTGAGAGGTTAATGAAACCGGAATCCTGGCAACCGCCGCAGTTATTATAATCCGGTCGAAAGGAGCGAAGGCAGGTAATCCTTCGTATCCATCCCTGTGAAATACTTTGGCCTGGTAATGATGCGTCGCAAAAAATGCCTTCACCTTTTTGTACAGGTTTATTTGCCGTTCGAGTGTAAATACTTTAGCTCCCATTTCAAGCAGAATGCAGGCCTGATATCCCGAACCGGTTCCAATTTCAAGGATTTTAATATCCTTTTCAACTTCAAGCAATTCGCTTTGAAAGGCTACGGTGTAAGGTTGCGAAATCGTCTGTCCCGATCCTATCGGGAAAGCCTTGTCTTCGTATGCAAATTCAAGAAACGAGGAATCCATAAAAAAATGTCGCGGAACCTTTCGCATGGCTTCCAAAACACGTTCATCGCTGATGTTGTTTTTTCTAAGGCTTTCAACAAGTTTGTTCCTTAATCCCTGATGCCTGTAATTATCAATCATTTTTCTTAAATATGGTGTTCGAAATGCCGGTAAATGTTCATTTTTGGCGAAATTAATAAATTCGGTAAGGATAAAAATCCTTTACATTTGCAAAAATTTTAAAATATGCTTAAAATTGGCGTTTTGGGGGCAGGGCACCTTGGAAAAATTCACCTCAGGTGTATTGCCGAAATTAATGATTTTGAACTTGTTGGATTTTATGATCCCAACGATGAAACGGCCTCAAAAGTCGCAAAAGAATTCGGTTTAAAAAAGTTCGATTCCCTCAATGAAATCATTGAAGCCGTTGATGTGGTAGATATTGTAACACCTACAATTTCTCATTTTGACTGTGCTTCCCGTTCGTTAAAAAAATCGAAGCATGTATTTATCGAAAAACCCGTTGTGGCTTCGCCAAAAGAGGCCAAAGAACTTATAAAAATTGCTTCTGAGGCCAACGTAAAAGTTCAGGTCGGTCATGTTGAGCGTTTTAATCCTGCATTTCTGGCTGCCCAACCTTTTATAAGCGACCCGATGTTTATCGAAACCCATCGTCTGGCACTTTTTAATCCCCGTGGCACCGACGTCCCTGTGATCCTCGACCTGATGATCCATGATATCGATATTGTGCTGAGTGTAGTAAATTCGCCGGTAAAGAAAATCAGCGCAAGCGGTGTTTGTATCGTGAGTGATACACCCGACATTGCCAATGCCCGTATCGAATTCGACAATGGCTGTGTGGCTAATCTTACAGCAAGCAGGCTTTCGTTAAAAAACATGCGTAAATCAAGGTTTTTCCAGCGGGACGCCTATATTTCGGTCGATTTTTTGGAAAAGGATAGCGAAATTGTTCGCATGAAAGATATCGATAAGGAACCGGACAACCCTTTTGCCATGGTGTTAAATCTTGGTGAAGGGAAAGGAATGAAGGAAATCATGATCGATAAACCCGAAATTAAACCCATTAATGCCATAAAGACCGAACTTGAAAAATTTGCTCAGGCCATTCTTAACGATGTTACACCTGCGGTGACCATAAACGATGGATACCTGGCGTTGGATGTTGCTTATAGTATCCTGGATAAAATTTCGAACTAAAATTCCATTTACATTGGAAGCAATATTGAATGTAGAATTTCGTTCACCTTTTTTCATTTTCATAGGTGAAGTGCATGATTAGAGCGGATTTCGGAAAAGTTTTCTTAACCACAATTTTCTTCCTGATATTTTTGGCTTCATGTCAAAAAAATAATCTCAAACCAGGTATTCCGGCCTTCATAAAAGTCGGGAATATTGGCTTGGTAACTGATTATTCCTTAGAAGGAACAAATTCAAACAAAATAACAGATGTTTGGGTTTATGTTGACGATCAATCTATTGGCGCATTTGAGATCGAGAAGACTCCGGCAATTATTCCGATTTTAAAGGAAGGAACCGGCACACTCCGCTTAGAAGCTGGTATCAAAATCAATGGCATTGCAACCACCCGTATTCCATATCCATTTTACAAACCAATCATTATCGGTAATTTTAATTTTGTTTCTGATAGTATTATTACTGTTGGAGGGAACACATCTTATTGGAATACTTGTACATTTGTATGGAAGGAAGATTTTGAAGATGTTTCAATCTCGATAGATACAACAAGTAAAAGTACAGCCAATATGGTGCGTACACCTGCTGGATCCGAATTAACTTTCGAGGGAGCGCATTCAGGAATGATTATCCTTAATGAAGACCATTCCTTGTACGAAGGTGCCTCTTATGAAGCTTTCGAATTGCCTACTGACGGGACTCCTGTGATTATCGAAATGAATTATAAAACCAACACGATGTTTACGGTTGGAGTATTTGCACAAAGTGCTACACAAATTATTCAGGATCCGATTATTTATATTAATCCAAAAGAAGAATGGAATAAAATTTACATAAACCTGACGAATAAATTGTGGCAAACCTCTGATGATATCATCGACTTTAAGATTTTTTTTGGAGCCGTGCTTCAAAGCGATGTGACCGAGTCGGTAATATTAATCGATAACATTAAACTTATTTATCGCAAAAATAACTAATGAATAAAGTTCTACAGCAGGCGAAATACATCTTTGCAGACTGGTTCACGGCACTTGTTTCGTGGATGCTGTTTTTTGTATACCGGAAATATTCGGTTACACCTGAAGTACTTAATAAGCCTGAAGCAATCTTTACCGATCCGAAGTTTTATATTGGAATGATGATCATTCCTTTATTTTGGATCATCCTTTATGTTATTGCCGGATCGTACAGGAAAATATTCAGAAAATCAAGAATTAAAGAGCTGTCACAAACCTTTTCGACTACCTTTATTGGTGTGACCATCATTTTTTTTACACTTATCCTGGATGATATTGTTATTTCGTACAAGTCATATTATCAATCGTTTATTGTACTTTTCACCATCCAGTTTATCTTCACCTTTTCACTCAGATTATTAATAACTACCAGAACTGTAAAGAAGATACACTGTAAAATACTTGGATTTAATACCATTATTGTAGGAGGTAGCGAAAATGCGGTAAAGATATATAAAGACCTTGAGAATCAGAAACCTTCGTCAGGAAACAAATTCATTGGTTTTGTAAATGCGAAGGAACATCGGGAATACCCGCTGGCTGGTTATTTGCCACATCTTGGAAATTACAAAAATTTACACGATCTGGTCATTACAAACAAGGTTGAAGAAATTGTGATTGCCATCGAACGTTCAGAAAATCAGTTGGTCGAACACATTATTGGTGAAATCGAAGATACCGATGTGGTAATCAAAATAAATCCGTTAATGCAGGATTACCTGATGGGTTCGGTAAAAACGACTTCAATTTTTACAGAACCACTCATTCAGATTTCCCCCGATTTAATGCCGGCATGGCAGGAATCGTTAAAAAGACTCATCGACGTGGTAGTCTCGGTTGTTTCGATTATTTTACTGTTACCGGTTTATCTTTTCCTGGCCATTGGTGTAAAATTGTCGTCGAAAGGTCCGGTTTTTTATACGCAGGAGAGGATTGGGTTACACGGGAAACCCTTTCAAATTCACAAATTCAGATCGATGTATGTTGGGGCAGAGCAGGGAAAGCCTCAATTATCATCGTCCAATGATAGCCGGATTACGCCATTCGGCAAAATGCTGCGCCGGCTCCGGCTCGACGAAACTCCGCAGTTTTACACGGTGCTGATAGGCGATATGTCCCTTGTTGGGCCGCGACCTGAAAGGCAGTTTTTTATCGACCAGATAATCCGGCATGCACCTCATTACCGCCTGCTACAGAAGGTTAAGCCTGGAATTACCTCCTGGGGCCAGGTTAAATTTGGTTATGCTTCAAATGTGGACGAAATGGTTCAGCGGCTGAAATATGATATTTTGTATGTAGAAAATATGTCGCTTGCCATGGACTTCAAAATTATGGCATACACCATCCTGATCATCCTGCAGGGCCGGGGAAAATAATTCACATTCCACATTTTCGCTTTTATTAACAGGTAACCTTCTAAATATTTCCGGAAGAAGAAATTCATCTTTATTTCATTTCCGGATATTTTGAAAGAAGATAAATTTCTTTGTCATACCTTTGAAGTCTTCAAGAATTGAATTTGGATATTAGAAGCCTTTGACTATGAATTTTTTGATAAAATTGTATTTTATATTAACCTTCATAATTTTTAATCAGGCCGGTGTATCTCAAAACCTCAGCATTCCTTTCGTGTCGGGGGAAAAAGTAAGTTACGATGTTTTTTATAACTGGCATTTTGTATGGGTAAAGGCCGGTAAAGTTGAGTTTAATGTCAAAAAAGAGGTGTTTGAGGGTCGGCCTGTATTTCATTTTACAAGTAATGGCCGGTCGGTTACAACTTACGACTGGATTTATAAAGTCCGCGAACAGTTCGAATCGATAGCTGATTCAAAAACGTTAGCTCCATTAAGTTACTCAAGGAACAGCCATGAAGGTGATTATTTCGCCAGGGAAAAAATTAATTTCGATTACAAAAATCTTATTATCAATACCGAAACCGAAAATTCAAATAAGCCTTTAACCCTTAGTACGCTTGATTTAAAGGGTTTTGTTCTGGATGTTCAAACGGCAGTTTATTATGCCAGAACCCTGGATTTTTCGGGGATGTATGTTGGTGAGAAAATTCCATTCAGGATGATTATCGACGGTGAAATTTTTGACTTATATGGTAAATTTCTTGGTGTAGAAATTATCGAAAACTATGATGGCCAGTTTTATCGATGTCATAAATTTTCGGCATTGCTGGTTAAAGGAACGATTTTTAGCGGTGGTGAAAATCTGTTTGTTTGGTTTACAGATGATAAAAACAAAATCCCTATCCTGGTTGAAGCCAGAATCCTTGTCGGTTCGGTAAAAGCTGTATTTACAGGAGCAAAAAACTTAGCTTTCCCGCTAACTTCTCTGGTAAACTGAAAAGATGTAGAAGGATGCAAAATTTTTATTTGGAGCATGTCCACTGGAAGATCCATCAGCAAACTTTCTCATCAACCTGGTAAGCCATATGTCCTTTGAATTCCACTTTTTCAGTTAAGGCATTTTGTTCTTGGATAATGACTTCTTCCTGCATGCAAAGTGTATCAGCAGTAATTTCTGCAATATCTTTAACAACAATCTTTGGTGATTTTGAAAAAGTTTTTTTACAAAGCGGGCAGGAAGTCGCCAAAATATCCGGACTACCATTCATCAGGGTTTCCAGTGCATCTTCCATGATGAGTTCTGCCTGCTTCCCCGATAACTGGAAACTGCCGAGGCTGTTGCCACAACACATTGCCTGCTCTTTTGAAGGCGCCGTATTGATAAGCGTACCGGATTTTTGGAGCAATAAGCGCGGTTTATCATAAATTCCACTTCCACGACCAAGTTCGCAAGGGTCGTGATATGAGATTGTCAGGGGCTGATTTGTTAATGTAATTTTACCTTCTTCAGCTAATCGAAGGATGAACTCAGAATGGTGCAGGATTTCGATATTCAGATTGTATTCCTTTTTAAATACTTTTAAACAGATAGGGCACGAGGTAACCAGTGTTTTTGCCCCGGAAGTTAAAATCGCTTTTCGGTTGTAATCGATCAACTGTTTTGCTGATTTACTTTCGCCGGCGAGAATCAACGGTCTCCCACAACAAACGCCTCCGTCTTCATCCATAAACCAGTAATTTATTCCGGACTGGTCGAGGATTTTTTTCATGGCCTGCTTAATACCAGGTGTAAGATGAGTCATACAGCCTGCAAAGACAACGACTTCTGCCTGTATGGATTCGGTGAAAGGAAGATAGCCAAAATCGGCATTATCAGAAGTGAGGCTTTTCCGTGGAATCAGGCGCAATTTTTTTATGTCAATTCCCACAGGGCAAAATTCCTCACAGCGCCCGCATTGCAGGCAATTCATGGCAAGTTCCGGGGTTAATTCATTATTTCTTAAAGCCTGTAAAAAATAGACAGGCTGTACTTTATCGGAACAGGAAACAGTCAACTGGCATTTATCGATGCATATTCCACAACGTGGACACGACAGGATTTCAGCTTTACTAAAACTCGAAATTTCATCACCTGACCTGATGCCATAATTTCTCAGAAAAATCAGGAACATCTCTGTTGGGATATGCATATAGCGAGAAAAAGGCAATGCAACGAAAAATATTCCCAACGAAAGGCTATAGGCCCACCATGCAGGATAGATTAATTTGTCGAGTGGAAGAAAACCTGCAAAAAAATTACCCAGGTTTCCGGTGAGGAAATGACCCGAATGATAAGCTCCGCTTGTAAAACTTTCGGCTAAAAGCCGTAGTGGGAAAATCAGCCATAGTGCTGATAACGCTAATTTATCGCCTAACCGGGTCTTTGTTGTTTTCCTGAGTCCGAAAATTTTCGACTTAAACCTTTTAATAATAGCAAGTAAGAGACCTGTAAGAATGAAAAGCAGAAACGAATCCATCAAAAAACAATAGGTTCTTGAATAGTAAAAGCTGGGATCGTGTGGCTGGAAAAACTTGAAGAAGATGGCATAATGAAGCGGGTTAAAAAAATCCTGAGTGAACGACAAGGTTCCGATTTTTCCAAACACAATTAACAAAAACCAGCCCAACGCCAGACTCATGTGCATGTAACCCAACACAGGATTTACCTTGAAAACTTTGCGGTGTAAAAGGCTTTCGAGGAAAATTTCTTTGGTTGCCAAAAAGGTTTTTCCTGTAAAAATGCCTTTCCTGATTTTAAGAAGATCAGCCTTACTGAGACGGAAAATCCAAGTTGTGTACGTTATAATCAGGAATGTAAAAATGAAATAAAGGCCAATTGTAAATGGCAATGTAAATGGATCGTAGTATTTCATTTTATCTCAAAATCGTTGTTATGTTAAGGTTTGTCAATGGCTCATTTTGCTTTTGGGTATGTTTATTAACCGGATGATCCGGAAAATTCGGACTTGGCAAAAGCCCGTTTCAGCGTAAAAATCACATTTCGGGTGTTAACTCCACGCGGACAAACCAATTTACATTTACCACAAAGCATGCATTTTTTCATACTTTTTTCGAGATCGGTGGTTTCACCCCGCATCAGTAAATGGTGGAGTTTCCTGAAGTTAAATTCGGTAAAGCTTCCTGCTGTACATGTGGCAGTACAACCTCCACAACCAATGCAAAGCAAAAGTGAAGGCTCTTTTTCCAAAACGAAATTGCAAAGTTTTTTATCGTTTTTGTCATAATCGATCTGCCTGCCTTTTGTGAGGCTAAAACCAAATTGTAGCTTATTTCTGTTTGATTTTTCCAAAATAAAAGTCTTAAATACAGTAAATTATTCTGTTAATTCTTTAAAGTATTTATCCACTTGAGTAGCGGCTGCCCGGGCGTGGCTAATGGTATCTGTGATATTCATCGGTGCTGTAGCTGTACCGGCAATAAAAACTCCTTTTTGGCTGGAAAGGTTGGTTTGATAATGCTCATCACAGGCTTTGAAAAAGCCATTTCCACCTGTTTTGATGGATAATTTGCCTGCAATTCCGGCTGTTTCTTTCGCAGGCTGCATTCCCACCATTAAAACAAGCAGATCAACATTCATCTTTAACGGGCGCCCTGTCAAGGTGTCTTCGGCTTTTACCTGAATGCTGCTATCCGCATTTTGAGCGGCTTCCGAAACACGGCCCCGAATGTACTGTACGCCCCATTTTTCCTGTGATTCGCGGTACAATTCTTCATAATAAGGGCCAAACATGCGCATATCCATATAAAAACAGAAAACTTCGGCCGAAGGAAGCATTTCACGGACCTCGATAGCCTGCTTAACAGCGGTAACACAGCAAATTTTCGAACAATGATGATTACCGCATTTCTCATCTCTTGACCCGACACAATGAACAAACCCTACACGTTGTGGGATACTTCCCCGGGATATTTGTATCCGGCCGGAGTTAAACATCGCTTCGAGCCCTGCTGAGGTTATCACATTTTCATAAATTCCAAAACCATACTCTTCTTTGCGTTTTGCATCGAACAACTCAAAACCGGTACACAAAACCAGTGCATCGTAAACGGTCGTTTCGTTTTTATGATCAGAAAGAAAAAACCGGCCATTTTGTTTTTCAAAAGAAGTAATGTTTGTAGATGTCATAATTTTAACCTTCGACAACTTTAAATTTGAATGCAGGATTTCGAGTATTTCATTAGCAGGTTTCCTGTCGGGAAAAAGCCGGAACCAATTTTTTATATGTCCGCCAAGTGATTCTTCTTTTTCGATTAAATCGACCAAATAACCGTTTTGGTCGAGCCTGATTGCCGTTTCCATGCCAGCGACGCCGCCTCCGATTATTGCAACTTTTTTCTGAACCATATTTATTGTCTAATAATACCAGCGAAAATTATGGATGTCGTTTTGATGAATGAATGTTCTTTTCAATCATTAGCAATTCCGGAACCAAGGGTTTCCCCACATCTTTTCCGTCTTTGGTTTTGTACTTTTTTGAATGATCATAAACAATTCCCATTTTATCCAACAAAGTTTCAACCTGAACCTGGTGCATTTGCAAACCCAGATCCCACGGATCATAGCCTAAAACCAGGCCGGTAACTTCCTCATAAGTCAAAACCGGGATGCCTTTGCCTTCTTTTCCGTAGGTTATTCCTTCCATTTCAGCAATGGTGTACTGCCATTTATCCATAAACATCGTGCAACCCGGGCAGTTTGCAATAATCATATCCGGGTGGTAGGGATTCATCGATTCGAATTTCTTTTTAGAATTGGAAGCCGAATAGCCCCGGTTTGCCTGTACCAGGTATTGTCTGAATCCAAATCCGCAGCAATGACGACGTTCGGGGTAATCGATAACATTTCCACCCCAGGCTTTAATCATACCTGCCAAAACCTGCGGGAATTCTGCTCCACCAACACCATATTCCGGAAACATCTTTGAATAATGACATCCGATGTGTTCGACAATTTGTAATGGCTCACCGGTATTTTGATTGATCAGTGGAAATCTGGCCTTTGAAGCAATATCATCCCTGAATTTATAGATAATATCGGAAGTGTGGGCAATGTTTTCGGGTAGTTTAAATGTTCTTCCGGTTGCTTTTTTCAGGTTCTCCCGAATTCGGTTTTCGATTTCCGGGAAATGTTTCCACGTTTCGAGGATTTCAGAATAAATACCAAATGAAGTTACACAGGAAATGGCTACATTTTTATAGCCGGCTTCTGTCATCAGTGCAAAATGACGGGCTACTACAGTCATTATTGTGTCGTGTGGAACCACATCGCCATGAAAGCCAATGCCTGTACAGGTCGTATGCCGGGCATCCTCAAAAACATCTTTCCCCAACTCGTCACGCATGAATTTGAGGAAAAAACTTTCTGATCCCGGGAAAAAAGTTTGCCTGATGCAGCTTCTGACATAAAAGAAATGATCGTCAGCAATTTCTTTTTGATAGTCTTTCCAGATGAATTTTTTCGAGTTTTTTTCCATAGGATTCTTTTATTCTTCCCGGGTATGATTTCCGCTGTTTGTTAAGTAAGTATGCCGAAAATAATCGTTATCTGTGCCCGGCCCAAAGATGATTCCCATTTCGCCTGCTTTAATTTCAGAGTATTCTTCAATTTTCCGGTACAATTCTTCTCCACCTGTTACTCTGAAGATTTTTTCCAACTCATCGAGGGTTTCGGCCGAAATTTTTCGAAATACGCCAGGGCCTTCCTTTTTATAGTTTCCATCCATCCGGTCATAAACTTCGGGTAAGTTCTGATGAATCCATTCCCATACGGGCCCCTGCTCCGGGTGAAGTTCGGGAAGAATGCTATCAGGATAAATGCAATAGCCGTATTTTAAGATGTTGTCGCCAACCGTTCGTTTGATTGCAAATTGCTGGCGTCCCTTTTCAGATTCAACAAAAAAGCCCAATTTCTGCGACAAATAGCGTAAACCCATGATGATTAACCCTGGTACATTTCCACGTGGACAGCGGGTTTTGCACGACATACATTGTCCACAATACCATATTGTTTCGCTTTTCAACAAGGCTTCCAATTTTTCTTCATCTTTCGATTGAACAATATTGATGAGCATCCTCGGGTCGTACTGATAAAATTCGGCAGCAGGGCAAATCGCTGTACAAACGCCACAATTCATGCATGAACTAAGGCCTTCAACGATCCGGACATCCTTCAACAACTGGTCATATAGTGATTGCATAAGAAAAATTGCCGGTTAAAAATTAAAGTTTTATACAAAAATCCGAAGGTAAAAGTACTGGTAGGCTTTATTTTGGACAAGACCTTTAATACCCCTTTTTCGGACGGGTATAAATACTTACCAGGAAACCCTATGAATTTAATTCATTTCAAGGAAATCAGCGTGTAATCACGAAAAAATGATGATAACCCATTAATAATTAAAAATCAACATTTTCAGCTTTTGAATTTTAATCGGGCATGTTAAACGAATTCATTTTTAAAACCAATAATCATCCGGTTTATCATTCAATCATGTCACCATAATGACCATTTTTGTACTTTAGCCTCCTCAAAAATTTAGTATTCACAAAAACAACAATTCTATGAAAAACCTGACCACGCTAATGATTTTAACTTTGTTGCTCGGTTTGAATTCGTGCAAACAAACTGGAAAGCAACCACTTGCCTCAGAAAATATCATCGATAAACCCAACCTCGAATTAAAAAGCGACCGTATGACACCGGAGGCTTTATGGGCTTTTGGTCGTGTAAGCGATCCACAGGTTTCGCCGGATGGTAAAACAGTAATTTATGGAGTTACATATTACAGCATCGAACAGAACAAGGGTAACCGCGATTTGTACGCTGTCAACCCTGATGGAAGTGACCCCCGGCGCATCACAAAAAGCCCGAAAAGTGAGTTTAATATTTTCTGGCGTCCGGATGGTAAAAAAATCGGCTTCCTTACCTCCGAAAGTGGTTCGGTGCAACTATGGGAAATGAATCCCGATGGCAGCGAGCGCAAACAAATTTCAAGCATCGAAGGTGGGATTACCGGATTCAAATATTCACCGGATCAATCAAAAATTATTTATACTAAGGAAGTTCCTGTTGCTAAAAAATTCGGAAATCTTTATGAAGGATTGCCAAAAGCTACAGGTATGATAATGGATGACCTGATGTACAGGCACTGGGACACATGGGTTGACACGTACAGCCATGTTTTTATGGCCGATTATGACGGTGTAAAACTGTCGAATGACAAAGACATTTTAGCAGGCGAAGAATGGGATTCTCCGCTAAAACCTTTCGGCGGTATTGAACAAATTAACTGGAGTCCCGACAGCAAAATAATTGCTTATACCAGTAAAAAACAAAAGGGAAAGGAATATTCTCTTTCAACGAATTCTGACCTTTATTTTTATTCCTTGCTTACCGGAGATACAAAAAACATGACAGAGGGAATGATGGGATTCGATATTTCACCGGTTTTCTCGCCCGACGGAAAATATGTTGCTTGGGAAAGTATGGAACGAAATGGCTACGAATCTGATAAAAACCGGATGTTCCTTATGAACCTTGAAACTGGAGAAAAACATGACGCTACAAAGGAATTTGATCAGAATGTAGGTTACCTCTCATGGACTGCCGACAGCAAAAACGTTTATTTTACAAGCGACTGGCATGGTACGTTTCAGATTTATAGTTTCACGCTTGCCGATGGATCTATCAGGAAAATTACCGAAGGTCTTCACGACTATGGCACCTTTGGATTTGCAGATGATATGCTTGTGGCTGCCCGTGAATCGATGTCGATGCCGACAGAGCTTTATGCTGTAAATCCTGCCGATGGAAATTCGACCCAAATAACGTTTACAAATAAGGATTTACTTGGTAAATTATCGATGGGCAAAGTCGAAGAGCGTTGGATGACAACCTTTGATGGCAAGCCAATGCTTACCATCGTGATTTATCCGCCTCATTTTGATCCGAATAAAAAATATCCTGCCCTACTTTATTGCAAAGGTGGCCCTCAGGGCCCGCTGAGTCAGGACTTCCATTACCGGTGGAACTACCAGATTATGGCTGCCAATGATTACATTGTCGTAGCACCGAACAGGAGAGGAGTTTCTGGTTTTGGACAAGCCTGGCAGGAACAGATCAGTGGTGATTATCACGGAAAAAGTATGCAGGATTATCTTACCGCAATTGATGAAATGGCAAAAGAACCGTTTGTTAACAAGGATAAATTGGGCGCCGTTGGTGCGAGTGCAGGTGGTTATGCAGTTTATTATCTTGCCGGAAATCATAATAAACGGTTTAAAGCATTCATTGCCCACGATGGAATTTTTAATGAAGAAGCCCAGTACCTCGAAACCGAAGAAATGTGGTTCGAAAACTGGGATGTCGGTGGCCCTTTCTGGGATAAGAACAACAAAATCGCAAAGGAATCCTATGACTTTTCTCCGCATAAATTTGTCCAAAACTGGGATACGCCAATACTCATCATTCATGGTGGATTGGATTACAGGGTGGTGTTTACGCAGGGTATGACCGCATTTAATGCTGCCAGATTAAGAGATTTGCCTGCCGAATTTCTTTATTTTCCTGATGAAAATCACTGGGTACTTCAACCACAGAATGGAATATTATGGCAACGAACATTCTTCGCCTGGCTTGACCGCTGGCTAAAATAATATGTTGAATTCTGCTGCTTAGAAATGTTAAAAAATGCACCCTGGGTTTTTCCAGGGTGTTTTTTTTATACCTTTAACCCGTTCTTTCAATAAATTTCCAAATCCGATGTCGAATTGACAAAATGAAAACTTTATATTTTAAGGAGAGCCCATCATTTTATTATATATTATGCAACTGGCTGGTTTTTGTGCTGTTCGTTTTAGTATTGACATCCTGCAGGTTCGAGTTAAGCGATTTGCCGGTGAAAACCCATGTTAGCGAAATCAACCCTACCATAAATGCCGACGCCTCCTTTGACTGGAAAATGACGAAAAATGTTTTATTTTTTATAAAGAACGCTGAAGATAAAGTGATCAGGATTACGTCATCTGATGGCGAAATCCAATACCACAAAGGGTTTTCGGCAGGGCAAACCTATAATATAACCGTTACCTTGCCCGTCGATATCACTCAGATTCTTATCAACGATCAATGGGTTGAGGTTAGCGGGAAAGTGGTTGTTTTTACTTTCCCACAATTCAAAGACACTGAGCTTACCGGAAACGCGGTTTGCTTTAACGGTGCTTCAGCATATGGATTGGTAAATAATGGCATCGTAACGCGTTATCCATTTACCATGACTGCCTGGATCAAACCTGAGCCTGCATCCGGTCAAAGTACCGATATGGTTGTTTTTAGTTTTGGCGTTGCTAACAACGACAACAAACAAATTGGAATATATCTGTCGTACAGCGAAACAGGTTCAGGAGTCGTTGCAGGAACCTTTACCATGAGGCTAAGAACCAATACGCCGTTGAATTTTTACAGCGATGTGGTTGCTGAACCTGGGACCTGGTATCATGTGGCTGCCGTTTTTTATTCGAAAAATAATCGAAAATTGTATATTAATGGAGTTTTGGAGGGCACACATACTTCCAGCCTGAATTTCCCATCGGGTATTAATCGGTTTAATGTTGCAAGATGGGCAGATAAAACGCCAGATTCATACTTTAACGGAACAATCGATGAAGTAAAGATATGGAATTACGCACGATCGGCTGCTCAGGTTTTGTCGGATATGAATGATGCCTTTACAGGTAACGAAACAGGCCTCATTGGTTTTTGGCCCTTTGAAGAAAATAGTGGTTTTACAAGTGCAGATCATAGCCCAAATAATAGAACGATGGTGCTGAATAGTGGTGTGCAATGGTGCCAGGGAAATACTTACAGCGACACCGACAATGATGGCATTCAGGATGAGGAAGATGATTTCCCGGATGATCCTTTGAGAGCCTTTAACAATTATTGGCCACCCCAACAGGCAACATTAGCTTTTGAGGATTTATGGCCTTCGATAGCCGATTACGATTTTAACGACCTCATTATTGGCTATTTATTTAATTCGATTACCAATGCCAACAATGAATTGGTAGAAGTCTATTTTAATTTTGAAGTTAAGGCTACCGGTGCTGGTCTGGAAAATGGTTTTGGCTTTTCGCTGCCTGATTTTAACGTTCCATCAGGCAATTTCCTGGTTAGCGGGTTTCAGGCCGACAACGGGATAACCTCATTTAACACAAACGGAACAGAAGCCGGACAAACCTTTTTTACTATAATTCCTTTTGATGTTGTTCCCTGGGTTGGCAATACCCGCGTCGAAAGTCCATATATTACGCCTGTAGATATTAGCATAAAGCTGGAAATCACGGGTGGCGGTCCTTATTTTATTGACGATATTGGTTTCGAATCCTTTAACCCGTTTCTTTTTGTGAAAAAAGTACGTTCCCACGAAATTCACATGGCCGATTATCCTCCTACCGATTTAATGGATTTTGAACTTTTCAGGACACAGGATGATGCTTCCAGTCCACCGGCTACATGGTATAAATCATACGACAACTTACCCTGGGGGCTCAATTTTCCAAACGATTTTGCTTATACACGCGAAAAGGATACCATTTGGGAGGGACACCTAAAATTCATCGATTGGGTAAATTCGAAAGGCAACAGTTTTAGTAATTGGTACACGGATCAGCCTGGCTATCGAAACATGGATTACATTTATTCACCTCCAGAATAATTCAGGTTTTCATGCTAAGTTTCAGTAACTTGTCATGGGCCTTTATTACCTGTGGAATAAGCAGTTCCCGGTTTTCGTTGGTGATAATAAAATCAGCCATTTTACATTTTCTTTCTTCCGGCCATTGATTCTTCATCCTGCTCATCACCATTTCCCGGCTTGCATTATCCCGCCTCATCACCCGCTCAAGGCGTATTTCATCATTTGCTGAAATCATGATCACAAAATCAAGGTGCCGATAGAACCCGGATTCAAAAATAATAGCCGCTTCATAAACTAAGTAAGGGTTTCCGGAATTTTCCGCTGTCCAGTCATCGAAGCATCTCCTTACCGCAGGATGAATGATGGAATTCAGTCTTTCCAAAGCAATTTTGTCGTTAAAGACGATGCCAGCGAGTTTACTCCTGTCGATTTCACCTTTACCGAATATTGACAGACCAAACAATTCCTTTAACTCTTCTTTAACTGATTCATGGCGAAGTATGGCTTTGGCTTCGGAATCGGCATCAAAAACAGGGACTCCCAGTGTTTTAAAGATTCCGGCCACAACTGTCTTCCCGCTGCCAATATTTCCGGTAAGTCCTGCTTTTAGCATTATTTAAGTATGAGATAATCGACTTCAGAAGGCTGAATACGGGTAATCTTTACAAATTTTGGAAATATGTCAGCAGTGACTGGAATTTTATTATTAGCATGTTCGCTAACCCTGGAGAGGTCAACCGTACAGGAGAACATTTCAGGTTTAACATTCTTAAAATCTTTTAGGGCAACCAAAAAAGAAATTTTTACAGCATCAGGAAACAATCTGAGTCGCAGATCCGGATTATTATTTTTCTCTGTTACCGGAATTGTGATTTCGGATTCCGTAAACTTTTCGACGGGAATAATTATTCTAACGGTCTCTGGGTTCGTAGTCACATTGGCTGATTTAAAAGGGTTAACCAGCTTCACCATCATGTTTATGGAATCATCAAGGTTTGTAAACCCGAGATGTTCGGTCCGGATGAAGTTAATTGTGTCGATCTCATTCCCAAGCCCGTTAATTTCAACTTCTGGAGGCTCAACCCTGATGGAATCATACAAAAAAAACTGCTTTTTAAAATCGATATTAATATCCGGTTTCACCCTAATTTTTCTCGTTACCTGGTTTTCGAAAAGGAAATAAATTGTATCCGGATAAATTGAAAATATTTCCCCTCCGAAACCATAATTATTGGCAATGTTCTGAGCCCAGGTAATGGTGTTTATCCTTGCTTCATACAAACGACCTTTCCTGTGAAGGCGTAGTTTGGAGAGGTCAACAATAAAGGGTGTTTTTCTGCTTAGATATTTAAGGGCTGCAATGGTATAGCCTTTATCCTGGATGTTGAGTATGATTGTACTGTCAACCTGGCTGATAAGAATCTTACTTTGTGGCTGGTTTTTAAACTTAATCGGGAAATTGATCTCAGTAATGTAAACATCAGATAATTTTATCAGGAACCAAATCAACGTGGAAATCGAAAGACAAATAAAGAATACTGTCAGTTTATATTTTAATTTATCTCCTCCCAGCCTTAAAATTCTTGAAAAAAAATTCATTCTTAATTTCGAATTTACCGGATTCCTCCTGTTGAATAAAGGAAAAAGGCGTCAATTTTTAAAAAAATGCCTTTTACCTTTAACTACTATTTCTTTTGTTCAGCCATCTGCGACGATGAGTCCATTGCGGCTGCGCTTTTTTCGATTTTAAGCTTACCAAGTCCTTCGGTTTCAATAATTAATGTTGTTTCGGCAACTTCAAGAATTTTGCCATGAATTCCACCAATGGTGATAATCTTGTCACCCTTCTTTAGTCCCTCTTTAAATTTCTTTTGCTCCTTCGATTTCTTCATTTGTGGCCGTATCATGAAAAAGTAGAAAACCACGATCATCAGAAGGATCATGATAAAAAACTGCGAGCTGCCACCTTGCGATCCTTCGGTGGGTGCCATTAAGAAAATAAAATTCAACATGTTGTTCATTTTTAGTTATGATAAATTTTTGAAATGTGTTTTATTATTTGTTAGGGTGTTACCACCATAGCTCTGATTTGAAGTACTTTGGTATTGGGTTGGGTATTTGAAACTACAGTAACAGTTTTGTTTTGAAATCCCCTCCGGTCGCTACTATCGAAAGTAACCTTTATTACACCGGATCCACCGGGTTTAACGGGATCGGTGGTAAAGCCCGGGGTTGTACAGCCACAACTTGTGCTTACATCGGAAACGATCAGGTCGCCGGTGCCTGTGTTTTCAAACGTAAAGGCATAAGTTACCTTTTCACCCTGAATAACTTTTCCAAAATCATGTTCCTCGGTCGCAAAGCTTATTACCGCAACATTTTTACCTGAGACCTCGCCGGAAGCCGTACTTGGATTATGTACAATGCTGGAAGGTAGTCTGTTGTCAGAGTTGTTACCCCCAATGCAGGACAATAGAAAACTTGTAAAAAAAAGGTTAACGATTATAAATACAATGTTTTTCATGTCATTCCCTAAATTTGTCTGCAAAATTAGAAAAAATAACCGATTTGGGTATATTTTTGCACCCATTGAAATAACAGCAATGAGAATTTACCTCGTAGGTTACATGGGAAGCGGCAAATCAACGGTCGGTCGTCAGCTGGCGAGGGCATTAAATTATACACATGTTGACCTGGATGTACTCTTTGAAGAAGAATATAAAATTACAATTGTCGATTTTTTTAGCAAATATGACGAAAATGCATTTCGTTTAATCGAACATAATCTTTTACAAAAAACTTTTACCCTTGAAAACCATGTGATTTCTACCGGTGGAGGTACCCCTTGCTTTAACAGCAACATGGATCTTATCAATCTTAATGGCGTTTCGGTTTATATAAAAATGCATCCAAAATCATTATTTACCCGTCTGGTAAATTCAAAACGAACCCGACCCCTCACTGCGGGGCTCGACGAAATCCAATTGCAAATGTCCATTGAAGAAAATCTGGCTCTGCGGGAAAAATATTATTCCCAATCCAAAATTCAGGTCAAAGGTGAAGATATCGATGTAAATGCGCTGGCCGGAATCCTTAAATCCCATTTTGCTATTTTCTGACAAGCAGGCAAACATTTTCGACATGGTGTGTTTGCGGGAACATGTCAACCGGCTGTATTTTATCCAGGTGATATCTTTCCTGCAACAATGCAATATCACGTGCCTGTGTAGCCGGATTGCAACTTACGTAAACTATTTTTCCTGGACTGGCTTTTAAAATTTCTTCGATCACCCTTGGGTGCATACCCGATCTCGGGGGATCGGTAATAATAACATCAGGCTTTCCATGCTGGCCGAAAAATTCTTCATTCAAGGTCTTTGCAATGTCGCCGGTTACAAAGTGTGTGTTGGTTATTGCGTTAAATGCCGAATTGTTTATGGCATCTTCGATGGCAGACGGCACATATTCGATTCCAATGGCTTTCTTTACTGATTGGGCAATAAAATTTGTGATGGTCCCGGTACCGCAATAAAGATCATAAACGGTTTCATTACCATTGAATCGGGCAAACTCACGAGCTACCTGGTAAAGTTTTAATGCTTGCCTGGAGTTGGTTTGGTAAAATGATACGGGACCCACTTTAAAACGTAGTTCTTCCATCTCTTCAAAAATGTATGGCGTGCCTTTGAAGAGCATTATTTCCTGGTCGTTGATGGTGTCATTTTTCTTAGTATTGATCACGTACATCAACGAAGTAATCTGTGGAAAACGAGTCGAGATAAAATTGAGGGTATCTACGATGTTTTCATTGTCATTTCTTGCAAAAATCACGATCACCATCAATTCACCGGTTGAAGCTGTCCTGACAATCAGGTTTCTCATAAATCCCATATGCGCTTTTGTGTCGTAAAATGCGAAACCATTTTTCAGGGCATAATTTCTTATCTCCATCCTGATTTCGTTTGAAGGGTCAGGCTGCAGATAGCAGTACTTCAAGTCGATGATCCTGTCGAACATACCCGTAAGATGAAATCCGATTCCATTCAGGTTTTCCTGATTTCCGTCACCATGGTCACCGGCCATCAGCCATTTTCGATTGGAAAATGTAAATTCGAGTTTATTCCTGTAAAAATATTCAGCCGGAGCCGGAATAATAGGTGAAATCTCAGGCAAATCAAATTTTCCTATTCGGGTAAAATTGTCAAATACCTGTTTTTGTTTATAAAAAAGTTGGTCGTTGTAATTTAAATTTTGCCATTTACAACCACCACAAAGCCCAAAGTGCCCGCATTTTGGCTCCACCCGGCGATTGGAAAATTGATGAAATTTTATGGCTTTTCCTTCATAAAAAGATTTTTTTCGCTTCAAAACCTTAATATCCACAACGTCACCCGGTACTACAAATGGCACAAAAACCACCAGTTTGCCAACGCGTGCAACCGCTTTCCCTTCGGAACCGGCATCCAGTATTTCTATTTTCTCCAAAACCGGGTATTCTCTTTTACTCCTTGCCATCTTCAATTTTATAAAGTTTTGCAAAATTAGGATATTTTCAGACGGCTTGTCTTTAAGTTTTAGTTTTACCCGAATTCGGGCTTTTGATTAATCTTCAAAAAAAAATGATTCGTTTTAAATTTAAGTTATTCATATTTATTTTTTTTTAAATTTGTACAAATTTGCAATCTATAAACCTTTCTCTGAAAGCCAAAATAAAATGGATGATCAAATCAGGACTGTATTGATTGACGATGAAAAATCGAATATCCTGACGTTGAGGAATTTGTTGGAAAAACATTTTCGGGATGTCGATATTATCGGTACTGGAAGTAATGTGGCTGAAGGTGTTAAGATTATCAATAAAACCGAGCCGGACCTTGTTTTTTTGGATATTTCGATGCCCGACGGTGATGGTTTTGATGTTTTAACCAATGCTGACCACCGTACCTTTGAAGTGATTTTTACCACAGCTCACGATCAGTATGCCCTCAAGGCCTTCGACTATTCTGCAATTCACTATCTGTTAAAACCAATTGAATTTACCGAACTGAACAAGGCAATGGAACGGTATAAAACCGTTAGGAAGCAGGGAACTTTTAGTGCACGTCTCAGCGTTCTGAAGGACAATCTTCATAATAAATTCCATAAAATAATCATTCCCTCATCCGATGGTTTAAATATCGTTTTGCTCGATGATATTATACGACTTGAAGCCAGTGATGTTTACACAATTTTTTATTTAACCAACAAGAGGACATTGCTCGCATCAAAACCGTTGAATAACTTCGAAAAAATGCTTACTGATCAGCCGTTTTCGAGGATACATTCAAAACACCTGGTAAATTTGAAATTCGTTCAGCGGTATGTGAAGGGAAAAGGGGGTTCGGTAATTCTGGAAGGTGGTGAAGAATTAGATGTTTCGGTAAGAAAACGGAATGATTTTTTGCTTGCGTTAAAGGACTATGCCCGTTCAATGTAGCAGAGTGCCATTATTCGATCAGACCGCGGCCGGTTTTAATGATTTTATTTTCTTTTTTAAGATCAATAATCAGGTTATCCAGTATGCCATTGATGAATACCCGGCTTTTGGGAGTACTATAATATTTTGATAATTCGATGTATTCGTTCATTGTCACTTTGAGTGGTATCGAAGGAAAATCCATAAATTCGGCCAATGCCATTTTAATAAGAATGATATCCATAAGGGCGATACGATCCAAATCCCAGTTACTGGCCTTTTCTTCGATAATCTTTTCAAATTCCTTACTTTTTACGATGGTTTTCCGATAGAGCTGCAGAAGGAATTTTTTATCTTCTTCCGGGTCATCTTTACCTTCGACACTAAATAAATCAGGAAGGGGTTCAAATTCATCCTGATTATCTTTAAAACCACTTATTATTTTTAGTACGAGCGTATTGGCTACATCCAGATCGTCGGCCCAGTAAATATCCATTTCCTCATAAAACGATTCGAGCGATTCGGAAGGTGCAACAAAAGCCTTGAAGATTCTGAGAATAAAATTCCTGTCTTCTGTAAATGAACTTATTCCTGAAGTCATGTATCTTTTATAGGTTTTGGAATCCCTGATTTCGTTAAAAATTTTACGCACCATTTCCTGTTCATCAATCCAGTTAATCTTATAAGCATTGGCTTTTCGCTGAAAATCCCTGTTTTCAGAAAGTTGACGGATTAAACTATTTTCTAAAAATTTTAAGTTAGGATTGAGTTCTTCTTCGGTAGGAAAATATTTTTTCTTGGCTTCTTCGCTACGCATGGCAGCAAACTTAATAAGTTCGGTAAGGAAAGAAAGCTGGTAAGCAACAAGCCCATATATTTTTTCCGTACTTTTTAGCATATTCTTTTCACCAACTACAAAATCAAGGTTTTGTGTAATAAAATACGCGTAAAGGGCTTGAAGCGCCTTGATTCTTAGGTGCCTTCTACTAAGCATAATGTGTATGAACAGGTAAATACTTCAATTTTGTTTTCAATAATTCGGCAAAGTTAAGATATTTTGGAATAGGCAAGGCCAAATCTAAACAAATTGAATTACTTCCTGGTTTTTATTTTTTAGCTCGTATAATCGCTGTTAAAATATATTTACATATTTTTGCGTTGAAAAAACTAATAATTCAGAAAACATGGAAGAATCAGCAGGTAGTGCACGAAAAGAAGAAATTTTTTCAAGGGTGGTAAGAGCCGGAAAAAGAACCTATTTTTTTGATGTTAAACAAACCAGAAGTAAGGAGCAATACCTGACTGTTACAGAAAGCAAGCGACGCTTCGATAACGATTCAGGGAAATTTTTCTACGAAAAGCATAAGCTTTTCCTGTACAAGGAAGATTTCGAAAAGTTTGCCAATGGATTGAACGCTGTTATCGAATTTATCGAAACCGGTAAAGCACCGGAACCCGATCCATCAAACGACAGTACCGAAACAGCTGATGAACACGAAATGCCGGATATAGTTTTTGATGACCTTGAAAATGAAAATCCGATTACTTAAGTTATATTTTTAAATAAATGCAAAAGCTGGCTGATAGTCAGCTTTTTTTATAAATGCAGCAGACTTTGTTGATTAATTAAAAAATATTATTAAATCAAATAGATCATAAATCGTAATTTTGCCGATCTTGGAAAATCAAATAAATGGGTAAAGTAATTGCAATATCGAATCAAAAAGGTGGCGTTGGAAAAACAACTACTGCCATCAATTTAGCAGCTTGTTTTGCTGTCTTGGAGTATAAAACACTGATCATTGATGCCGATCCACAGGCAAATGCAACTTCAGGTCTCGGGCACGACCCACGTGCTATTCAAAGCAGTATTTACGAATGCATTATCGACGATGAAGATCCTAAAGACAGCATTCTGACTACCACTACACCGAATCTTTTTCTATTACCAGCACATATCGACCTTGTTGGAGCAGAAATCGAAATGATTAACATGCCAAACCGCGAAAGGATGATGAAAAAGGCAATTGATAAGATTAAAGATGATTACGAATTTGTACTTATCGATTGTTCACCCTCCTTAGGGTTGATTACAGTAAATGCCCTCACGGCTTCTGATTCGGTTATTGTTCCGGTACAATGCGAATATTTTGCCCTCGAAGGACTTGGTAAATTGCTCAATACCATCAAAATTGTGCAATCACGCCTGAACCCGAATCTGGATATCGAAGGAATTTTGCTTACCATGTACGACATCCGGCTTCGCCTGTCAAAACAGGTAGTTGAGGAAGTCAGGATGCATTTTCAGCAGATGGTGTTTGACACGATTATTAACCGGAATACCAAGCTTGGTGAAGCCCCCAGCTATGGTGAAACCATTATTATCCATGATGTCGATTCGACAGGAGCAATTAATTATCTGAATTTGGCCAGGGAAATTCTTCAAAAAAACAATATGACCAAGATTGATCAAAAAGATATTGAAACTGGTTTGACAGATGGAAAATAAAAAGAAACGGTCAGCTTTAGGCAGGGGTCTTGATGCGATTTTGCAAAGTCCCGAAACCGATATCACATCAAAAGATATCTCCGGGAATTATGTGGTAGGCGCAACCGCAAACCTCGACCTTGATATGATTGAGGTTAATCCTTTTCAGCCAAGGAATAATTTTGATGCAGAAGCATTACAGGAATTGGCCGATTCGATTCGTGAACAGGGTGTTATTCAGCCGATCACAGTGAGGAAACTGGGTTACGAAAAGTACCAGATTATTTCAGGAGAACGACGTTTTAAAGCAGCAAAATTAGCCGGGCTCAATGAAATCCCTTCCTACATCAGGTTGGCCAACGATGAACAAATGCTCGAACTTGCCCTCATCGAAAATACCCACCGCCAGGACCTGAATGCCATCGAAATCGGTATCAGTTACCAGCGACTGATGGAAGAATGTAAATTAACCCAGGAGGAACTTAGTAAAAAGGTTAGCAAGCAGCGTTCGACAATTGCCAATTATATCCGGCTTTTAAAACTTCCTGCTGAAGTTCAGATTGCCATTCGTGATGGCTACATTACTATGGGCCATGCACGTTCGTTTATCAATATCGAAAGTCGCGAAGAACAATTGAATTTACTCGATCAGATACTCAAAGAAAAACTCTCAGTGAGGGAAATTGAGGAAAAAGTCAGAAAAATCAATAAACCCGACTTGTCCAGAAATAAAGATAAGACTTCCCGGCTTCCTGAAAAATACCGCGAAATCGAGCAAAATCTGAAAGAAAAATTGGAAACTTCCGTCGAAATGAAACGCAATAATAAAGGTCGCGGAAGCATCGTTATCTCCTTCAAAAATGATACGGAAATGGAACGGATCGTTTCACTGTTGAAAAAGTAGAAACGATTTTTTATTTTACAGTTATTTTAATGCGGTTTACCTGTGGAATTATTCATCTTAAAGAAAATACAACCAGCACTTTACGTGGTTTTGCATCATTTTTTTATAAGATGAAACTTTTACTTGCAACGCTTATTTTGCTTTTGTTTTTCTTTCCACACGTTTTTAGTCAACAAGCCCCCGACAGCATTGGATACCATTCTGCAAAAAAAGCCACAATTATGTCGATGGTATTGCCGGGATTAGGCCAGGCCTATAACAAGAAATATTGGAAAATTCCTGTCATTTATGCCGGTTTTGGCACCTTGTATTATTTTGTAAAGAAAAACGGGACCGAGTACAGGAATTTCAGGGAAGCCTATAATATTGTTGCAACAAATGATTCGGCACATTTCGACAACAGTTACGTTGTCCGATACCAGCAGAATTTAAATACACTAAAAGACGGCCGGAATTTTTACCGGCGTAATCTCGAATTTACATACATACTGTCGGGTATGCTCTATTTGTTGAATATCATCGATGCCAGTGTTGACGGCAACTTGTACAATTTTGATGTAAGCGATGATTTAAGTTTGAGATTCGAACCGGTTTCTAATCAGCTTTTCTGGGCCCGAGGACCAACACCGGGGATTACTTTGAGATTCAGGTTTTAATATTTGAGATCGTGAAAATAGCAATTATTGGATATGGCAGGATGGGTAAAACCATCGAAAAAATTGCCCTTGAAGCAGGGCATTCGATTACATTAATTATCGATTCTGAAGCTGATTGGGCGAAATCTGGTCAGTTGTTAGGAAGTTGCGATGTATCCATCGACTTCAGTACACCTGATGTCGTTGTTTCAAACATAGGCAGGTGTTTTACTGCCGGGATTCCCGTTGTCGTTGGAACTACTGCATGGGAAAGCAAACAAGGCACTATCCGTGAATTGTGTCTGAAAGGTAATCATACAATTTTCGTAGCTTCCAATTTTAGCATTGGTGTTAATATTTTCAATAAAATTAACCGGAACCTTGCCACATTAATGAATGACCTGCCACAATACGATTGCAGGATCGAAGAGACACACCATGTTCATAAAATCGACGCACCCAGTGGTACTGCGAAAGTTTTGGCTAATGATATTATTAAAGAGGTTGGGAGAAAAAAAATCTGGATGAGCGGTGAGCCTGATAAACCCGAACAACTTGGTATTAAATCTCACCGCATCGGTGAGGTTCCCGGTATGCATTCGGTAAACTGGTTTTCGGATGAAGATGAAATTGAGATCATTCATCGTGCGAATAATCGGTTTGGCTTTGCCAAGGGTGCTTTGTTGGCGGCAGCCTGGCTCATTGGGAAAAAAGGTTTTTTCGGGATGTCTGATATGTTGTTTCACTGATTGCACGCGGGCTTTGCTCAGTTTATCATTTAACATTAATTAACAGCCCATTAACAAGGGTTTCATATTTTTAACGTTTTAACCGTTTATTTAATACAAAGTCGAATGGGAGTACTACTTACAATTATCCTGATCTTTTTATTTTTCCCTGCATTTGCTTACAAAATTTTCGAAAAAGCCGGAGTGCTTTCCTGGAAAGCTTTTATTCCCATGCTGAATTACTGGGAATGGAATAAGATAATCGATAAACCGGTTTGGTGGTTTTTAATTTTATTCGTTCCCTTCCTAAACATTTTTATGGTGTTTCTGATGATTGTTGAAACTGCAAAAACCTTTGGTAAGTTTGATCTTTTGTCTCAGGGAGCTTCAGTTATTTTTCCTTTTATTTATCTTCCATACCTTGGTTTTAGCCAAAAGGAAAAGTATGTCTTCCCTGATAAGAGAATTATCTATAAAAAGTCGGCAACACGCGAATGGGTCGATGCAATCATTTTTGCAGTGGTGGCGGCAACGATTATCCGTACTTTCATGCTTGAGGCTTATACTATTCCGACTTCGTCGATGGAAAAATCACTGCTTGTCGGCGATTTCCTGTTTGTAAGCAAACTCGCCTATGGACCAAAAGTTCCAAATACACCCATTGCTTTTCCTTTCGTTCATCATACGCTGCCATTAACGCAATTTACAAAGTCTTATCTCGAATGGATTAAACTGCCCTATTACCGGTTTCCTGGATTTGGCAATGTTCATCGTTACGATGCAGTTGTTTTTAACTATCCAAGCGGTGATACCGTAATCCTGGAGGTTCAGAATCAGGATTATTACCAGATTTTACGAGAAACGGAAAGTAAATTCAAACAGCAGTACGGCGACAAGTATAAACCGGGCATGGGAAGGAAATACTTGTGGGATAAATATACCATCACTGCACGTCCTGTCGATAAACGCGAAAACTATATAAAGCGTTGCATGGCTTTACCTGGCGACACCCTTACTATTGTCGATAAACAGGTTTATCTTAACGGGCAAAAGACTTTCAATCCGCCCAACATGCAATTTAACTACATGGTTAGCCCCGAGGGACGAAATTTTAGTCAGGCGGAAATAACTAAACTTACCGAAAACATTGGTGTTAGCGAATTTTGGAATTATATTGGAAATACAATCCTGATGCCACTATCCGAAAAACAGGCGACCATTTTGAAATCCAATCCCCGTGTAAGCAGTATCGAAAAGACCCTTGAACCAAAAGGCCAAATTTATATTCCAATGGGAGGAATTACATCACCAATTTTTCCTCATGATCCTGAACATTTTAAATGGAACCAGGACAATTTTGGCCCTTTGGTGTTACCGAAGGCCGGAGCAACAGTTAAAATTAGCCATGAAAACATCGCACTTTACCGGAAAATTATTGGTACCTATGATGGTAATGACCTGGTCGAAAAAGATGGTAAGATATTTATTAATGGTTCGGAAGCTACAAGTTATACCTTTAAACAAGACTATTACTGGATGATGGGCGACAACCGGGATAATTCTGCTGATTCACGTTTCTGGGGATTTGTCCCCGAAGATCATATTGTTGGAAAGGCAGTGTTTGTATGGCTTTCGTTAGATAAAGATAAGGGTTGGTTCAGTGGTAAAATCAGATGGAATAAGTGTTTAAGAACTGTAAAATAAAAATCGATTTTTATGAAAAAGTTATCCTTGCTGTTCCTGATTTTCGCAGTTATTTTCGTTTCAAACCGTTCAATTGCTTCGAAAGATAAACCTTTCAGGGGAAAAGTAACCTACCAGATTTCGTACGATAGCGGCAGTCTTCCGGAAGGTGCCGCCGAAATGATGCCTAAAATAATGTCGATGTCGGTAGGCGAAAATAAAACTAAAACCGTGCTTTTTACCGGAATGGGGAAACAGACAGTAATTTTCGATCTGAAGGAAAAGACAAAAACCGCTTTCATGGAAATTATGGGGAAGAAATTTGGAATTAAAAGTTCATTGGAGGACATACAGAAAGAAGAGGCATTTCAACCGGAGGCAACGATAATTTCACTGAATGAAACCAAAGAAATTGCTGGTTATCCATGTAAAAAGATGAAGGTTACGCTTAAAGACAGGTCAACTGGCGATACAACTACAACGTATGCCTGGTATACTGATGAGTTGGATGTGAACCCTGATATAAATTTTAGTAATTCAATTTTTAGCCAGGTTAAAGGCCTGTTGATGGAATACCAGCTTGATACCGGTCAGGGAATAATAATGACTTTTACCGCCACCGAAGTAGATAAAAAGCGTGTTCCGGAAAAAGAATTTGATGCACCCGAGGGTTACAACATGACCACGAAAGAAAATCTGATGAAAGAACTTCAGGGAATGTAATTTTGGGCGAAGGGTTTCTATTCCTATATTTCAATTGCTGTTAAAGTTTTTAATGCACCTGCTTTTCTCCAATTCCTGGTATTGGTAACCAGGAGACAATCGATTCTATCTTTGAAAACTTAAAAACTTTTGTTTCTCATTATTCTTTCAAAGGTAATTATTGTGTAAATGTTACCTTTGCATTAAATTATCAACCCAACATCGATGCCGGCAAAGACCAACCGTTTTAAAAAAGAAAAACTTGAGCAGAAGACGAATAAAAAGGTGAGTAAGAAAAAACGATCCTTTAAAAATCCTTTCCGTTCACTCATTAATTTTTTTAAAAACAGGAAATTCCAGCAGGTTTTTGGATTGTTTTTAATGCTTTTTTCCATCTTTCTGGCACTCTCGTTCAGCTCCTACCTCGATACCTGGACAGAAGATGACTCCTGGTTATGCAAAGATTTTTGGGATATTCTAACCGACAATACCATCAGGGCCGAAAACATGATGGGAAAAATTGGCGCTTCCTTTTCCAATATGTTCATTAAACAAGGCTTCGGCATTGCTGCATATTTTTTCATTATATTTTTTTTCGTTGCAGGCATCACCCTGGTTTGGAAAAATTCCAGGGTATCAGGCTGGAAAACTTTTAGGCTTTGCTTATTGGGTCTGGTTTGGTTATCGACAACTTTGGCCTGGTTGCTTCCATATCTGAACGACGAACTTTTGCCAGGTTGGTTTGGAATTTATGTGAACAACTGGCTCGAAAATGTTTTGGGAAAGCCCGGTGCTGGCCTGTTGTTATTATTTATCTTATTAAGTTTCTTAGTGATAGTCGGTTTTTTTACGCTGTTTCATGTAAGGTTTCCGGAATTCAATCCGAAATTTGGAAAAAGTAAATCTGGGAAAGAAAAATCCAGGAAAAGGAATGGCAATGAGCCTAATGAAGACAAGTACAATACCGAGGAGTTTCATGTAAAAGATGAAGATGAGGATGATGATTTTTTTGGAGATCCGAAACCAAACGATAAGAAAACAGTACAAACCTGGCCCAAAAGAGAAGATAAACCGAATGATGTTGTTTTGACACCGGTAGTTAGCCGTACTCAGGCAGTCCGTGAAAAGAAAAAAACAGAAGATGTGGACTTTACGATTGAAAATATCGGCGAAAAAATTGATGAATCGATCCTTCCCCTAATTAAACCAGTGCCGGAACCTGAAAAAAAATTCACCATAGATACAGCTTATGATCCACGGTTGGATTTGCCGCATTATCAAATGCCTTCCATCGAACTTTTAAATGAATATGGCAGCGATAAAGTGAATGTTCAGAAAGAGGAGCTCGAAAACAACAAGAACCGGATTGTTGAAACGCTTAATCATTATCAGATTCAGATCCAGAAAATAAAGGCCACCATAGGTCCTACAGTTACATTATACGAAATTATTCCAGCTCCGGGAATCCGTATCTCCAAAATAAAGAACCTCGAAGACGATATTGCACTTAGTCTTTCAGCCTTCGGCATCCGGATTATCGCTCCGATTCCGGGAAAAGGCACCATCGGGATTGAAGTTCCAAATCAAAATCCTGATATTGTTTCGATGAAATCTGTATTGGGTTCTGAAAAATTCCAGAATTCAAAATACGACCTTCCTTTTGGACTTGGAAAAACTATTGCAAACGAAGTGTTTGTTGCCGACCTTACCAAAATGCCGCATATCCTTATGGCCGGTGCGACAGGGCAGGGAAAATCGGTTGGTCTCAATGCCATCATTGCTTCATTTTTATATACCAAACATCCTTCCGAACTCAAATTCGTAATGGTTGACCCGAAAAAGGTGGAACTTACGCTTTTCTCGAAAATTGAACGTCATTATTTAGCCAAATTGCCCGACTCAGAGGAAGCCATCATTACAGATACACGAAAGGTTGTTAGGACGCTCAATTCGCTTGGAATCGAGATGGATACAAGGTACGAACTTTTGAAAGATGCGCAGGTAAGAAATATTAAAGAGTACAACGCCAAGTTTATTTCAAGAAAATTAAATCCGACACAGGGGCATCATTTTTTGCCTTACATCATTTTGGTAATCGATGAATTTGCCGATTTGATTATGACAGCTGGTAAAGAAATTGAAATTCCACTTACCCGGCTTGCTCAACTTGCCCGGGCCGTGGGTATTCACCTCATCATTGCCACACAACGGCCATCGGTAAATATTATTACGGGTTCCATTAAAGCCAACTTTCCTGCGCGGGCTGCTTTTAGAGTAATATCAAAAATTGATTCCCGCACCATCCTCGACAGCCAGGGAGCCGATCAGCTTATAGGGCGCGGTGATATGCTATTCTCGACTGGCAGTGACCTGATCAGGCTTCAATGTGCATTTATCGATACACCCGAGATCGATAAACTTACCGACTTTATTGGTTCTCAGAGGGCCTATCCCGATGCTTATCATCTTCCTGAGTTTGCCGATGAACACGACGAACCTATCACCGAGTTTGATCCTGACGAACGTGACCCGCTGTTTGAAGACGCGGCCAGAATTATAGTTCAAAACCAGCAAGGCTCTACCTCTTTGCTTCAGCGGAAAATGAAAATCGGGTATAATCGTGCAGGAAGAATCATCGATCAGCTGGAAGCCGCAGGAATTGTTGGACCTTTTGAAGGAAGCAAGGCTCGGGAAGTTTTAATAAAATCCGAGATTGATCTGGAACAGTTTTTGAAAGATATGAACCTTTAAATTAAGAATAAATCGTTTTATTATGAATAAGATAAGCTTTGTTTTTTTTGTTTTTGCGCTTGCCTTGAACCACCAGCTTTGTGCACAGTCCAAAGAAAAATCTTCTAACGAAATTTTACAGGAAGTCACTGACAAAACCAAAGCCTACGAATCGATCAGGCTTAAATTTGACTATAAAATGGAAAACCCGGATGCCAATATCAACGAGACTACCCGGGGGGAAGCCTTGGTAAGCGGCGATAAATACAAGCTTAAAATTGCCGGGCAAACTGTTATTTCGGATGGAAAAACGGTCTGGACAATCATTCCCGACGCTTCCGAAGTACAGATAAACAACGTAGCTGAAGGCAGTGATGCATTTACTCCGACAAAAATGCTTTCATCGTATAATAATGAGTTTAAATCGAAACTTATTCCAAAAATTTCCGAACTCAATGGAAAAAATGTTTATGCCCTCGAATTGACTCCAAATAAAAAGAAATCATTCGATAAGGTAAATCTCTTTATCGATAAAAATAAGATGCAGCTTTACAGTATTGTAATTTTTGATCAGAATGGCAGTACATATTCCTATACGATGACCACTTTTGAACCAAATGTTAAAATAATACCTGCCGATTTTGACTTTAAGGCCTCCGATTATCCCGGTTATGAAGTAATCGACATGCGATAATAACTCCGGAAATTTCCGAAATTGTTAAAATAATGATTGTCAGATTTTTTACTAGGATCTGCCGGATTCATTCAGCAGGGAAGTATGATGTTTAAGTGTCCTGAGAACAAGAACAATTACTACAGTTATCAGTAAAACAATATTTGAAGGTCTCGAAATTTCAAAGGTATTATTGGCAAAAAAATGCCGAAGGTTATCGATAAAAGCAAAACCAAATACGGTTGCAAGCACGCCTGAATATTCCCTCCGAAGTACACTTTTTAATGAAAATGGAATATTACTCTTTTTGTAATTACCAAACGACGGGATGAAAGCAGGCGCCAGAAGTGACCAATCCAAGTAAGAAGAGCCGAATTTTTTCTCCAGAAACCGCTCTTCAGCAAACATTATCCTTTCGTAATAGAGCCAGTATCCCAACGAAATAATGATCACAAAATAGAGGTTGTAAGTAAAGAGGACGATCCCGATCCACATTAAATAATTGCCCAGATAAAGTGGATGTCTGATTACGGAATATATGCCTGTTGTATTTAATTCTTCTGCAACCTGTCCTTCCCTGGTGTTCCGGCCTGAAGTACCGGCAGGGGTGGTTCCGATAGTCAAAGCCCTGAAAAAAAAACCAGCGAAACTGACTAAAACGGCAACCAACTGGATAATAAGCTCCCAGGTAGGTGTAAGATAAGAAACATTGGTAATATAAATAATTGGAACAGCAAGCAGAAACAAAAGCACCGGAATATGTCCACGGTTACGGAAAAGGAAGTTTCCACTGGATTCGAACGAATGGAGCAACGCCATTTTATAATCTGATTATTTTAACATTTAAAGCGCAAAAGTAGGTTTTTTTTCTTTTTTATAATGAAATACCAGCAATTCAGCAATTAGGAATTTTCGAGTCAGGGAGAATATCCAGCCGAAGAGGGCACAATAAAGCTTGAGCACGAGTAGAATCCGGGCTATCGTGTTTTGAATTTTACGGAAGCATTT
>Ga0172370_10000502_pt1 | contig 61042 bp, 51 predicted proteins | sample LakKiv5m_FD_114538 | JGI IMG/M metagenome (GOLD analysis project Ga0172370, IMG submission 114538) | Freshwater microbial communities from Kabuno Bay, South-Kivu, Congo - kab_022012_11.5m | ecosystem: Environmental > Aquatic > Freshwater > Lake | place: Democratic Republic of the Congo... | reverse complement strand
TTCTTTTCTCCTATTGTTATTTTCTATGGATATTAATGCCCTACGGGCAATGTGCAATGGTTTATTTTGATTCGCCAATAAAAGAAATAATTATCTTCCAGCACATCAAAATAAAATGTAGCCTGAAAATATATTCATTTTATATTTCGTTATTTGCCCTATTTGCGGATTCATGAGCAGATAATTATGTGAACTTTTTGTTAACTGATATTCGACATACATTTATAAAACTTACTTTTGCGCGATAAATTTATTTATGAATATGAAGAAACTAAAAAATATATTGTTTTCAATGGAGCTGACCGGCATATTGCTAATGCTTTTCGCCATTTCCATTGGTTATGCTACGTTTGTAGAAAATGATTTTGGAACCGTAGTGTCGAAATCAAAAATATATAATGCCACCTGGTTTGAAGTTTTGTTGCTGCTGCTTGCCATTAATATTACCGGGAGCATATTTACTCATAAAATGTACGTAAGAAAAAAGTGGACGATACTGTTATTCCACATAGCATTTCTGGTAATCTTTTTTGGCTCTGCAATTACCCGATATATAAGTTATGAAGGAATGATGCACATCCGCGAGGGACAATCATCCAATACACTGATATCCGACAGGACTTATATCTCTCTTTCCGCCGAAGATGGTACAATGCCTTACTTTTTCGAAAAGCAGGTTTATGCTACAGCTAAATCCGCAGGCAATTTCAGCCATAAATTTAATGTTGGAGGTAAACCTGTTAAATTTGAAGTACTTGAATATTATACCAATGCAACGGAATCTGTGACAGAAGGTGAAGGCGATCCTTTATTGCTGCTGGTGATTTCCGACAGGCAAAGTGGCCGTCAGGATATCTATTTCAGAAACGGAGAAATCAAAGCTGCAGGTTTATATAAAATTGCCTTCAATGCTGACGCCAAGGGAAGAACTTTCAATATTTTTTCCACTGATAACGGAATGGAATTCACTGCCCCCGATTCAGTTAGTTTTATGAATATGGCCGCCAATACGACTCAAATGCTGGCACCCGGATCCAAACACCCGTTCCAGCCTATGGCTTTGTACAGCCTGGCGGATATCAGCATTGTTATAAAAAAGTATTACGATAAAGCGACTATCGGGTTCAAAACCGGTGAAGAAAAGGAAGGCATGAACACTCCGGATGCATTTACAGCCCTGATAACGGTAGGCGGCGAATCAGGCAAAGTTACGGTACAGGGAGGCCAGGGTTTTATCAGCAAATCTTCCGACATCATTGTGAATGGAACAAATTTTAAAATTAACTTCGGAGCAAAAGCAATTCAGCTTCCATTTGCCTTATACCTTAATGATTTCCAGCTCGAACGGTACCCCGGATCGAATAGCCCCTCTTCTTATGCCAGCGAGGTTACCATACTTGATCAATCTAAAAATGTGGAAATGCCTTTCAGGATTTACATGAACCATGTATTAAACTATCGTGGCTTCAGGTTTTTCCAGTCATCTTATGAGAGAGATGAAGGAGGCACCATTCTTTCAGTTAATCATGATGCGTTCGGAACTATAATAACATACCTCGGTTATTTACTCATGGCATTAGGAATGATTCTTACGATATTAAACCGAAGCAGCAGGTTCAGAAGCCTGGTCAGCCTGTCAAAGAGTCTTCGTGAATCAAGAAAATCTATGGCGACAACCGGCATTATTGCAGCTTTTTTCATACTATCATCATTGCCGGATTTGTCATTGGCTTCAACTCAGGGATCAGGTATTTTACCTGTTATAAATGAAAAACATGCAGCGAAATTCGCCAAGCTGCTCGTACAGGACAAGGACGGCAGGATGAAACCGATAAATACGCTGAGTTCTGAAGTACTGAGAAAAATAGCCAGGAAAAATGCTTACAATGGTATGAATCCTGACCAGGTTTTTTTGGGGATTCTTGCTTATCCTGACCTCTGGCAGGCGACTCCCATTATCAAAGTCGCAAATCCTGAATTAAAGAACTATCTGCAACTTCCTGACAACTTTGCAACCTTTAGCCAGATTGTGGATGTTCATACAGCCGGAGGTTATAAAATTGGAGATTATGTTGAAAAGGCTTATGCCAAAAAACCATCCATGCAGAACAGATTCGATAAAGAAGTGATGAAGGTGGATGAAAGGGTGAATGTTTTTTATATGATCTATTCCGGTTCCTTTTTAAATATATTCCCTGTTCCCGGCGATCCTAACCATAAATGGGTAATGACAAAGGATGCGGAACAATATTTTGAAAATGATGAAGCACTGTTTGTAAGTGGAATTCTCAGCATGTACCTTGATGAAGTGAGAAAAGCAGTCGAGACAGGTGACTGGTCGAAAGCCGATGAAAACCTGAATTATATTCTCCAGTTCCAGTCAAAATATGGCGCTAGTATTCATCCGCCGGAATCAGTTGTAAATCTTGAAATATTTTACAATAAGATCAATATTTTTCAGAAGCTTTCAGCCTATTATGGACTTGTTGGATTTATTTTGCTGATACTGCACTTTATAAATATTTTACGACCCAAATTCAATTTACGTAAGATCATCCGCATTGCCTCTTATCTGATTGTTTTGATTTTCGCAGTTAATACCGCAGGCCTGGCTGTACGATGGTATATTTCGGGACATGCTCCTTGGAGCAATGCCTATGAATCACTGATCTACATTGGCTGGGCAACCAGTTTAGCAGGGCTGATTTTTGTCCGCCGCTCCGAAATTACCTTAACGGTTACCGCACTGATGACTTCCTTAATTCTCTCAGTTGCTTCAATGAGCTGGATGGATCCGGAAATAACAAACCTTGTCCCCGTTTTAAAGTCATACTGGCTTGTGATCCATGTGGCTATTATTACGGCAAGCTATGGATTTCTGGGACTTGGGGCGCTTTTAGGATTTTTTAACCTGATACTGATGAACCTCAAATCAAGAAAAAATGCAGAACGTCTCGATCTGACTATTGGAGAACTTTCATGCGTTATCGAAATGACATTGATTATTGGCCTGTTCATGATGACCATAGGCACATTTCTCGGAGGCGTTTGGGCTAATGAATCCTGGGGCCGTTATTGGGGCTGGGATCCCAAAGAAACATGGGCGCTGGTTACCGTCCTTGTTTATTCTTTCATAGCACACATGAGGTTCATCCCCGGGTTTAAAGGCAATTTTGCAGTTAGCTTTGCAGCATTAACAGGTTATGGTTCCGTGCTTATGACATATTTCGGAGTTAATTACTACCTTTCCGGCCTGCACTCTTACGCAAAGGGCGATCCCGTACCGGTTCCCACATTTGTTTATTATACTGTTGTAATCATCACCATTGTAAGTGTGATGGCTTATATTACAAACCGGCGTCTGGCTATGGTCCACGTAAAGAAGTAAGGCAACTTCACGAACTATATAATGGGATTCTACTGAATTAGAAATTTCCCGCATGAATTACGATTAACGGAATTTCGCACGACGTAAAAATAGATTCCCGGAGCGGAATCTTTCAGGTTGACTTCGGTAATACCCTTATTCTCAATTGTCATTTGTCTGATTAATTTCCCGTACGAATCATAAATAATGATTTCAGAAATGGAATTGTCCGGCATTTCAATATAAATAAAAATCCTGTCTTTTGCAGGAATTGGAAATATTTGTACTATAGATTTATCCTTATGTTCCGAAATCAGAACAGGTAAATCGGGGTTATATTCTTCATGACGTAAAATCCAAATATCAGGATCAAACTCAACTTCTGCAACCTGATCAGTCAACTGGAAAGCATATTCCTGAAATTGCAAATTGTTCCAGACTTTAATTGTTGTATCTCCGCCATTTACAAAACTAAAATGGAGCGGTACCGGCATTTCGAATACCGGCCTATAGCCAAAAGACTCCTGTACCTGACTGATCACAAAATAAAAGCTGTTATTATTGCCCTGTAAATAATTGAACTGGTAATATGGATAATACTCGTCGTACACCCACTGGTCATAAAATATGTCAAGATCGAGGCCAGATACTGATTCCATCACATCACGGAAATCCTCTGTTGTTGCATTTTGATAAATAAATTCAGGATTGCCCGCGTATTCAGTTAATCCGGCGAAAAAGTCCTCCTCCCCGACAACGCCCCTTAACATGTGAAGAACAAAAGCTCCTTTTGCATAAACTATCTGCTGGAAAATATTGAATGTATCTTGTGCATTCTGTAAATAAAGTGTCCCGCTCTGCCAGTACTGGTTGGTAGCCATATTGGCCTGATATCCTGAAAATCCGTTCAGATGCTCCGCCCATAACGCCTCGGCATAAGTGGCAAAGCCTTCATTCAGCCAGGCATGATGCCAGTCGGCGCAGGTGATCATATCACCAAACCATTGATGGGCAAGTTCATGCACGGATACATCGAACCAAGAAGGATACATATTATTGGTTATCGTATTGGTTTGATTTTCAATCGCACCATAAAATCCTAATTGTGTCATCCCATATTTTTCATTACTGAACGGATAAATTCCAAAAACATCAGAAAAGTATTGGATCACCTCAGGCATATCCTCAACACCTTGCTGTGAGGGGATCAGATCTTCATTAAAAACGTAATAATCAAGTGGAAATGCTTCACCTGAAGTACCATTAAAATAATCCTGGAAATGAACATAATTTGAAATGGCTGCCATCACATAATAAGTCACAACAGGATAACGATGGCGCCATTGAAATGTCTTTTCACCATTGCTGGTAATGATATTTTCAAGCATCCCGTTTGAAATGGCGGTAAGTTCGATTCCATTGATGATGGTGTCGGGAATGGTTATATCCATATATACTGAATCGGCTTTATCTTCAGGGCCATCCTTACATGGATACCAGTAATGCGCAAGATAAGGAGTGGACAAAGTAGCTATTATTGGTTCGTTTTCGTCATGATGTTCATATCGCAATCCCTTGTAACCGCCTGCCAGAACAGGAATACCATGATACCAGACGACTATATCAACCAGATCACCCGGATTATAACTGTTTTCGAGATTTATCACAATATCGCTGTTTGCCTGGTAAAATGATTCGCAGGGCTGGCCAATGCTGTCTACGGTAAGAGAACCGTTTAAATTCAGCATCAGTGCATTTAATCCCGTAACCAAAGGTTCAAACCTGCACAAAACACTGCCGCCAACAAAAGGTGAATTAATCCCTATTTCAATATCAATATGATAGAACTTCACATCAATGTTAGTATCAACTTTAAAGGTGGCATTTTTAATTACAAATTCCTTGAAACTCCTGAATTCAAGATCATATTGGTTCAGTATTACTGCTGATTTCTGAGCCTGTACCGAATGAAATATTGCAAGGATCAGATAAGTTGCAAAGAATAATTTTCCGGGTCTTTTCATTTTTTTCAAATTTAATTTCAAATATCAGAAGATTGATAAATCTTTACCAATCTTATTGCTTCCTTAGCTTCCTTTACGTCATGTACTCTAAGTATATCAGCGCCATTCAGAAGCGCAATCACATTCAGGGCGGTGGTTCCATTGAGCGCATCCTGTGGTTTAATTTCCAGAACTTTGTTGATCATTGATTTCCTAGAAAGTCCAGCCATGACCGGATACCCCAAATCTTTCATGGATCTGAGGCTGCGCAGGAGTTGATAATTGTGTTCAACAGTTTTCCCGAAACCAAAGCCCGGATCAAGAATAATATTTTCTAATATACCAAAGCTTGAAAATATATTAAGCTGCCCGATAAAGAATGCCTTTACCTCTTCAACAACATTTTCATACCTGGGATTAAATTGCATGTTCTGTGGTGTACCCTGGATATGCATCATCACAAAAGGTATTTTTAGTCGGGAAATAATCGCGGGCATGAGCTTATCAAATGTGCCGCCTGAAATATCATTGATTATATGTGCCCCTTCGTGCACAGCTTTTTCAGCCACACCGCTCCTGTACGTATCAATGGAGATTATAGCATCCGGGAACTGGGCTGCGATCATTTTTAGGGTAGTTTCCAATCTTTGCCACTCTTCCTTTTCAGTAATCTCACGGGCGCCAGGACGTGTTGATACAGCTCCAATATCAATGATTGATGCACCTTCAACAAGCATCATTTCCACCTGTGCAATAATCTCTTTTTTATTACGGTATTTGCCGCCATCAAAAAATGAATCCGGGGTGAGGTTGAGAATGCCCATCACCAAAGGCTCATCAAACCTGAAATTTTTTCCCCTGACTGTGAGTTGCAAGTCCGGACTTCCATTTATATCCTTCTTACTGTGCATCACTTTTTGATTGGTCAACGAAATTACTATATTTCGGACAGATGAACCAGTGTTAATAAAATAGGCTTATTTTTGAATCGGATTTGTATTTATTACTTTCGAATATGGTTAACACTTCCGGACAATTTGAAACGGTCATTGGCAGGTGCAGAGATGTGTTTATGAAGAAAACGAAAGATTACGGGAATGCATGGCGCATTCTCAGGACGACTTCCCTCACCGACCAGATTTATATTAAAGCGAACCGCATCAGGAGCATCGAAGAAAAAGGAATTCATAAGGTGGATGAAGGTATTATCCCTGAATTTATTGGGATCATCAATTACTCAGTTATGGCTTTGATCCAGCTTGAAAAGGGCACCGGTGAGGATTTCGACATGAAAACAGAAGAATCCTTTGCTCTCTACGAAAAATATATCTATGCAGCAAAATCCTTGATGGAAGATAAAAACCATGATTATGGCGAAGCCTGGCGAAATATGCGGATCAGTTCACTCACCGATATTATCTTAATGAAACTTCTGAGAATAAAACAGATTGAGGATAATAAAGGTAAAACCTTTGTTTCGGAAGGCGTTGATGCCAATTATTACGATATCATCAATTATTCAGTTTTTGCCCTGATAAAACTTTTAGAGGAAAAATATTAATCAATTTATAAATTCATGATACTGCAAAACAAGATTAGTAACCTAATTCCGGGCTGGATAATTTTATTTTCCGTGATTTTCACCGGGTATTTGATTTACTGGTTGCCGGATTTTAACCTTGCCTTTCTTGTATTATTGGTAGCAGAATTAATCGTAGTAATTTATTTTTCCCTCCGGTTCAGCCTGTTACAAATTTCATTAGTCAGGATCATTTTAGGTTTACTCTTTATTTTTTCTGGTTTTGTTAAAGGGATTGACCCTGTGGGAACCGAATATCGCATCGTAGACTATTTTATTGCATTTGGAACGGACTGGGCTTTCCCTTATGCATTGCCCTTGTCAGTAATCCTTAATGCAACGGAATTTGTACTTGGAATACTGCTGCTGTTTAATGTCTGCAGTAGAATCACCTCCTGGCTGGTGGTGCTGATGATGACCTTTTTCACTGTGATCACAATCAACGATGCACTCAATAATCCGGTTCCGGATTGCGGTTGTTTCGGCGATGTCATTAAAATGACTAACTGGCAAACATTTTATAAAAACCTAGTTATTGATTCGCTATTGTTGATCGTCTTCCAGTCCCGTAAAAGAGTGAGGGGTTGGTTTAAACCTTTTGCTGAATGGGCTATTCTTGTTTTGGCAATCGCAGGTTTTACCTGGTTCGAAATTTTTAATATCCGCCACCTTCCGGCTATTGATTTCAGCGATTGGAGTATTGGAAAAAATTTAATCAACCGGAATCCGATGCCTGTTAAATATTACCTTCTTTACCGTAATAAAACTACAGGCGAAAAAAAAGAATATCTCTCCCCCGACTATCCTTTCAGTGATTCTGCCTGGCTTGCCAATTGGGAATTCATTTCACAAAGGTTAGATGATCCGAATCCCCGGCTCCATGATTTGAAGATAGAGGATGAGAATGGCAATGATTTTACAAAACAGGTCATTGAAAATCCTGAATTCCAGTTTATCCTTGTTTCATTTGACCTTTCAAAGGCAAATCTCAAAAGTATAAATAAGATTACCGATTTGATCAGGGATTACAATGGTAATAATATTGGAATTGCAGTACTGACAGCCAGTTTACATGAAGAAACAACATCCTTTAAGTCAGATCACAACCTGCAGACCGATTTCTATTTTGCGGATGATATTATTTTAAAGTCAATGATCCGGTCCAATCCCGGCCTGATACTTATGAAAAATGGTGTAATTCTCGGCAAATGGCATTTCAATGATTTACCTTCTTTTAGGGAACTTGTGGAGAAATATAACTTTCAGGAATTATAACGTCACCCTATTTGTAAGGCGCATTAATCCTGGTTCAGCATATTATTTCCAGGCATTTTTATCAAAATTCATCCAGTATATATTTCCTGATCCGTTCTCGATGCCATCGGCCAATTCCAAAAGAATGGCCAGCTTGCGGTGTTGATTGCTTCTAAAATTATCACTCTCGCGCTGACTCGTAAAAAAAAGGTACTTACCATCGGCAGTCACAAAAGGGCAATAGTCAAGCCGGTTGGAATTAATGCCTGCTCCCAGGTTTTTTGGTTTGGACCAGGAGCCATCGTAACGGTGATACGAAATATAAAGGTCTCCCCCACCCTTGTCATCCTGTCTTCCGAATGAAGAAAACAACAAATAGCTCTCATCCGGTGATATGAATGCATTGAAATCATATCCGCCGGAATTTACAGAATCGCCAAGGTTGACGGGTTGTTGATACTTGCCGTTAATATACTTTGAGCAATAAATATCATCTTCCCCAAAAGAATCATCATAATTGGCGGTAAAATATAAATTCCCTGATGAAGCGACTGAAGGGTAATATTCGTCTTTATCTGTGTTGACCGGAGCACCGATATTAACCGGATTTGTCCATCCTTTTTCAGGTTCAAGGAACCAGATATCCCAGTCACTTTTTTCTTTGCTACCGGTCAATGGCCGTTTGGAAATGAAAAAGAATTTTTTGCCATCCGGTGAATAAGATGGTTCCAGGTCATTATAAACTCCCGAAAAGGCAGCAACTTCAGGTTCGGACCAAAAGAAACCGTCGAAATGAAGAAACAGGATTACATTCAGGTTATTCGCCGGTAATACCAGGCTATAAAACATTACGTTGCCTGCCGGTGACATGGTCATATCCCTCTCGTTTCTCCTCGTTGATATGATTTCAGGCGAAAATACCTGGGGAATAGGGCCTGGCGAAGTGAGACCAAAATATTGCCAGTTGGTAATTCCTTCATGGGGAGGGGGAACTTTGTTATCTGTTTTACCACATGCCGACAGGATTATTGTCAGGCCAATTAAAAGCTCGTAAGTGAACAACCCTGTCCGGTTCATAATCAGTTATTTAATTAAACAAAGATAGAAAAGATTTAATCAATTGTGAATTAATGGTACAAAGAATTAAAATAATGGTATATCAGCCTGTACTTTCCTGTTATCAATCTCTACAAATCATTTTGAAAGCGTATTTTCGTAGGGCAAACGATTCAGAATAGATCTGCCGAGTGTAATTTCATCAGTATATTCCAGTTCATCGCCAATTGCGATTCCCCGTGCAATAGTAGTTATTTCGGGGCCGGAGTTTTTAAGCTTTTTGTAAATATAGAAATTGGTGGTGTCGCCCTCGATCGTTGTTGGGAGCGCCATGACGACTTCATGAATCATACCACTCGCCGCCCTGCTGATCAATGATTCAATATTCAGATCGTTAGGCCCTATTCCGTCCATCGGAGAAATGATTCCACCTAAAACATGATATACCCCGTTATACTGACCGGTGTTCTCGATAGCCATCATATCCCTGATATCCTCAACCACACAGATGATAGATTTTATTCTTTTTTCATCTGAACAAATCACACACAATTCCCCGTCCGAAATGGTATGACATTCCCTGCAAAACTGAATTTCTCTTCTCATTTTTGTTATTGCATTTCCAAGGGCATCAGCAACAGGAGGATCCTTTTTGATGAGATACAATACCAATCGCAAAGCTGTTTTCTTTCCGATCCCGGGAAGCCGCGAAAATTCATTGACTGCGTTTTCAACTAATTTTGAAGAATAAATATTCATCGGTATAAATCATTTTACCTAATTAAGGAAGCCTTCCTTACCTCCTTTTGTAACTTACAAAACTAATTCAAATTAACTTTTGTATTTAATAAAATGTTTAGTTTTACACTCTATTGATCTTGAAAAACTTCATTTGATTTATGCCCTTAAAACTTATATTTACTTTAATATTTTTAATTTCCGCAGGAAGTATTTTTTCCCAAATCACTCCCGACACTATTAACCGCACCGATAATAATGGATTGAAACAGGGTTATTGGAAAAAGTATGACGAAGACGGATTGCTTAAGTACGAAGGCTATTTCAGGGACAATTTACCTTACGGAACTTTTGTATATTATTATCCTGACGAGATAGTAAAAGCCCGTTCCAATTTTTATAACGATGGCACAAAATCCATTACCACTACCTATCATCATTCCGGCAAGGTTATGACAGAAGGGTTTTATACGGATAAGGAAAAAGACAGTCTCTGGAAGTATTTCAACAGTGAAGGGCTTCTGCTAAAAGAAGAGTTCTACCGTAACAAAATGAAAGAAGGTACCTGGAAAACCTATTATGAAAGTGGCCAGGTAAGCGATGAAATCACGTGGAAACAGGATAAAAAGGAAGGACCCTGGAAGCAATACTTTCCTGACGGGAAGCTTAAACTGGAAGGACAATATGCCAATGATGAAAAACAGGGTGAATTCAGATATTATTACCAGTCAGGTAAAATTGATATCATTGGCTTTTACGAAGCCTCAGTTCGAACCGGTGAATGGCTCTATATGGATGAGAACGCACGTGTCACAAGGAAAGAGTTGTATGAAAACGGAAAATTGGTTAAGGAACAAAATTTCGATTAGAAATAACATTAATGAAAAAAGTTAAAAACTAAACAGAATAACAATTTAATTCACTACCTCATGAAAAAATATTCCATCATCCTGGTTGCGTTGCTATTGGTAAGTTGCCAGCGTAAGATAAATGAAATTGTTGTACCTCTGAATTCAGGCTGGAAATTTATTACCGCTGATAATCCTGAATACTCTAATCCTGCTTTTAACGATGCTGAATGGAAACTTATTGAGGTTGATAAAATCTGGGAAGAACAGGGTTACGATCCTTATGATGGTTTTGCATGGTTCAGGCTAAAAATCTTTATCCCTTCAAAGCTATATAAAGAAGCTTTTCTGCAGGATAGCCTCAGGCTCTTTCTGGGCAAGATCAATAACTTTGATCAAACTTTCCTGAATGGTAAGATATTAGGAATTAATGGTAAAACCGTGGAAGAGAACAGCATCCTTGATTCTTCATTTCTGAAAGCGCCGGTCAACCTTTGGGATTATGAGCGCAGGTATGCGATTGCGGTTAGTGATCCGAGAATTCTTTGGGATGAAGAAAATGTAATCGCAATCCGTGTTTTCGATCAGGGCGGACAGGGAGGACTTTACACCGGCGATCAAACACTGAGTATGGTAAACATTAAAGAGTATCTTATTTTTGATAATGGTTCAAATCCGTTCATATTCAGCGGTGGTAAAATAAGCAAGTCCTTTAACATTATTAATATTTCCAACACCATTGATCTGGAAGGCAGCCTGAGTATTAGGGCGGTTAATAAAGTTACAGGAGAGGAAATTTATAAACTGGAAAATGAGGTAACACTTTTGCCTCTTGCATCTCAGGAATTCAAACTGGAGTTTCCCCAAATTGACCAATCAGCATTAATAAAATATAATTATTCATTTAAAGGAACTAATGAATTATATGAATACAAAGAGGAGACTCCTTATATCCTGACCCCTTCAGAACCTGCTGTGCCGCGGATTAATGGAGCTCGGATTACAGGTGCCCGGCCAGGCAACCCATTCCTGTTCACCATTCCGGCAACCGGCTTGAGGCCTGTGACATTTGATGCCGAAAATTTGCCGCCAGGACTAATTCTGGATCAAAATACAGGAATCATTACAGGAAAGGTCTTAAAGAAGGGTGAATATAAGGTAAAATTAACCGCCACCAATAGTGAGGGCACCGATAGTGAAAACCTGCTCATAATTATCGGTGATAAACTTGCTCTTACCCCGCCAATGGGTTGGAATAGCTGGAACTGTTGGGGACTTGCAGTAGATGAAGAAAAAGTGTTGATGAGCGCCAGAGCATATATTGATAAGGGTTTGATTAACCATGGCTGGACTTTTATCAACATTGATGATGGTTGGGAAATACCTAAGGATAAGGAGCCAAAACGCGACGGAAAAGGAAATATTCTGACAAACGAGAAGTTTCCTGATATGAAAAAGCTTGGTGACAGCCTTCATGCATTGGGATTAAAATTTGGAATTTACAGTTCACCCGGGCCTCTTACCTGCGGAGGATATACTGCAAGCTATCAATATGAAAAAAATGATGCAAAATCTTTTGCGAACTGGGGAGTTGATTATCTCAAATACGATTGGTGCTCTTATGATGGAATTGCAAAAGATACAAGCCTTGCAGAAAGGAAAAAACCGTATTTCGTTATGCGTGATGCCCTGGCTGGTGTTAACCGTGATATTGTTTACAGTCTTTGTCAGTATGGAATGAGTAAAGTGTGGGAATGGGGTGACGAGGTGGGTGGAAATCTTTGGCGAACCACAGGTGATATAACCGATACCTGGGAAAGTTTGAGTGAAATAGGATTTAACCAAACTGAAAATGCTCCTTTTGCCGGGCCCGGACATTGGAACGATCCGGATATGCTTGTAACCGGCTGGGTCGGTTGGGGTCCGAACCTCCATCCTACCAGGCTTACACCTGATGAACAATATACTCATATCAGCTTATGGTGTTTGTTGTCCTCGCCATTACTAATTGGTTGCGATCTTCAACGATTGGATCCATTTACCATAAACCTGCTTACAAATGATGAAGTGCTGGCAATTGATCAGGATCCATTAGGCAGCCAGGCTGAACAAGTGATTGTTGAAGGAGATATGCAGGTATGGTTAAAACAACTTGATGATGGAGGAAAAGCAGTCGGTATTTTTAACCTTGCCGATACAACTGTCAATTATCCCTTAAGCCTGAAAACGGCAGGACTTCCTGAAACTCTTAAAATACGTGATCTTTGGCGACAAAAAGATCTGGGAACATTCACCGGCACTTTTGAAACCGGCATTCCTTCACATGGAGTTGTATTAATCAAAGTTATTCAGTAATTTTTTGTTAGTACCGGTCTTTAATAAATATCCAAATCCTTCATAATACATGAATTCGGAGGTATTCGGATAATCGGGAAATACAGTTATTTTGAAGCGGACAGGGTATCGGCTTTCTGCTCAACGATCAGTGTACCCTTTTCATCCCATTCTTTGATCATTCCGTGCTTTTTTCCATCAATCCAATGGGTCTCTTTCTTTTTAGTTCCGGATTCAAAAAAATTGGTAACAATCCCATGAGGCTGGCCATTCTTCCAGTTCTCCTCCGATTCAATTTTACCTGATTCATAATACCATTTCCACGATCCGGTTTGTTTTCCATGATCAAAATTTCCTTCACTCCGTTTTCTACCATCCGGAAAATATTTTATTTCCTTTCCATGTTGGATCCCGTTCAACCATTCAATTTCCGAATGAAGCTTTCCGTCTTTATACCAGCTTAGCCAGAGCCCTTCCTGTACATCTTCAACCCATAATCCCTTGTATTCAGTTTGACCGTTTTCATACCAGTAAATCCACAAGCCATCCTTTTTACTGTTTTTAAATGATCCTTCAAGATATTTTTCACCCGTCTCATAATACCTTATCCAAACACCTTCCCTTTCACCTGAATTATACTTACCTTCTGATTCCGTCTTACCATTATTAAAGTACGAAGTATAATTACCTTCTAATTTTCCATCTTGAAAGTACATCCTGGTTTTTATACTACCGTCAGCATAATGATCAATGCATTTACCGGAATAAACAGAATTGTTGAAGTACATAACACCTTCTTTATCTTCCAGATTTTTATAATCTTCGGAATTACTACAGGAATAAAGGACCACCATAAAGGTCAAAAGCGAAATAGTAAAGAATTTTTTCTGCATCATGATTGATTTTAATCAATAAATATTTTAATAATATGAATGGGAATCATCCTTTCAGATGATTTTAACTAAAGTAAACTAAAAATTCCGGAAATCAAACATTTCAATATTTCTTAATTTTTCTCTTCCGCAAATTTCTTTAATATAATTCATTCTAAAAGTATTCGAAATATTTAATCTAAGTCCGAGATAAATGTCGAATGCAGCAAAATCATTCATGCCGATAAAAGTACTAAGTTTATCTGTTCCAATAAAGAAATTGCCATATCTCATCGCCAAACCAATTTGCGGGTAGGTGAAATTCCACTCATAAATTGATACTGGCATACATACTTCAAACCTTGCAGTTTCAAAACGTGGTGCCACCGAAAGAACCGAGGGTTTCTTAATATATGATTTCCCGATATTAAATCCCCATATCAGTGTCATATTAACAAATAAATAGTCCTTTACTGAATAATCAATCTGTAAACTTGCACTGGGCGGGAGATTCATGTTAAAGCTTTGCTTTGATTCAAAATCCAGGGTGCTATCCTTAAAATAGGACTCAATCTTTGCATTTAATTCATTTACTGATCCGGTTGGTAAGGTATCATAAGGTTTATACCATTCAGTTGATGCGTCTGAATAAGAATTCAATTGAGCATTTTTTGAAAACCTGATATATCCAAAATCTAATAATGAAGCTGCGATTTTATAATTGTATTTTTTTTACCGTTGTTCGCATAACCTTGCATATATTTTGGAAGTATGTCCTTTGGTCGTTTTGGTATATGTAATTCCAACGTCGGCTCCAAATCCAAAACCTCGTATGAACGGTTCATGAGGAAAGCTATTATCGGAGTAATCAATGGGCAACGAATAAGCATAATCGAAGGACGCAGAATACACTGAAGCAATTGTATCATTGTGTACTAAATAATTTACTTTGTACAAATTTGAGTATGTTCCGAAATACCCCAATAAAGGTTTTATTGTAATGCCTGCAGTCCATGAGTCCCACTTATATCTGTGAAAATTATAGGCATAGCTCAGGCCAATCTCAAACCATGAAAGAGCTCCAATTTGTATTTTTTCATCATGACTGTAATTTAGTCCATGTTGTACATCATAATCAATGGCTTCATATAAAAAGTTGGAAATGTCCTGAGGTAAATTGTGAAAAGAAAAATTTGTCCTGTACGAAGTGGTTATTCCATAAGCATGATCACCATCAACAATCATTGCCCCCGGGCCCATTACCCTTGTAGTATAAAAACCGTATTTATCTTTGCTGTTTCTTGAAACGTTGAAATTTCTTTCTTCATTTTCACTCGTATAATAAACAGGTGTAACTCCATTAAATAACCAATCAACATAATCACTCCTTTCGATGTAAATATAATTATTGACAAACGAGGAATTTAAAGAAATTAAATTATAATCCATGTATAATCTTGAACCAACCATACATGAAGGATTAAGGCTGATACCATAAATACCACTGAAATTGCTGTTGACTATACCGAGCATTTCCTGTCCGAAAAGGACAAAATGAGAAAAGAGCAAAAAACATATTGAGGAAAATACCTTCATCAACCTGGTTAAACCTGAAAATAAATTGAAATTCGGAAAATAAATCCGGAACATTCACAATCACCTAAAACGTCAGAAGAATACCAAAATTATAAAAATAAACCTAACCTGTATATTTTCATAAAAAAAAGACCGGAAAACTACGTATTATGCAAGTTTTCCGGCCTAATTAACCAACCAAAACCAAATTTTACAAATAAAAATTAACCACCATGAAAAATTATCAGATTACATTAACCAAATTGATGCTGTTATTTTTTTGAATCAAAGAACTGCAATCAATTATTCAATGAATGTGCCAAAAGCTATAACATGTTCATTCTTAAAAAATTAACAAAGGTGAGAATATAACTATCTAATCACGGCATATTGAAACTAAGTCATACTGCTTTCAGTATCATGGAGTTAGCAAAATATAATAGCTTTTGCAAATGGAATAAAATTATCCATTATCGTAGAATATTCCGACATCGGATAATTGTTTAAAATTTGATTAAAAATTTAATGCATAGCTATTTCACCGAACAAATCGAAATGCTCAGCTTTTGTTATTTTGACCTGGTAAAAATTACCGATGTGCAGTTCAAAAATCGGTGGAATAATAATTACTTCATTATCTACTTCCGGAGAATCCGACTCAGTACGCCCGATATAAAATTCACTTTCCTTTCTGTCAATAATTGTTCGAAATGTTTTACCTACTCTGGCATTATTCAATTCAAGTGATATTGATTGCTGAATTTCCATTAAGTGTTCCATCCTCTCAATTTTGATTTTCGCCGGAATATTATCCTTAAGCTGGTATGCTGTAGTCCCCTCTTCCGGAGAATACAGGAAACCTCCAAGCCTGTCAAATTTAAACTCCTTAATAAAATCAATTAATTCATCAAATTCCTGTTTGGTCTCGCCCGGAAAACCAACAATAACTGTAGATCTTAAAGTTATCCCCGGGACTTCACTCTTGATTCTTTCAAGCAACTGAATGGTATCATTTTTTGAATGGCCTCTCTGCATTAGGGATAATATTCTGTTGTTAATATGCTGAATAGGGATATCCAGATAATTACAGATTTTTTCATTTTCCTTCATTAAAGGCAATATCTCTTCCGGGAAACCCGCAGGGTAGGCATAATGTAGTCTGATCCACCGAAGGTTCTCAATTTTTGACAATTCATCGAGAAGATAAGCCAACCGGTTTTTCCGATAAATTTCTTTTCCATAATAGGTCAAATCCTGGGCAATAAGCATTATTTCTTTTACGCCTTTTGCCACCAAACCTCTTGCTTCAGCCAGAATATCATCAATAGGTTTTGAAATATGTTTCCCTCTGATTAATGGTATCGCACAAAAAGTACACTTTCGATTACACCCCTCTGAAATTTTCAAATAAGCATAATGTGAAGGTGTAGTTAACATTCTTTCTCCGAGAAGCTCATTTTTGTATTGTCCGCCAATTTCCTTTATAATTTCCTGCAGGTTATTAACACCGAAATATTGGTCAACATTTGGGATTTGATTCATTAATTCACTTCGGTATCTTTCTGAAAGGCATCCTATTACATATAATTTGTTCACCTGGCCTCTTTGCTTGGCGTTTACATATTGAAGAATGGTATCAACTGATTCCTGCTTGGCATCTTTAATAAAGCCGCAGGTGTTTATTACAACTATTTCAGAACCTGCATTACCCTCATGAACCACATCAAATTCATTAGCTCTTAGTTGTGCCATGAGAACCTCAGAATCTACAAGGTTTTTGGAACAACCCAGTGAGACGATATTTATTTTTCGCTTGACTGATTTAGTTCTCAATTTTTGAAAATTACATATTTGTATATGCTGAGCTATGACTTAAACAGGCTATCCACAAATTCGGTCCGGTTAAATACCTGTAAATCTTCCATCTTTTCTCCAAGCCCGATATACTTTACGGGTATTTTAAACTGATCGGAAATACCTATTACCACACCACCTTTTGCAGTACCGTCAAGTTTTGTAAGAGCAAGTGCATTAACTTCTGTTGCTGCGGTAAATTGTTTTGCCTGTTCAATTGCATTTTGTCCTGTTGAAGCATCAAGAATTAATAAAATTTCATGAGGTGCATCCGCCATCAGTTTTTGCATAACTCTTTTTATTTTGGTCAGTTCATTCATCAGGTTAATTTTATTGTGCAATCTTCCTGCAGTATCAATGATTACCAAATCCGTTCCCGATGCAATGGCCGATTTTAAGGTTTCGAACGCTACCGAAGCCGGGTCAGCGTTCATACCATAATTGATTATTGGAACATTTACCCTTTTTGCCCATATAACCAACTGATCAACTGCCGCCGCCCTAAAGGTATCTGCAGCACCTAACAACACAGACTTTCCGGCTTGCCTGAACTGAAATGCCAACTTTCCTATAGTAGTGGTCTTCCCGACTCCATTTACTCCTACAACTAAAATAACATAAGGTTTTTTTCCTTCGGGTAAAGTAAATTCTGTTTGATCGGCAGATTTGTTTTCCTGTAGCAGTGAAGCAATTTCCTCTTTAAGAATTGAATTTAATTCATTTGTCCCTAGATATTTATCCCTCGAAACCCGAACCTGAATTCTTCCTATTATTTTTAATGTAGTGTCAACACCAACGTCAGAAGTCACTAAAATTTCTTCAAGATGGTCAAGCACCTCATCGTCAACGCTTGATTTTCCAGCAACTGCCCGTGTCAACTTACTAAAAACACTTTCCTTTGTTTTAGTAAGCCCCATATCAAGTTTTTCTTTTTTTTCCTTTGAAAAGAAATTTAGCAAGCCCATAAAAAATATATTTAAATAAAAAAAAAGCTTCTTCCCAACCAGGAAAAAGCCAGACTAGCAATTTTTATATTGCAGTTATTTTTTTGCTAAAAACTCTTTAACCTGTTCTACGTGAAGAATGTTTTCTTTAAATGTATAAGCACCGGTTTTAGGTGATTTTACCATTCGGATTACTTTAGCATAGTTCTTTCCGGCAGTCTGTAATGTTGCAATAACTTTCTTGGCCATTTCTGATATTATTTAATTTCTTTATGTAATGTTATTTTTTTTAAAATCGGATTAAATTTTTTCAATTCAAGCCTGTCAGGTGTATTTTTTTTATTCTTTGTAGTTATGTACCTTGATGTTCCGGGCATGCCGCTGTTTTTATGCTCAGTGCACTCTAAAATTACCTGAACCCTTGCATCTTTACTCTTTTTTGCCATTTCTTTATATATCTTTTAAATTCGGGGGGCAAAAGTAAATCTTAAAATAAAATAAACCTAATTTTTTGACAAGTATTTCAGGTTATGAAGTATTTTTGATCCTTGTTATGACTTGGCAGAATTATATTAAAGGGTTTGAAAGTTATTTAAAACTTGAGAAATCATTGTCCGCAAATTCGGTCGAAGCATATTTACATGATATATTGAAATTTGTTCAATATTGTGAAGTATTTAAAATTGAACTGATTCCTGAAAAAGTAGCATTAAAACATCTGAACGAATTTATTTATTGGATCAATTCATTTGGATTATCAGCCACATCACAGGCACGGATTATTTCAGGGATCAAGGCATTTTTCAAATATCTTGTTTTGGAGGATGTGATCAAATCGAGCCCGGCAGAATTAATGGAAGGCCCTAAAATCGGCCGGAAACTACCGGATACTTTAAGCATTGTGGAAATTGACAGACTTATATCTGCAATAGATTTGAGTAATTCAAATGGCCATAGAAACAAGGCAATACTTGAAACGTTGTACGGTTGTGGTCTAAGAGTTACTGAATTGATTACCCTGAAAATTTCACATTTGTTTTTTCAGGATGGATTTATTAAAATAACCGGTAAGGGGAATAAAGAAAGGTTGGTTCCTATTGGTATCACAGCAATGAAAAGTATTAACATTTATCTCGAAAATGTTCGAAACCATTTGACCATTGAAAAAAATAGCTCTGATATATTATTTATTAATAACAGAGGAAGATATCTTACAAGGGTTATGATATTCATGATTATCAAAGATCTTGTAAATAAAACAGCTTTGAAGAAAACAATTAGTCCGCATACATTCCGCCATTCATTTGCAACACATTTGATTGAAGGGGGTGCAGATTTGAGGGCAGTTCAGGAAATGCTGGGACACGAATCCATAACAACAACCGAAATTTATACACACCTTGACCGTGAGTATCTCAGAAATTCCATTCTTCAGTTTCACCCACGATCGGAATTACAATTGAGAAAAAATTAGCTTACTAAAAGTGAATTGTTTCAGCAGGGACTATAGTTTTCACTAACCTGAAATTGCAGAGTATTTTTCACAATTATTTAAACGGTGAATTGGTTTCCTTTGCCATGTGGTTATAAACCAATCTGTCAACAAGGCTGGGAAATATTTTATTGAGCAATACTGTAAGTTTTCCCTGAGTCGTCAGTATAATTCTGTGTTTTCTTTTTATTATACCATTTATTATCGCGGCTGCAACCTTATCAGCAGACATCATTTTTTTTTCATCCCTTGGTGATTCACCCTGCTGTGATCCATCTGCTGCTAAAGCACTATTTCTGATACCTGACGAAGTAAAACCCGGGCAGACAATTAAAACATGAAGCTCTTTTTTCATATTTTCTATTCTGAGTACTTCCAGGAATCCCTGAATGGCAAATTTTGATGCCGAATAGCCGGCTCGTCCCGGCAATCCTTTATGTCCGGCAATAGATGACACACCTGTGACAGAACCCTTTGATTCAAGCAGGTACGGCAAGGCATATTTCGTACAAAAAACAGTTCCCCAGAAATTAATATCCATCACCTTTTTAATGACTGATAGCTCCGATTCTTCAATAGTTGCCCTCATTGATATTCCTGCATTATTTATCAAAATATCAATCCTTCCAAATTCTTCTACTGTACGACTTATCAATGCTCTGCAATCTGATTCTATTGATACGTCAGTTTTGATAATGAGTATATCATTATTTTCAAATCCTTGATTTTGTTTAATTTCCTCAAGTTTATCAAGATTTCGGGCCGCCAGAACAACTTTGGCTTTTAACATTATTAAATTTTCTGCAATTGCTTTACCTATTCCTGAAGAAGCTCCGGTTACAATTACTACTTTGTCTTTCATTATTTTATATTTATGAACCATTGTAGATTTTCAAAAGTAATTATTTCCGGTAATTCATTGCAATATATTAAATATCTTTGAGAAAAATAGTATTCATAATCTTATGATAAGTAATAGAGAATTATTTTTCAGGAACTTAGGATTACCCTCATCAAATCCCATTGGACTCGAAATCGAAAAAGCTAAAGGAATATATCTATATGACGAAAAAGGTAAGGAATACATAGATCTGATATCAGGTGTTTCGGTATGCAATATTGGCCACCTTCATCCTAAAGTGGTTGAAGCCGTCAAAAACCAGCTCGGCAAATATATGCACCTGATGGTTTACGGCGAATATATTCAAAATCCACAAGTTCAATTGGCTAAAGCAATTACCGATGCATTACCAAAAAATCTTGATTCCGTTTATCTGGTCAATTCAGGGAGCGAGGCGAACGAGGGAGCGATAAAACTTGCGAAGCGCTTTACCGGAAGAACAGAAATTGTTGCCTTTAAAAACGCCTACCATGGTGGAACACATGGCGCTCTGAGCATATCAGGGAGTGATTCAATAAAGTTTGCGTACCGGCCTTTGCTTCCGGATATTAAATTTATTCATTTCAACCGATTTGAAGATCTAAGTGAAATTACTGAAAAAACAGCCTGTGTTGTTGCAGAATCTGTACAGGCTGAAGCAGGTGTAATTTTACCTGCAGAAGGATTTTTATCTGAACTGAGAAATAGATGTGACGAAACCGGTTCGCTACTTGTACTCGATGATATCCAGATGGGATTTGGGAGAACTGGTAAGTTATTCAGTTTTGAAAACTTTGACTTTATTCCCGACATACTAACATTAGCTAAAGGAATGGGCGGAGGAATGCCTCTTGGTGCATTTATTTCTTCAAGGCAAATTATGAACACACTAACTTTTGAACCGGAATTTGGACACATTACAACCTTTGGCGGACATCCGGTTAGCTGTGCTGCCGCATTAGCCAATATTCGAGTGATTAAAGATGAAAACCTGATCGAAGAAATAAACATTAAGGGTTTAAAATTCAGAAAGGCATTAATTGAGCTGGAACAATTTGAAAACATCAGGCATATTGGTCTGATTCTGGGTATTGACCTGAAAAGTATTGAATACTCAAATAAAATAGTTGAAAAATTCAAATTAAATGGATTATTGACCGATCGTTTTTTGTTCCGTCCTTTTGCGATCAGAATCGGACCGCCTCTGAATATTACTTTTCAGGAAATCGAAAAAATCATCTCTCTGATCAAAAAAAGCCTACAAGAATTATAAATACAGCCATATTGTCATTTTTTTGTTATAATATTTATTTTAATTCAGCCATTTTGGCTTGTTATTGTTTATAATAATTACTTATTCTCAAAAAATTTGCTTTGGAATAAGTTTTGACTGCCCCGAATTGTAATTCTAAAAAAATTAAAAATTAAATAAAATAGGAGAAAAAAGTTATGTTACCAGTATTAAAAAAGAGAATGTATTTCCCTCAATTCAGGGAAGATTATTTTGGAAGTGAGTTTTTGAATTCACTTTTCAGTGACGGAGCAGATTATAGTGTTCCCGCAGTAAACATTAAGGAAAATGAAAGTCATTTTGAAATTGAAGTTGCTGCCCCGGGTATCAACAAGGAAGATTTAAAAATCAAACTCGAAAAAAACATTTTGACCATATTTTCGGAAAAGGAATCAAAAAAAGAGGTTGATGATAAAACTTTTATGAGGAGAGAATTTGGGTTCAGTTCATTTTGCAGATCGTTTTCAATTCCTGAATCAGTAAACACTGAATCAATTCAGGCTTCTCTCAAGAATGGGATTCTTATTGTTGAATTACCCAAAAATGCTGAGGAAAAATTAAAATCCTCAAAAGAGATTAAAATCGCATAAACATTGAGGCCTGTCTGGTTAAATATCAGGCAGGCCTTTTATTTAAAATTTTTTATTGAGAAAAAACTGCTTTTAAAAAACCGAAAACTTTAAATATTTCTTTGGATTGAGACGAATGTCCTCAAGTAAAAGATTTAAATCTTTTGAAGATTTCTGTAGGTCAATATATAATGAGTCATCATTAACCAACATACCGAAACTACCCTCCCCGGAATTAATTTTTTCAGTAATATCGGATAATTGATTTAAAGTATTTTTAAGGTTCTGCATAGTTTCAGCAATCTGCGCTTTGGTAAGAGTATCGCTGATTGCAGAAAAATTTGTCAGAATATTATTCAGGTTTTCTTCATTGTCTTTTAAATTCTGCGAAAGCGATTCAATATTTTTAAGAATTGTTCCAATCCTTTCCTTTTGCGCGAAAATAATTTCATCAAGATTGTTAGTTGTACTCTCTATATTTTCGAAAGAATTAGTCATGTGAGCCACACTTTTTGAAATATTGTCGGTATTGGTCTTATTAAATAAGCCATTTAACATGGTTAAAACTGTATCAAGAGACATTAAAAGTCCTTCGGCTTTATTTTTCAAGGGTTGAAGCTGCCTGTTAACCTCTTCTTTTATCGAGGATTCTATATCTGACTGCAAAGTATCACCCGGAACAGCAAAATCAGCGGAAGTGCCAAGTTGTATTTCTACAGTTTTGGAACCCAATAGATCAGAGCTGATAATTTTCGCCACAGAATTTTTAGGGATGGGAATGGGGTCACTAATCAGCATTTCAATAACTACGGTTGCATTTCCCTTTTGACTAAAATACATATCACGCACATGGCCAACATAGAGTCCATTGATGATCACAGCGTTTGCCTTATTAAGCCCACTTACGTCTTTATAAACCGCAACAAAAATCCTATCATTTGAAAAAATATCCTCGCCTTTTAAAAAATTAAATCCCCAATACAAAAGGGCAAGTGAAATGATTACAATAATCCCTATTTTAAATTCTTTTGACAGTTTCAAGAAAGAAAATTTAAGAGCAAAAATAACATTATTTTTCCAATATTTGAAGAGCCTGTTTAACGGATATTCTTTGATTATTTTTTAAGGCAATTACAAAAGCATCTGAAAATCCTTTGCTTTTTAGATCTTCACATAATTGTATCGAACTCTTAAATGTCAGTTCCTTGCCAACATAATATTTATAGATACCAGCGTCCTCATACATCATCACCTTATTAATTCCCTTGAATTTCTTTGAATTCAAGGAAAGTTCTTTTTCTGACGTCAATATTTGAACAAAAAATTCAACATCCGCTTGTTTATTGTTTGGAGCATCATTTCTTGCGCTTTTTTTTACCATTGAAGTATCAGTTGGAGATTTCTGAACAGCAATAAAAAGACTATCAGTTTTGATTGGTTCTATAAAAAAGCTTTTCACAGGTATGGTATCATTATCTTGAAAATAATCATTTGAAGACACAAATTGAATTTTGATCTTCTTTTCGGTCATTGATTGATCTTTTTCAATCTCAAGATAAGACTCATCAGGAATATTAATTCCTTTATCTATTGCGAGTTTCAGGATCAGTTTATACGTGTTGCCTATTGGAACAATTATATTAGCAACCTTACCAATTTCAAGGTTCTCGGCAAAAATGGGATTGTCCACATTAATTTCAACCTCCTGTCCAATTATTGCAAAATAATAATCCTGACGGGAAAATATTCTGAATTTTGTACCTATAAGAATTATTACAATAGCAATGACGAACACTAATAAAATAACTACTCTATGGTTTCGAATAAAATTCAATGCATCAATTTTTGTTTTCTGTCAGTTCTTGAGCTTCGGCTAATGGAATTCTTTTTTCACCGATAAAGGCTACAATGAAAGTATCAGCAAATCCTTTTTTTTCAAGATCGCACTTTAATTCTTTTGCTTTTTCAATATTCGATTCATTCCCAGCCGTATATTTAAATAATCCCTCGTGCTCATACATTTTTATATTCCCTATACCCCTGAATTTTTTAAAATCGAAATTCTTTTCCTTTTTATAAGATGCAAACTGGACACGGTAGTAAACCTGAGGTTCTGATTCTTTGTCCTTCAATGCAATTACAACTGGTTTTAAATCGCTATTTTGATCTTCAAAATCCAATTTATATTCTTTTAGTGCAAGGCAAATAGCCAGGGCCAAAGAATCCTGACCTGATTCAGACATAAGAAATTTTTCCTCTTTGGGATTACTTAAAAAACCAAGTTCAATTAAAATACCAGGCATAGTGGTTTTATATAATACCCAAAATCCAGCCTGTTTAACACCCCTGTCGTTCCTTCTCACCATCTCACTAAACTGATTCTGTACTTTGGAAGATAAGCTGATACTCTGATGAATACTTGCACTTTGAAACATTGATAATAAGATATAATCTTCATCAGTGTTAGGATCAAAGCCTTCATATTGCTGCTTATAGTCCTCTTCAAAATAAATCGCGGCATTTTCAGATTTAGCTACCTCCAGGTTGTCCATTGATTTATGCAATCCCATAACATAAGATTCCGATCCAAATGCCTGTGGCGATTTGCTTGAATTACAATGAATGGAAATAAACACATCAGCGCCACTCTCGTTGGCAATTTGCGCCCTTTTACGTAATTCTATAAATTCATCTGTTTTACGTGTATAAACCAACTGGACACTTTCAATGCTGTCGCGAATGTATTTGCCGGTTTTTAAAGCTACTGACAAAGCTATGTCTTTTTCCCTGCTGTTTTTACCCAGTGCACCGGGATCTTTGCCTCCATGCCCTGCATCAAGGATTATTTTTGTGATCCTGTTTTCAATCTGAGCATATCCATTGGACAAGTAATGGCTATGCAATAATAAAATACCAAAAAATATTAAAAGTCGTTTCACATCTGTGGAATATTTTTTGTTTAGTTTTGAATTCAAATTTTATAAATATTATTGAACAATTCTTGCAAATTTAATACATAAAACCGCAGACTTGCTAAACAAATTGTCAACCAAATTATTAACACAAATCACAGGAGGATATTATACGATACCATTCATTTTCTGTGTTCTGCCTTTTGTGTTATACGCACAGGTTGATACAGTTTCACAAAATCAATCAGATACTTTGCAAATTAATTCCGACTCATTACCTTCCCAAATAAGTTTTGAAGACAGTACATTATTTGGATTGTCGCCAAATGCCATCAAGTCCAGAGTGGATTATAAATCCACCGATTCGATAATGCTTGATGTAAAAATGCAGAAGGTTTTTATGTTCAAAGAGAACGATATCAGCTATGAAGATATCAAACTTAAAGCAAATTATGTTGAGATAGAATTCAGAAACAGCACCGTATATGCAACCGGTACACCCGATTCAACAGGCAAAGATGAAGGTTTACCGGTTTTTACAATGGGAAACAATAGTTTTGAATCGAAGTCCATGAAATATAATTATGAAACAAAAAAAGGACTTGTAAATAAAGTAATTACAGAAGATTCAGAAGGATATCTTCACGGCAATGTTGTAAAAAAAATGCCCGACGATGTTACAAATGTATATCAGGGGTCCTACACTACATGCGATAATGAAGATCCCCACTTTTCTTTCAGTTTTAAAAAGGCAAAAGTAATTCCGGATAAAAAAATCGTTACCGGCCCGGCGTATCTTGAAATTGAAAAGGTTCCTACTCCCCTCGTAATACCATTTGGAATGTTCCCGAATAAAAAAGGCCAAAGGTCAGGTATAGTGATTCCCACCTATGGTGAAGCGACAAACAGGGGATTTTATTTCGAGGAAGGAGGTTATTATTTTGCAATAAATGATTTCCTAGATTTCAAACTCGTGGGAGACATTTATACCCTGGGAAGCTGGGCGGTTAAACCCAGTGTTAACTACCGTAAACTTTATAAGTATAATGGCTATTTCAATGCCAATTACGCCATCAATTATCTTGGTGAAGAAGGTTCTCCCAATTATTTAAAAAGCAAGGATTTTTCAATCCGATGGAAACACAGCCAGGATCCCAAAGCCCGGCCAAACGGCAAATTCTCCGCTGATGTTAACCTGGTCAGCAAGAATTCGCCAAAATTAAATGCACCAAACATCAATACTTATGTTACCAATACTTTCCAATCAGGAATAAACTATTCCACAAGTTTTGCCGGAAAATATTTCTTCAACACCAACCTCAATCATTCACAAAATACCATTACAAGAGAAATAAATCTAACACTTCCGAGTTTATCTTTCACAGTAAACAGATTTTATCCATTCCGAAAAAAGATCGTCACAGGTAAATTAAAATTTTACGATAACATCAGTGTAAATTACAGCATGGTCGCTGCCAATTCCATCAACACATACGACTCGCTGATATTTAATGAAGATATAACTAAAAAGTTTGACAATGGGATGAAACATAGTGTAAGTATTTCTGGTGGTTCCATCAAGCTTTTGAAAAATATAGTCTGGTCGAACAGCTTAAATTTCACTGAACGATGGTATTCACAGCAACATATTAAGTCCTGGAGGAGTGATACCCTTTTTTTAACCGAAGGCCCTGTTCCGGGTTATGTTGGAACTGATACAATTTATGGATTCAATACCGCAAGGGATTTCAGTTTCAGTTCATCGCTAAGCACAGCATTATATGGTATGTTCACTTATAAAAAAGGACCTTTGCTGGCGATCAGGCATGTGATGAAACCTTCACTAAGTTTTAATATCCGGCCTGACTTCGGGACTCAGTTTTGGGGATACTATAAATATTATATTAATGATAACGGTGAGAAACAAAAGTATTCTGTTTACGACAATTTTATGTATGGAACGCCTCCTGATGGACGATCCGGAGCATTGAGTTTCAGGTTAAGCAATAACCTTGAAATGAAAGTACGTTCTCAAAAAGATACTATAACCGGCACAAAAAAGATTATGCTTATTGAAGATTTTTCATTGTCTTCATCTTACGATTTTGCAAAGGATTCGCTAAACCTCAGCAAACTTTCTCTGTCGGGTCATACAAAACTGTTCAAGAACCTTCAGATTAATTATAACAGTACTTTCGATCCTTATGCACTCGATTCCACAGGAAAACAAGTAAATAAATTCGAATGGGATGTTAATCACAGGTTGTTCAGGGCAGAGCAGCATGGCTGGAGAGTAGGGCTAACGTTAAATCTTTCGTCGGATATGTTGGGTAAAGAAAAAAAATCAACTGCCGGAACCGAACAGGAAGTAAAAGATGTAAATGAGAATATTGAAGATTATGTTGACTGGTCGGTTCCATGGACAATAAATCTTACATACGACTTCAGGTATAACATTGTATATTCATATCAGAATGGTTATTGGGATTATAATATTTCGAAGGAAAAAACTCTAATTCAGTCTGTCAGAATGAATGGAAATGTCAATCTTACTCCCAAGTGGAAATTCGGTTTCAATACCGGATATGATTTTGAGAGTAATCAAATTGTAGCCAGTTCATTTGACATTTACCGCGATCTCCATTGCTGGGAGATGCGGTTTAGCTGGATTCCCATGGGTTATATGCAAAGCTGGAATTTTACAATAAATATTAAATCAAGTTTATTACAGGACCTGAAACTCGATAAAAAGAAAGACTACAGGGATTATTAAAATAGTGATATGAAGAAAATAGTCAATACAAACAAGGCACCCAAAGCAATTGGCCCATATAGCCAGGCTGTTGAAATTAAAGGTTTTTTATTTATTTCCGGACAAATACCTATAAATCCTGAAACAGGTAAGGTTGTCGAAGGAGACATTAAAGAACAAACTTTACAGGTAATGAAAAACATTGAAGCCATTTTAACCGCTTCAGGTTATACCTTCAAAGATGTAATAAAATCAACCTGCCTGCTTAGTGATATGAATAATTTTGCCGCTATGAATGAGGTTTATGGACAGTTTTACCGTGAAAATCCTCCGGCAAGGGCAGCTTATGGGGTAGTCAAGCTTCCTGTGGGCGCCTTGGTTGAAATTGAAACAATTGCCGCGAAGTGAAAGATAAAGTTTATAGAAGGTATTATACTAACAATATAGTATATAGTATATAGTATATAGTCTATAGTCTTGAGTCAATAGTCTCGAATTTTGAGATTTGAGCAATGAAAATATGATAATATCAAATGATGAAAAAGATATTCTTTCTACTATTTATCCTGTTTACAACCATCAGCGCTTATAATCAATACCTGGCGGCTTACAATGACCATTTAAAGCATTTTTGGGCATTTGAAGCGGGATATTTTAAGAAACTCGAACATATTCCAATTAAAGATTATCAGGTTGGCGGAATTTTAATCGCTTATATTGACAATAATGACAACCTGAAAATATACCGCGATGGATCAGTAGAAACATTAATGCAGGGCGCACCTATCAAATTTACCACGACCGACTTTTTATTGGGCTATTCATTATACCAGCAATTGAATGTATATGACAATGGCAAAACAAAAGTGTTAAGTACTGAATGTAGCGGCTACATTGTTCGCGACAGCCTGATTGCTTGGCACAACCAGTTAAAAAAAACATTGCAGGTTTATTATAACGGCAGAATCATTACAGTTATCGACGGGCTTCTATATTTTCCGATTGAAGAATTCAAAGCCGGAGATAATGTCATTGCTTTTGTCCATTCATCTACCGAGCAGTTTTATATATTTTATCTTGGCAAATTACAGATAATAGATGATTTTGTTGAGGATTTGGTTTTTGAAGCAGGCCGTGATATTGTTGGTTACATGGATATCCCGGATCAATCATTCAACGCTTTTTTCCGGGGAAATAATTATGAATTGGAAACCTTTCGGCCAAAGTCGTTCCAGGTCGGAGATGAAATTTTAGCTTATGTTGATAATCTTGGAAAACTTAAATACTTCGAAAATGGTAAAGTACAAACGATTAGTTCATTTGAACCCCAGTTTTATACTGTTGAAGATAAGGTACTGATTTATGAGGAACAGGGATTTTTGAAAACATGGTGTAATGGGAAGGTATATATCGTTGAAAGATATGTCCCTCAACCCTACAGAATTGACTTTAACACCATCGCTTATCTGGATCAGAGCGGATTTGCAAAAGCCTTTCAAAATTGTGAACAAGTGACACTCAGCTATAGTAAGGTAAATGAAATAAGTTTGATCAGGGATTTGATAGTTTATATAGAAGGGATTAATAAAACAAAGGTTTATTTTAATGGAAAGGTATATGAAAATCCTTGATAAACGTAGAATTGCGATGATCAAAAAATAACAATAAAGGAAAATTGATACTTCAACTTTTCATTTTTGCAGTGTTCTTTATCGGATTCGGTACATTTTCGATGCTTAAAAGAAAAAAAGTGATTGCATATATGTTCCTCTTGCTTGGTATTATGTTATTTGTTATTGGTTCACTGGTAGTATTTTTTTTATCCTTCCACCCTGCCCTTCTGATCTGTTTGGGAATACCGGATTAATCGCACAACCGAAATTGCGTCTTTAATACATTTTATTACTTTTGCACCCACATTTTAAAAATATGTTTTATTCAACATGATAAATATAACTTTTCCAGACGGCAGGGTAAAGGAATATAGTAAGGGGATAACGGCGCTTGATATTGCGATGGGTATCAGCGAGGGACTTGCAAGAAATGTATTGTCGGCAAAAGTTAATGATGTAGTTATTGACGCTACCCGGCCAATAAATTCTGACGCCAGCCTTCAATTACTTACATGGAATGATCCTGAAGGAAAATCAACGCTATGGCATTCATCTGCACATTTGATGGCCGAATCGGTCGAACATTTTTACCCAGGAGCGAAATTTGGGATTGGCCCTGATATTGAAAACGGATTTTATTATGACATTGATTTTGGAGAATTCGTTCTTTCTGAAAATGACCTTAAGAAGCTTGAAGATAAGATGCTTGAACTGGCCAGAGAAAGGCAGAAATATATCCGTAAAGAAGTTTCAAAACCTGATGCAATTAAATATTTTACTGAAAAAGGTGATGAATATAAACTTGAGCTGATTGAAGAGCTTGAAGATGGACAGATTACATTTTATGAATCAGGAAAATTTACCGATCTGTGCCGCGGGCCTCACTTGCCTGATACCAGCCCGATCAAAGCCGTAAAGTTATTAAATATTGCCGGTGCTTACTGGCGTGGCGATGAAAAACGCAAGCAACTTACAAGGATATATGGTATCACATTCCCAAAAAAAAGTGAGCTTGATGAATACCTTGTTAAGCTGGAGGAAGCCAGAAAACGTGATCACCGGAAAATTGGTAAAGAACTTGAATTGTTTACCTTTTCGCAAAAAGTCGGCCAGGGCCTTCCGCTTTGGCTTCCCAAAGGAGCACAACTTCGTGAAAAACTGGAACAATTTCTAAAGAAAGTTCAGAAAGAAGCCGGTTATGATCCGGTAATTACGCCTCACATTGGAAATGTTGAGCTATATAAAACGTCAGGGCACTTTGATAAATACGGTGCTGATTCCTTTCAGCCAATTTCAACACCAATTGAGGGAGAGCAATTTTTTCTCAAACCTATGAACTGTCCGCATCACTGTGAGATTTATAAAAGCAAACCTCATTCGTACAAGGAATTGCCTGTCAGGTATGCAGAATTTGGCACAGTTTACCGTTACGAACAAAGTGGTGAACTTCATGGATTAACCAGAGTAAGAGGGTTTACACAGGATGACGCCCATATTTTCTGTACACCGGACCAGGTTAAAGAGGAATTCAAGGGAGTCATGAAAATAGTAATGATAATATTCAAAGCTCTCGAATTCAATAATTTTACAGTTCAGATTTCTTTAAGGGATCCGAATAATAAGAAAAAATATATCGGTACGGACGAAAACTGGGAAAAAGCGGAAAAGGCTATCATCGAAGTTGCTGAAGAAACCGGGTTGGATGCGGATATAGTTTTGGGAGAAGCTGCATTTTATGGTCCCAAAATGGACTTTATGGTAAAGGATGCTATCGGCAGAAAGTGGCAGCTGGGCACAATCCAGGTTGATTATAATTTACCTGAGAGATTTGACCTTGAATACAAGGGGAGTGATAATGAAAAACATCGTCCTGTTATGATTCACAGGGCACCTTTCGGATCAATGGAAAGATTTGTTGCAGTTTTAATTGAACATACTGCCGGAAAATTTCCTTTATGGTTAACACCGGATCAGGTGATCATTTTGCCGATCAGTGAAAAATTTCAAAAATATGCTGAAAAAGTTTTTAGTTTCCTGAATAATGCCGAACTTCGCGCCCAAATTGATGACCGAAGCGAAAAGACCGGCAAGAAAATAAGGGATGCAGAATTAATGCGAATTCCTTATATGCTGATAGTCGGTGAGCAGGAAGAGGCGGAGGAACTCGTTGCTGTGAGAAAGCAGAGTGAAGGAGACAAGGGGAAAATGACATTGCAGGCATTTGTGCAAATGGTGAATAAAGAAATAGAAAAGTCACTTGATATAAATTAATATATAGGAGGCAGTAAAATAGCAAAACAATTTTTCAGACCTGGCAGAGGTTTCAAAAGACCCGAAGAGCCATTCAAAATTAATGAAAGGATTACTTCCCCAATGGTAAGATTGGTGGGAGAAAATGTTGAAAATGGAATATTTACATCACGGGAGGCAATTAATATGGCACGGGAACAGGATTTGGATCTCGTTGAAATTTCACCGGCAGCCGATCCCCCTGTTTGTAAAGTTATAGATTACAAAAAATTCCTATTCGACAGAAAGAAAAAACAAAAAGAAATTAAAGCAAAAACGGTAAAGGTTGTGGTCAAAGAAATCCGGCTTGGACCTCATACTGATGATCATGACTTTAATTTCAAACTACGGCATGCAATAAAATTTTTGCAGGATGGAGCCAAAGTTAAAGTAGATGTATTTTTTAAAGGTCGTTCAATCGTATATAAAGACAATGGTGAAATAATTCTTCTGAGGTTTGCACAGGAGGTTGAAGAATATGGAAAAGTTGAGCAAATGCCTCGTCTTGAAGGAAAGCGAATGATAATGATACTGTCGCCAAAGAAATAATTTTCAATTAATATAAAAACTGAATGTAATGCCAAAAATGAAGTCTAAATCCGGTGCAAAAAAGCGATTTTCATTCACCGGAACAGGTAAATTAAAAAGGAAGCATGCTTATAAAAGCCACATTCTGACTAAAAAATCAAAAAAACGGAAACGTAATCTCGGTTACTTTTCTATTGTTGATAAGACAGATGACGGAAATATAAGAAGCTTGATTTCGAAGTAATTAAAATAATGTTAAACTTGTCTTTAGCTAAAAAAGATTTCGTATGACGACGAAACGCTAAAGCAAAAAAATTAAATTATGCCACGATCAGTAAATGCAGTAGCATCGCGCCAAAGGAGAAAAAAAATCCTCCAAAGGGTAAAAGGACAATTTGGAAGGCGCAAGAATGTTTGGACGGTGGCCAAAAATGCATACGAAAAAGGCCAGGTGTATGCATACCGCGACAGACGAACAAAAAAACGGAACTTCAGAGGTCTTTGGATTCAAAGAATCAATGCAGCAGTACGTGAATACGGAATGTCGTATTCCGAATTTATGGGAAAACTGCATAAAAATGATATTGAATTAAACCGCAAGGCGTTAGCCGATCTTGCGATGAACAACCCTGATGCATTTAAAGCAATATTAGATGCAATAAAGTAATAAAATCCGCCGGTCGGCGGATTTTTTTTTACTTTTAAACCTTTAAAAATAATTATTTAAAACTTACGTTCCTAAAATCTGTAAGTTTGTAATTTGTAAATAATAACTCAATCAATGAAATATCGGATAGTTTGTACTCTTCTTTGTTTTATTTTATTGTTATTTAATTCAGGGATCAATGCCCAGATTGGTGGTGATAATACAGTTGAATTTCTCAATTTACCCACTTCTGCCAGAATTGTAGCGATGGGAGGAGATTTTTTGACAATCAATGATGATGATATTACGATTGTGACCACAAATCCATCACTTATTAGTCCGGCAATGCATAATCATCTTGGTTTGGAATATGTGGATTTTTTTGCCAGCGGTAATTTTGGTGTTGCCTCATACGGCAGACATTTCAACAAAATTGGAAGTTTTGTAGGCTCGGTAAAATATATTAATCATGGGGAAAATATTGGTGCGGATGAAACCGGAGAACTCACCGGAAAGTTCTATACCAATGAAACAGCTTTGAATATCGGATGGGGAAGACAACTAGACTCACTATTTTCGCTTGGAGCAAATCTTAAATTTTTCTACTCTGCCTTCGAAAGCTATAAATCCTATGGAATGGCAGTTGATGTTGCAGGCAGCTATACCAGCCGTGATCAAAGTTTTACTGCATCACTGATAGCTTCCAATATAGGAAGGCAATTTGTACATTACCATAATAATAACGAAGCATTACCCTTTGAAATCAAGTTGGGAATGTCACAACGACTAAAACATTTACCTTTCAGGTACTCAATACTATACACTCATCTCGAAAAATGGAACATCAGGTATGAAGACATGTCAAACCAAGCTACAGATCCGATAACAGGCGAAGTTCTTAAGGATACGCGGATTGAGGAAATTGCAGATAATTTGATGCGACATATCGTTGTTGGAGGTGAATTCTATATTGGCAAGTTTCTCAGCTTACGTGCAGGATATAATTATCAGAGAAGGCAGGAAATGAAAATTGAAACCAAAGCTTCCACTGTCGGCTTTTCGTGGGGACTTGGTATTCGGGTTTCTAAGTTTCAATTTAGTTATTCCCGTTCAGCCTGGCATTTAGTTGGATCGCCAAATTACATCACTATAACAACTAATTTATCTGATTTTTACAGAAAGAAGAATTAAAGTAATCTTACTATAGTTCCATATCTTTTACAACTTATCCCAAAATGAAGGTATTCCTCGATCCTTATGCAGGCTTTTGTTTCGGCGTAAAGAAAGCCATACAGAAGGCCGAAGAAGGGCTTCAGCAAAATCAAAAGCTTTTTTGTCTGGGAAAAATTGTCCACAATGAAGAAGAAATCCGGCGTCTTGAAAAGTCCGGTTTAAGTACTCTTCATTATAAAGATTTGGAAAATATCCAGGGAGCTAAGATAATGTTCAGAGCTCATGGAGAACCGCCTTCGACTTATGAAAATGCAAGGAAAAATAATTTTGAAATAATTGATGCAACCTGTCCCGTTGTTTTAAAATTTCAGGAAAAAGTAAAACATGCATTTAACGAAACGAAGTCAAAGAAGGGACAAATAGTTATTGCAGGAAATAAGAATCATCCAGAAGTAATTGGATTGACTGGACAGACGGAGGATACAGCAATTATAATTGAATCGGTAGCCGATATTGATAAAATTAACTTCCGGCTACCAGTAAGGCTATTTGTACAAACGACAAAAAATAAAGAGTTCCTGGATGAAATTGTCCTGGCTGTTTTAGAAAAATACACGAACATGGGAATAACAAATCCTGACTTCAGTTACTATAATACTATTTGCGGCCAGGTCTCTGGTAGAATTCCCAGCTTGAAAGAATTCTGCAGTCAAAACGAAGTGATTATTTTTGTAAGTGGTAAAAACAGTTCGAACGGAAAACATTTATTTAAAATTTGCCAATTTGTGAATCCAAGAAGTTATTTCATTTCATCACCGGATGAGTTAAAATCCGAATGGTACAACAAGGCTATTTCTGTGGGAGTCACCGGAGCAACCTCAACACCTGAATGGCTATTGAAAAAAATTGCCGATAATATCTCCACACAATAAGTCATGTTTTTACAAAACCTAAAACTAACGAATTTTAAAAACTACCGAGAGGCTGAATTCACTTTCTCCAATAAAATTAACTGTTTCATAGGAAATAACGGAGCCGGTAAAACTAATATCCTTGATGGTATCCATTATTTATCTTTCTGTAAAAGTTATTTTAACTCCATTGATACACTAAACATTCTGCATGATGCAGCTTTTTTTTCAATTCATGGAACCTATCACAAAAATGGCAATGGTGGTGATTTGGTATCATGTATTCAGAAACGCAATCATAAAAAACAATTTAAGTTAAACGATAAGGAGTACGACCGCCTGTCGGACCATATCGGACTGTTTCCTTTGGTCATGATTTCACCCAATGACAGGGACCTCATTAACGAAGGAAGTGAAATAAGAAGAAAATATATTGATTCGGTAATCTCACAATTTGATAAAATTTATCTGAACAATTTGATCAATTATAACAAGGCATTATTACAACGGAATGTTTTGCTTAAAAAATTTGCGGAATCCAATTATTTTGACGTCTCTGCTTTAGAAATCTGGGATCAGCAACTCGTAAAGTTTGCAGAAAAAATATACTTTAAGCGGAAAGAATTTCTGGAGGAATTTCAAGAGTTATTTCAGTACTTTTTCGATTTTATTACCAAGGGTAAAGAACAGGTGGAAATCCAATATTTGTCGCAGTTAACCGACAGATCTTTGGAAGAATTACTCTCAGTTTCGAGGGATACCGACAGACAAACCAGATTCACGAATTCCGGAATTCACAAAGATGATCTATTATTTAACATAGATCATTATCCGTTAAAAAGATTCGGATCACAGGGTCAGCAAAAGTCATTTGTTGTGGCAGTTAAACTCGCTCAATTTGAATACACGCGGAAAGTCAATGGATTTAAGCCTATTGTCCTGCTGGATGATATATTCGACAAACTGGATGAAAACCGTGTAAAGCAGATCATAGAACTTGTAAGCAATAACAATTTTGGCCAGACTTTTATTACCGACACCAAAAAGGAAAGGGTAGAGAATATTTTCCGTCAGATAAAGATTGATAATGTCATCTTCGAAATATCTGATGGCGTTTCAAAATTGTTAACCGAATCTTTGTAATTTAGAGCCTTAATAATATAAAAATTGAAAGATTCCAACGAACACTCTCTGAAGGAAATCATTAATGAATTGCTGAAAGTTTACAAACTTGAAGATGGTATTAATGAATCAAGGTTGATCAGTTCCTGGGAAATAATAGCGGGATCTATAGTGTCAAACCATACCGAAAGGATTTATATCAGAAAAAATAAACTCTATATTAAACTCGATTCACCTGCTTTGAAACACGAACTTTCATTCGCCAAAAGCAAACTGATTAAATCACTGAATAAGACCGTCAATAAAAATGTAATTGACGATATTGTGTTTCTGTAACACTCAGGCATTCAATTTTTATTCAACTTCAATATTAAATGGTAACCTTGCCTGAATGCCTTCCATTTCGGATAATTCTTGCAGATATTTGAAATATTTGTAGCCATTTCCTAATTCCCGCTCCAATGCCATTTTACCGGATTTTCCGGTCAAGTCCTGTACAATTTGTTCAAAAGGCTCAAGCTGAGTAGGAAGTTCGATGATCCGGTAGTCTTCAAGATTTGCCATTTCTGCAGCAGATTCAACAGCATCGTTAAGTCCGCCGAGTTCATCTATCAAACCAAGACGAAGAGCATCCGTACCTGACCACACCCTTCCCTGGGCTATTTCGTCAACTTCTTCCGGCGACATATCTCTTCCTATAGAAACATGCTTCAGAAATGTGGTGTAAAAATCATCTATTTCTTTTTGAATCAGGGAGTACTGATATTCGCTGAGTGGTTTTGTTACTTCCATAAAATCCGCATTATCATTAGTAAGCACCTCATCGAATGTGATCCCAAGTTTGTTATTAAAGAATTTTTGAAAATTAGGAACTATTCCAAAAACACCGATCGAACCTGTTATTGTGTTAGGATTGGCAAAAATCTTATTTGCTCCGCATGAAATGTAATAACCGCCAGAAGCAGCATAATTTCCCATTGAAACCACAACCGGTTTTTCAGATTTTGTAAGGTTAACTTCCCGAAGGATAACATCAGAGGCGACACCATCACCACCTGGAGAGTTCACCCTCAATACTACAGCTTTTATAGATTTGTCGAAACGTGCATTGCGAATTGTACGGGCGATTTTATCAGAACCGATTGACTGTTCATCTCCCTCTCCCTGAATAATTGAACCCGAAGCATAGATGACAGCAATCTTGTTTTTGCTGTGTTTCTCTTTCTTCTCTTTTGGTTTAACATTATTATAGTCATCCAATGAAATGAAATCCTCTCCGGTTACATTTTCACTTTCAATTTTTTTCGCAAGTAAATTCAGAAACTGATCATAATAAATGACAGAATCAATCAGATTATGTTTGTATGCATCCTGCGCCGTTGATCCTTCAAGCAGGTTGGCTATTTCATTTAATTCTTGGTCTCCAATTTTTCTTGATTCTGAGATATCACCAACAACATCATTCCACATTGATTGTATAAATGCAAGGGTCTGTTCTTTATTGGCTTCGCTCATTTTATCCAGAATCAAAGGTTCGATGGCACTTTTGTATTTTCCATGCCGGATAATCTGAGGTTCAATTTCCAGTTTTTGAAGCAAGCCTTTTATAAAAACAACATTTCCCCTGAAGCCCCTGAATTCAAGCATGCCAACCGGATTAACAAATATTTTATCTGCAATGGTTGCCAGGTAATAGGTTTTTTGAGTATAAATTTCTCCGTAAGCAAAAATAAATTTTCCTGATTCTTTAAAATCACCCAGGGTTTTTCTGATTTCCGAAATTGTTGCCAAGCCTGATGGGACATCCATTAAATCAAGGTAAATACCTTTTATTCTGTCATCGTTCTTAGCTTTACCGATATTTTTTATTATTTCATTGAGACCCGGTTTTGACCTGAAAGATTCAAAATCCATATTAAAATTAAAAGGATTATTCGATGATCTGTCTTCAATCTCATAATCAAGTTTCAAATGAAGGATTGAATTGTCTTTTACCGAGACTTCATCAGGCTTCGTTAAAGAAACCAATGCCATAATAAAAGCCAGGAACAGAAAAAATAAAATAACCGATGTCAGTAAAAAGCCGAGCATCGAGGCAAACATGAATTTAAAAAAGTCTTTCATATTGATTAATTTTTAATACGCAATATTAATCAAAAAACCAATTGTATTCCGTAGCTTTAAAATTTCGACTTTTATTTTTTACAGAATATTGAATATTATTTTAACAATAAGAGATTTTGTTTTCTTTAATTTGTACCTGAAATGAGTAAAGCAATTATATCTCTGGGATCAAACTTAGGAGACCGGTTGAAAAATTTGGCCAAAGCTTGTGATTTGATCGGCCGAAATATGGGTATAATATTGAAGTACTCTTCCATATATGAAACAGAATCCTGGGGTTTCGAATGCCTGTATGATTTTTTAAACCAGGTTATCATCATTGAATCGCAATACTCTCCGGGTGAATTAATGAACAGAGCCCTGGCAATCGAAAATAAAATAGGAAGAATAAGAGATGAAGCAGGCGATGGATCAAGAATAATTGACATTGATCTGCTTTTCTATGAGCAGTTGGTTATAAAAAACAAGAATTTATATATACCTCATCCACGTCTGCATTTAAGAAAATTTACACTGATACCTTTAGCAGAAATCGCCGGGGATTTTATTCATCCGGTTTTCAATGTAAGCATTTCAATTCTTTGCGATAGGTGTGGCGATAATAAAAAAGTCAAATTCTTTAAGGACAAATCCATTCCTGAAATTACTGTATCAAATGAGATATAAATATATTACAATAGAAGGAAATATCGGTTCCGGGAAAACTTCATTGGCTAAAATGATCGCTAAAGACTATAATGCCCGGCTGATACTGGAAAGATTTGAGGATAATTCTTTTTTGCCAAAGTTTTATAATGATCCTGAGAAGTATGCTTTTCCGCTTGAAATGTCATTTTTAGCTGACAGATTTCAGCAACTGAAAAATGAAATTAACATGCAGGATTTATTTCAGTCATTTACAATAGCTGATTACTTTATTGATAAATCGCTGATTTTTGCAAGAAAAACTCTTCAGAATGATGAATTTGTTTTGTACTCGAAGCTTTTTGAAATAATTATTTCCTCTCTTCCAAAGCCCGACCTGATCATATTTTTATATGCTACAACCGATCAGCTAAAACGTAACATTCTAAGCAGAGGCCGTTCTTATGAAAAAAATATTGAAAATTCTTATCTCGAGAAAATCCAGGCAGGGTATTTTGACTATTTCAGAATGAATGTGAAATCTACTATTTTAATCGTTGATACGCATGAAATGGATTTTGTACTAAATAAGGACGATTATACTAAAATTACCTCTTTGCTTGAAAATGTATATCAAAAAGGAATTCACAGGATTACTTTCAGTTGATTTTATGACAGCCAATTACTAATTTAATTCTCAGACTCTGATTTTCAGGTTAAGAAATTTTCAAATTAACAAACAAAAAATGCCGGGATTGAAAAAGCAATCATTACTTCTTTTCAATGTTACCCTATAAAAAAGCATTGAATTAAAGTCGCTGAAATGGTCATTTACACTGCAAAATTAAAATTTTAAATGTTTTTTATTAAGAATCCCCTGTTGATAAAATTGAAAAATATTCAATTAAATATTTGATTTTCTTGAATTTATATTAATAAATTTGAAGATTAATTATTTTTCTAACAAATTTTTAAAGAATAATTACGTATCAAATAAGAATATTTTATACTTTTGAGAAAATTATAAATAAAGCAGAGTAGACCGTGAATAGTCTAATTACAAACTTGAATTTTATATAGTTAATGAACTTTAACTTGAATAATTAGAAATAAATTATAAAGGTAAATTTAATCACTATGAAAAAAAATTATCAGATCGTATTGTTAAAGATTTTAATAATTACACTCATTTTTATCATCCCGGGTGTGGTACTCTCTCAAAATGCCAATAGAGCAGAAGGCAGTGATAAACTTATCTATCAATGGTATGTAAATATCAATGGAGGTATAACTCAAAGTTATTGCGATATTCAGGGCGGCAGATGGCACGGGGCGATGTTGGATAAACAGGACCTTGAATTTGGTTTCGGGTTTAAACTTGGTAAACATATCAGCCCGGTTTTTGGACTGTATGGAGCCATAATGAAGGGGCCACTTGAAGGTAAAAGCGGTGTGGATACCAAGAACATGACATTTAAGACCGACCTTTTGGATACCTATTTGGGTACAACAGTGAGTTTTTCCAATTTGCTGTTCGGTTATAAGCCCAGGTTAGTAAATGTATATGGAACAGTCGGTATTGGATTGTCAAGTTTTACACCACAGGCATACCGCTCCGATGGCAGTCCGCAAATACCCGACTCAAGTGATACGAGTATTAAATCCTGGGGACACACTACAGAAGCAATGGTTCCGACTGGTATCGGAGTAGATTTCAGGATCAATAACCGATGGGATGCAAATTTTGAAACTACAATCAGGTGGTTCGACTCAGATAAACTTGATGGGTACAAAAGCGGTTCTAAAAACGACGCATATTACTTTACTTCTGTTGGATTGGGATATAGCTTCTGGAAACCAAAAGAAGGCGGAAAAATGCGTATCGAAACCGAACCTTCGCTGTTAGCTTTACATGGTGATTCCATTCCTATAGAAATTAAAGGCACCTTCCCGGAAACCTATAACAAAAAAGCGGTTGTTGATTTCACACCTGTATTAAAATACGGCGACAAGAGCCTGCAATTGCAAACCATGTATTTTCAGGGTGAAGAAGTTGCAGCAGAGTACCAGAAAGAGGGTGCAACTGTAATTCCTGCAACCGGTGGATCATTTACCTATAAAACTTATGTAAAATATGAACCGGGTATGGATATCTGCGAGCTTTATGTGGATCCGATGGCTTCAGTTAAAGGGGCCAAGCCATACAGCATGACTGACCGAAAAATCGCCGATGGATTGATCATGACGTCCAAGCGAATCAATAATGTTGAGCGTTTGATATTGGCTGAGCATGGATATAAAAGAGATATTGAGGCAAAAGAAATGGGGATCATTTATTTCGTCGTTAACAAATACGACCTCAATTTCAACTACAAGTTGAATAAGGAAGATAAAGCTAAGGAAAATCTTGCGAAATTTAATGAGTTCATAGCCAAAAAATGGGAAATTAAATCCATTGATATCAACGCCTGGGCATCTCCTGAAGGTGAAGAATCTCTGAACCAAGGATTGTCACAAAACAGGTCGGAATCGGGTCAGAAATATTTTGAGAGCGAATATGATAAGTTTATCAAAGCTGAGGCAAAGAAACTGAATGTTAAACCTGAAACTATTATGCAGGCTGTAAAATTCAATCTTAAAGCCAACGGAGAAGACTGGGATGGGTTCATGAAATCAATACAATCTTCTGATATTAAGGATAAAAATATTATTGCAAACGTAGTCAACTCACAAACTGACCCGGCAAAACGGGAACAGGAAATCAGGAATATGACAGTTATTTATAAAGAAATCGAAGAAAATATCCTGCCACCTCTCAGAAGGGCTGAAATCAATGTTGTTTGCTACGAGCCTTCTTTCAACGATAGTGAAATTGCGCAGTTTGCAACTTCATCACCGGATTCTCTGACAATTAGTGAATTGCTCTATGCTGCAACCCTTACTTCAGACAATCATGCAAAACTGAATATTTACAAAACTATTATTCAGAAATATCCCAATGACTGGAGGGGTTACAATAATGCAGGATTAGTAAGCGCTGAACTTGGTGATTTTGATTCTGCTGAAACTTACTTTGGCAAGGCCAAATCTTTATCCGCAAATAACGGCATGGTTCTTAACAACACAGGAGCGATGGCCTCAAAGGATAAAGATTTTGAAGCAGCCAAAGCCGATTACACGGCAGCTCAAAAACAGGGTGTAGATGTAGGATATAATATGGGTATATTAAAGATTGCTGATGGTAATTACAATGGTGCAATCAATTCATTCGGTTCAGTAAAGTGTGATTACAACTTAGCTCTTGCTCATGTTCTTAGTGGCAACTACAATGCAGCAACTTCAACATTGAATTGTGCGGAAAAAACACCGGAAGTATATTACCTGATGGCAGTAGTTGGCGCAAGGACGAGCAATGATACCATGGTATTTGATAATTTGAAGAAAGCCATAGCCGCTGATCCGGGATACATCACCACTGCAAAAGATGACAAGGAATTCTTCAAGTATTACAGTAACCCGGAATTCCAGAACATAATAAAATAATACATCAAGATATTTTTTTCAGAAAAAGGAGGCTGTCCCAAAAGGGCGGCCTCTTTATTTTGTTTTGTAGTTAAGATACAAATGCCATAATAATATTCCGGCACTGACGGCAACATTAAATGAATGTTTGGTTCCAAACTGCGGTATTTCAACACATGAATCGAGGTAGTCAACAACTTCATCCGAAACACCCTTGATCTCATTTCCAAAAATAAGCGCCAGCTTAGTATGTGCATCTGGCTTGAAATTTTCGAGTGTAATGCTGTCATCCATTTGTTCGACCGCAACTATCGTATAGCCCTTCTCTCTTAAAAGGTTCACCGAATCAACCACCTTTTGAAAATAAGCCCATTCCACAGATTCGGTAGCTCCAAGCGCTGTCTTATTTATTTCACGATGCGGCGGGGTTGCCGTTATTCCACAAAGATGAATTTTTTCGATACGAAATGAATCCGCAGTTCGGAAGATTGAACCGATATTGTTTAAACTTCGAAGGTTATCAAGAACGATAACCACGGGTAATTTTTTCAATGCTTTAAATTCGCCGACAGTAATCCTGTTCAATTCAATGTTCCTCAGCTTCCTCACTTTGCCATTTTAATTCACAAAAATAATTACTGATGGGATAAAGTAGCAAATTTTCGTAAAATTATAGACATATTAATTATATTTTTGTAGAAACGAACTTTTGATGTCAGGACAAAAAGAAATAGCAGAGACTCCTTTAATGAAGCAATTTAATTCCATTAAAGCCCGCTATCCGGATGCTTTGCTGCTTTTCAGGGTTGGTGATTTTTATGAGACATTTGGAGAAGATGCTGTAAAGACTTCGAAAATTTTAGGCATCGTCCTCACAAAAAGAGCCAATGGTTCCGCTTCTTATATTGATCTTGCCGGATTCCCACATCATTCAATTGATACCTATCTTCCAAAGCTAGTAAGAGCCGGATTCAGAGTGGCAATTTGCGATCAGCTTGAGGATCCGAAACTGACCAAAAAAATCGTAAAACGTGGTGTAACAGAATTGGTAACACCCGGAGTAACATACAATGACAATGTACTGGAACAGCAGCAAAATAATTTCCTGGCCTGCATTGAACTTGGTCCAAAAAATTCCGGCATTGCATTTCTCGATGTATCAACAGGTGAATTTTTGGTGGCAGAGGGCAACCATAATTATATTGATAAGCTGATACAGAGTCTGAAACCCGCTGAAATTATTGTTCAGAGAGATAAGGTCAGTGACTTTACCAGATTGTTTGGTGAGAAACATTTCCTTCAAAACTATGAGCAATGGATTTTCACAAGCGATTTCACTACCGATTTATTGCTAAAGCATTTTAAGATGGCTTCCCTCAAGGGATTTGGTATTGAGGATTTCGGTCTTGGTACGATTGCCGCGGGAGTAATTCTGCATTACCTAAATGAGACTCACCATGATAAATTGGATCATGTATCGAAGATTTCCAGGATTGAAGAGGAAAACCATGTTTGGCTTGACCGGTTTACGATTCGCAACCTCGAACTTATATCTTCGCCCAATGAACATGCAGTGACCTTATTTAATGTGCTTGACCATACAGTATCTCCAATGGGATCAAGATTACTCAGACGATGGATAGTGTTACCATTGAAAAATATCAAGCCTATTGAAGGACGGTTTGAGATTGTTGAATTCTTTTGTAATAAACCTGAAAAGGCTGAAGAATTACGATTCCTGATTAAGAATATTGGCGACCTGGAAAGGTTGATTTCAAAGGTATCGGTGAATAAAATCAGTCCCAGGGAAGTTTTGAAAATAAAAGAATCACTTCAATCGGTTCAGCAAATTATAAGTAAAAACTCTAACAGTGGTAACCTTTCGGTTGACAAATTGATTGAAAAATTAAATTCGTTGCCTTTAATCACTGAGCAAATCAATAAAACTTTGAAACCCGATCCACCGTCAATGCTCAATAAAGGGAATGTAATTGCAGCCGGTGTTTCCGATGAACTGGATGAACTCCGTAAAATTGCGTATTCAGGAAAGGATTATTTAATACAAATTCAGCAGCGCGAAATTATAAACACCGGTATTCCCTCATTAAAAATTGGATATAATAACATTTTTGGATATTACCTCGAGGTAACCAATACGCACAAAGATAAAGTTCCTACCGCCTGGCACCGGAAACAAACGCTTACCGGCTCGGAGCGATACATAACTGAAGAGTTAAAAGATTACGAACAAAAGATTCTTGGGGCTGAGGAAAAAATACTGTCGCTTGAAACTACGCTCTACAATGAATTAATTCTGAGTCTATGCGATTATATTGAACCTATTCAGGTCAACGCACAGGTCATAGGAAACCTGGATGCGATGTTATCACTTGCCCACATTGCATCCGTCAATAACTATATCCGCCCGGAAATCAACGAAACTTATATCATTGATATAAAAAAAGGCAGGCATCCTGTACTGGAAACTCAAATGCCGGTAGGTGAAAATTTTATTCCGAACGACATTTACCTCGATAACGATAATCAACAAATCCTGATTATTACCGGACCTAACATGTCAGGGAAATCGGCTCTGTTGCGTCAAACAGCTTTGATCGTCCTCATGGCCCAGATCGGCAGTTTTGTACCGGCAGAATCGGCTAAAATCGGAATAGTGGATAAAATTTTTACAAGGGTTGGAGCAAGTGACAATATTTCTTCGGGTGAGTCAACTTTTATGGTTGAAATGAATGAAACGTCAAGCATACTGAACAACATTTCGAACCGAAGCCTGATCCTGTTGGATGAGATCGGACGCGGAACCAGTACTTATGATGGCATTTCCATTGCCTGGGCAATAGCGGAATTTCTTCATGAACATAAACTTTTCATGGCAAAGGTATTGTTCGCAACTCATTACCATGAATTGAATGAAATGGCTTCAAGTTTTAACAGGATAAAAAACTTTCATATTTCAATAAAGGAAATCAATAATCAGGTAATTTTTCTTCGAAAACTAGTTTCAGGCGGAAGTGAACATAGCTTTGGAATTCACGTAGCCCGTATGGCCGGTATGCCGCAGAAAGTAGTTGAACGGGCGAATGAACTGCTTAAAATCCTCGAAAAAACACATAGCAGCGATGAATTGAAAAAACAGGCGCAGAAATTAAAACCCGGCAAGGATAATTATCAACTTAGTTTTATTCAACTTGATGATCCGCTGCTTCTTCAGATAAAAGATGATATTCTGAATACGGATATTGATACGCTGACTCCGGTGGAAGCATTATTGAAGCTCCATGAACTGAAAAAACTGTTGGGAAAGTGATGTTAGTCTTGAGTCGTTAGTCTTAAGTCGTTAGTCTTGGACTTGAGACTCATCTCGCCAAAGGCGAGATGAGACTTTAGACTTCAATGATTACAGAGAATAAAATTTATTCGAAAATAATTTGAGGACTTTTTGGTAATGAAAAATATTTATATTTGCAGCCTCAAATTTATGAATGCGGAAATAGCTCAGTTGGTAGAGCATAACCTTGCCAAGGTTAGGGTCGCGAGTTCGAGTCTCGTTTTCCGCTCACAGAAAAATCTCTCTGGCAAGGGAGATATTTTTTTTGAAATCATGCCCGGGTGGTGGAACTGGTAGACACGAGGGACTTAAAATCCCTTGGCCATTGCGGTCGTGCGGGTTCAAGTCCCGCCCCGGGTACAAAGAAACATCTGAAAGCCTCTGTTTACGGGTCTTTTATTTTTTAGAGTACCCCGTGTTTGAGTTGAGTCAGTCCTGTTCAATTGTTTCTAAAATTCCTGTTCTCAATTCATCCAGCAAATTAACAGAGTATTCAATAGGGTAATCATGTTTGACAGCCCAGTTTAGGGCAATCTTTGATTTATCCGGATCAGCTATGTTTGCTACGAGGGTTTTTAAAACCCGTTCTTTCAAATTTGCTGATTTATTTAAAATATAACCTGCCTTTCGACCTAAGACTCTGGCTGAAATTTTCTTTTGATCAAACTCATCGGCATCAAAAAGATCGTTGTGCTCTTCGTAGATTTCATCGGCATTAAGATCGAAATAATATTCGATAATCCTGAGAATATCATAAGGATCATTATCCCGTATCTCCGGCTTGTCAGACCAGGCAACCAATTTAAGGATTACCATTCCATGTAATCCGGGATAATCAGCGATATATTCATCAATTTCAATCTTTGAGGGATTTCCTAACACTTCCCTGAAACCCAAAACATGAAGTTCGGCTTTACTATTGTTAAAATTGACTGTATGGTTTTCTTCGATTTCGCCAAATGGCATTATATCTACAAGAGAATCGGTCGCTTCATGTTTCATCCTCCAGGGATCTTCGGTCTTTTTGAAACCATTATTCAGAAGTGTCCCCATTATCTTCTCGTAGGTTTCTGTTGAGGAGACCATAACAGCGAAGTCTATATCTTTTGTCCCCCGCAATGGTTTAGTCCCCAACCGGAGCATTTCGAGTGTAATGGCAGCAGCACCGATAAGATAATAAGAAGTACCGTTTTCCTTCATCACTTTATCAATTACCTCAAAAATCTCTTTGAAATGAGGTATGGCGAGTTCCTTATAACTCTTTTTTAATGACCTCGTCATAAATTATTTTGGCTGTCTCCGTACAGCGTTTGTCATTTTTATTAATAAGGTCGGCATATATGAGAAGCGGAGGTGTTAAATCATAATCAACTTCATCAATATACCAGAATTTTTTATAAACTCTTACATTGCCCTTATCATCGGGAAGCAACTTGTAGTTTTTCATCAATTCCTGCCTTGTTTCCAGTGTGTACATTGTCAGTTCCTCCGGTCTCAGGTGATTGGTCAGCATGTCACCAGCCGGTTCCCCACCCCACCAGGTTTTCATGTTTCTTAGTGGAATTTTATTCCAGTTTGTAAAATCGTCTTCTTCTAAAAACCGGAATGTTCCGATCAGCAAACCGGGTTGAAGTTTTTCCTTATATGCTTCGATCCATTTGTCAAGTAGTCGCTGTTTTTCGATAAGTTTGTACTGGTTTTCATTAAGTTTAACCAGGAATCCCAGTTCTTTCAACCCGTTTAGTATATAGTTGACATTACCCAATCCGATTTTTACAGTTTTTGCTATTTCCCTGTGGGTTGCATTTATCAGGTATTCGTCAAGTAGGAAGTGAAATACCGTTTGAATGCCGGTTTTTGTGAAAGCACGATTTAATTTCTCCCTGTGTTCTGTAAACGGTTTTTGCCCATCCAGCCAGATGAGTACAGGCTTTTGATTTACATAAATATTACCATTTGCCTCCAGATAGGCAATGTTGTTTTCTCTCAGGAATTCTTTAATGGTTGGAAATATTTTTCTTGCAATGAATATAAGCGGATCAGTGCCGGTATTTCGGTTAACAATAGCTATTGTCTGATGTTGACGCAGTTCACCTTTTACTTCAGCAAGAAACTTAATTTTAACTCCATTGAAATTAATAGTAAGAGTTCCATCAAAAGGACCTTTGGCAGTCTCTTTCCATGTAGCATGAAAACCAGTATTTTTTTCAAGGTTTTCAAGAGCTATATGAATAACATCCTGTTCTTTCATGTTCACATTAATATTATGTTCACGAAACGTGAACATGCAAAAATAATGAACAAAATCAACTCCAGCTTAATCAAAGGGAGAATATTTTTTATCATCTCCTTAATTACATTTTATTACTGCAGAAACTTCAATAGTATCTTAATAATCACTATCAATATCTTTACTCGATGTTCCGCTTGAAAAAAGATTCTTAACAGGATTAAGACTTTCAGGAAAATCTTTAATAAGAGTGATGCCAAGATAATAAGTTGCTCTTGAAGTACCTACATAAATGAGTTTGTCCGAAATGGCAAGTTCTTCTTTCAAATACCCATCCACATCAAAAAAGAATGCTGTTTCAAACTCCATTCCTTTAATAAGGTTAATATCGAATACCCTGACAAAATCAGCAGATACAAGATCACTTTCGCCAAGACAATCTTTGACTACAATACCATGATTCGTTAACCGATCATCTTTACTTAATGCCTGTGCAATCTTGGTAACCTCCGGCTAATCCTTAATTTAAAATAGTTCAAGTCCCGCTCCGGGTTCAATGAAATGTTTAAAGTTTAAAGTAAAAAGTTCAAAGTTAAAGAAGGCAGATTTTCGAATGAGCTTACTTTCCTTTGATAAATTTACCAATAGTAACCCTCGCCTCATCCCGTACCCTCACAAAATAAATTCCCAGCGGCAGCTCGGTGATGTTGATTTTCGTTTCGCGGGAATGGGTCATTTCTTCTTTCAAAACTGAGCCGTTTAAGTCAAAAACCCGGCAGATGATTTCTCCTGTCGTCAATGGCGAGAATACAAGTATTTCATCCGTTGCAGGATTGGGCTTTATACTTACCGGATTTTGCAAAGGATCACCCTCATCAATGCTGACTGAAAAACAGGCGCTCTGGAATTCTCCGGTCTTGATGTATGTGTTAAACGAATTTTGCTCTTCGATCGTAAATGAAATCAATCCGACAAAGACAGTATCAGAAAAATCATAGAAAGTCTTTACGAAATAATTGCCTGGGTTCAAAGAGTCAATGGTCACAGATAAATTAAAAATGCAATCGCAAAATGCCATTCCACTCAATTCTTTCTGAAACCAAATCAATGTGTCGCCAGCAAGAGGGTAAATCTGCATGTCGTAGTAAGAATCACAATTCCGGCACACAGTATCATCCATCAGGACGACAGTATTTCCATAGACTTCCGATTTTAAAAATCCCAAATCATTGGCACCAATACAATCATATTGTGCGAATAATGTCACCGGAAGCCACATTAAAATGAGAGCAAGTGTTTTCATAATTATTCATATTAAGTTTAATGGACGATTAATTACGACCCAAATATAAGGAAAATTATGATTCTTTTATTCTGGTAATCAAAAAAATAAGGCGAATGATTTTAAATTCCTACAACCTTGCTCCTTCTTTCCAGCGCCACCGTATCCCTCCACTTTCCGTTGTGGCAGGCCACTCTTTCGCGGTAACCGAATACACGGAATCCGAACCGTTCATGAAGCCGGATGGAGGCTGTGTTCTCAGGAAAAATACCGGCATACAGCGACCAGATTCCGTTTTTTTCCGATCCGGTAATAAGGCGTTCCATTAACTGTGTTCCGATCCGCTTTCCGAGATGTGCCGTATCAATATAAACACTTACTTCCGCGACTCCAAAGTAAGCCTCTCTTGACGAAACCGGCGATAATGCTGCCCATCCTAACACTTTACCATTTTCTTCGAAAACCAATCTTGAATGTTTCAGGTGGTTCGAATCCCAGTCAGTCCAGGCGGGAATATCTGGGTCAAAGGTCGCATTGCCGCTTTCTATTCCTAATCCAAAAATCCGCAGGACGTCAACAGAATCCCGGTTTTGCATTTCTCTTACCATGTCCGGTCATATTGTATATTTATTTTTCTTTGTTGGATTCATTTACATTTCCAAAACCAATTTTATAACATAAATGCAGGTTAATACGGGGCAGCCACCCGTCATAGACTCTGTCAATTGTTTTGTACTCCGTTTCAGTGGTCCGATAGAAGTATCCGAGGTTAAAATCCGTATAAAGTCTCCTTTTCGCCCCGAATTTAAATCCTGCGCCACCACCACCGCCATACTCCAATTCGTCATGAACAGGATTGGTTGTGGAACCAATATATCCCATCTGATTAAAAGACACACGGGGAAATAAAAACACATATAACCTCACTGACTTCCCGGCCTCCTTCGGAGAAATAAAGTATCTTATATCCTGCATCAGGGCATTTCGCTTGTTGATTTCCTCCAGTTCACTTTCCGAATCAAAGATTTCAAGATAATTGTACGTCGTCTGCGTCGTAAAACTTCCTGCGACAGGCAATTCAAGGCCAAATGAATAATGTAAGGCCGAGTTACCCCATGGCAGGATAGCAACTTTAAGGCTGACTTCATGATTTTGTGCATAATTTGTAATACAAATTAAAAAAAGCAAGATTGCGGAAAGTAAAGTTTTCTTCATTTTAATTACGAATTGTGTAGCAAATATAATCCATTAAATGATAAGCGCCATTCTCAAATAATTGCTATTTTCGGGAATTCTTTCAAATAAAGACGTTATGAAACAAAAACCCCGTTTATCATTCTGGCAAATCTGGAACATGAGTTTCGGATTCCTTGGGATACAGTTCGGCTTTGCTCTTCAAAATGCCAATGCATCCCGTATCCTGCAAACCTTTGGCGCCGATGTGCATCACCTGAGCTGGTTCTGGCTGGTAGCGCCAATTACCGGTATGATCGTTCAGCCTATTGTAGGGTATTTCAGCGACCGGACATGGAATCGGTTCGGACGAAGAAGGCCTTATTTTCTTGTGGGGGCATTATTGACTAGCACAGCACTGATCCTGATGCCCAACGCACCTCATCTCGCAACTTTCATAGCGCCAATGTTCATTGGCGGGGGTTTGCTGATGATCATGGATGCCTCGATCAACATTTCGATGGAACCATTCCGGGCGCTCGTTGCCGATAAACTGCCGGATGAACAGCACACGCTTGGTTTCTCGATGCAAACCCTGCTTATTGGAATCGGGGCGGTCGTCGGGTCTTGGCTTCCCTATATCCTTGGAAACTGGTTCGGAATAGCAACTGAAGCCACCGGAAGAGGCCTTGTACCGGCGAATGTGGTCATATCATTTTATTTCGGAGCCGTCGTATTGTTAACGTCCATCATCTGGACAGTCACATCAACCAAAGAATATCCCCCGGATTTTTATCGGGAAGAAGGGGAATCTGAAAAAATAAAAACCACCTTTAAAATTCCAAAAACCATGTGGCAATTGTTGCTGGTTCAATTCTTTTCATGGTTCGCATTGTTTTCGATGTGGGTATTTACAACCCCGGCGGTGGCTAAGCATTTCTTTGGAACAACAGATCCATACTCAACCGAATACCAAAATGCAGGGAACTGGGTGGGAATTTTGTTTGGAGTTTACAATGGCGTTTCTGCCATCATTGCTTTATTGTTACCCAAAGTCGCAGCCCGTATCGGGCGAAAGAGAACACATGCACTGGCGCTCACCATCGGCGGATTATCATATTTATCATTTTATATTGTACCGACCCATCAGTTATTGATCATTCCTATGATCGGGATCGGTATTGCCTGGGGAAGTATTCTGGCCATGCCTTATGCCATGCTGGCAAATTCAATTCCACCCAGGCAAATGGGGATGTTCATGGGGCTTTTCAACATGTCAATCACCATACCCCAGATCGTTAACGGAATTTTCGGAGGTTTGATCCTTCAATATATTTTCAATGATGACCCGCAGTTGACTCTTATCATGGCAGGGGTTTTCATGATACTCGGGGCTGTGAGCACTCTGTTCGTGAAGAATGTGATTGACAGGAAAACGACGGGTAACTGATAAAAACAGGACAGTGGTCGTCCGGGCATATTACAGAAAGATGCTTTAGGAAGTGTTGACTCCTGTTGACCTATCATTCTCTTGTGACGATTTTTTCACATACCCTGTATCCGAATGCGGGCAGAGTGAGCAGGCATCCGACTGCCGGATTGTATTCTTTTAAAGTAAAAATATCAATATATGGACCTGAATCAGGCGATATCTCAATGGAGCCGCTTACTTCGGTATGGTTTAAATTTACAACCACGACCACTTCATGTTCTTCCGAAAACCGTTTAAAAGCAGCCACATGATGAGAAAAGCTTGTTGAAAGAATCTGCATTCCAACCTTTTCATTCTCATTACCCAACCACAGAGCCGGGTTCCTTTTTTTCAGATCGATGAGTGTTTGATACAGGCGCGACATTTTATCTTCTTTCCATTGAATCTCATCTTTATCAAAGAAACTGAGCCGCTGGCAGCAACCGGCTTCCTGACCGCTGTATATGAGAGGCACGCCGGGTAAGGTAAACGCAAGCACAGTGATAGGCTCGAGGTAATAATGGATCCGTTCTATCGCGGGGCCGTTCCAGGAATTTTCATCGTGGTTCGAGGTAAAATTTAATTCTGCTGAACCGGAAGGAAGAAATTTCACTCCATTAATCGAAATATCAAGCAGGTTTGTTGCATTGATCCTGCCGGCAGCCAAATCGTTGAATCCATGAAGAAGTTTCCAGTTGTATATTACATCGAAAGCAAATTCCAGAAGGTCGTGGTTTTCGGTTTCCGCCAGCATGAAAACCGGCTTCACTTTATCCAGATGGTATCTGGCATGATTCCAGAAATGGGTCGTGACCAGGTGAGCCATATCGCACCGGAAACCGTCCACATCCGCTTCTCTGATCCAGAATTCCATCTGACTGATCATTTCGGACCACAGAGCCGGATTAGCATAATTCAAATGAATCACATCGGTCCATTCGGGGTTCGGAGGTAAAAAATCCCCGTTTTCATTCCTATCGTAAAAATCAGGATTGTCGAAAGTCCAGTGATGATCCCAGGCGGTATGGTTTGCCACCCAATCAATGATCACTTTCATCCCCAAATCATGAATTTTTTTTACAAGGACTTTAAACTCTTCCAAAGTACCGAATTCCGGATTGACTGCTGAATAATTCTGAATCGAATAATAGCTTCCCAGCGATCCTTTCCTGTTCTTTTCACCGATAGGTTGCACCGGCATGAACCACAGAACGCCCACACCGAGTTCTTTCAAACGGGGAAGATGTTCTTCAAATTCTCGGAAAGTTCCGCCTTTGGTATATTGACGAAGGTTGACTTCGTAAATAACCTGATCTTTGATCCAGTCAAGGGTAGTAATTTTTCTTTGCATGAAGTTTTTTGCAGTTATACGTGCTGAAATAAATTAAAGTGACTACTTTTATTTAACATTCAAACACCTGCCGTGAGCAATAGTTAATGGAATAACCAAACTTCCTTTTTAATTCACTTATGAAATGTCATTTTGCTTCAATCACTTTATAGTCCTTTGTTACAATCAGGTCTGCTAATGGTTTTAGCGATTGCACCATTTTGTGTTCCTGACCCAGGATAGCCCAGCGCACTTCGTCCATGACTTCTTTTCCGCGGGCATCCTTGGTGTGCTTTTCCTTGGTTTCGAGGTAGGTGAGTTCGATAAAAACCTTCATGTCAATATAATTGGCTTTGATGGCATACAACCCATCCACAATGAGCATATCCACTGTGCTGAAATCGGTGATCAGGCGGTCAACCTGTTCGGTAACCAAATCCACACAAGGCATTTCGGATAAACGGTTATTCTTGAAATCGTCAATATTTTTTTGAATATCATCCCAGAGATATTCATTGTAGCCGACCACATTTTCAATACCCTGTTCAACCCGCCAGGCCTTTCGCTTCAGCGGATCGCTATTGTAATAATTATCGGTATGCAGCGGCTTTGCCATGATGTCGTACCTGCGCAATCCCTTTGCGATCACATGGGTCAGCTCCGATTTTCCTGAACCCGATTCGCCGGAAATAGCCACAATGTATTTTTCTTTCTTCTGTTTTAAAATGCGCTGGATGATTTCTTCACCCGCAATTTTATGTTTTTCCTGAATTAATAAAACGTCACCTAACATTTGATTTATAATTTAAGATTTAGGATTTCAGATTGAATTCTTCTTCACTATCTGGTCTCAGTGTATAGGTTTTATCTTTTATTCTTACATGAACATCCTTTCCTCCCGGATTAATTTGCTTAAGTAATATTGAATTTGCATTGACTTTGCAGGAATAATTAACTCCTTTAAAAACAAACCTGAAGCTGATTGAACGCCAATGATCGGGAAGATGAGGATCGAATTCGACTACTTCCTTTTTCAGGTTCAGACCGGCATAGGATTGCAAAGCGATCAAAACCGTTCCTGCCATAACGCCGGCGTGGATTCCTTCACCGGTGGTTCCGCCCTGGATATCGGAATAATCGCTGGTCAGAGCATCAAGATATAATTCCCAACTCAGTTTTTTATCTTCGATCATGTTGGCAAGCTGAGCATGAACAACCCGGCTGAGCGTAGAGCCGTGTGAAGTCCGTTGTAAATAATATTCAAGGTTTTTTGAAAGATAGTCCTGAGTCAGGCTGTACCCGAGTTTCCGGAGGATTTCACTGACGTCGCTTTCGTCGAGATTGTAAAATGTTTGCAGGGTATCGGCTTGTTTCGAAACCTTAAATTCGTCAGCCTCCTTTCCTTCTGCTTTAAGCAGGCGGTCCATACGGTAAACATTACCGTATTTTTTCTTATAGTAATCCCAGTCTAGTTCCTTCAGGTCGAAATAACCGTCATATTGAGCCAAAATGTCCTGGTTTATTACAATGTTGAGCTTACCGGAAATATCCTTCCAAAGTGAAAGTTCCTTATCTGAAAGATGTATCTTATTCAGAACTAAATCTTTTGAATCACCAAGTTTTTCAAGCATTTCGAATGCTTTTCCGAAAGTCCAGGCAACCATAATGTTCGTATAGGTATTATCTGTGAGACCTCCTTGTTCCGATCGATGATATTTTTCATGAAATTCATCAGGGCCCATAACATTAGGAATGGAATACCTTCCCGTCGTAGGATTCAACATTGCTTTGCTCGCCCAGAAGCGACAAATCTCAAGAAACATCTCAGCCCCGTAATTCCGAAGAAAATCAAGGTCTCCGGTAACATGATAATATTGCCAGATATTATAAGCGATTGCCAGTGAAACATGCCGTTGTAAGGAACTGTAATCATCACCCCATTTACCGGTTAGCGGATTCAGATGTACGACCTGCGTCTCCTCTCTCCCATCGCTGCCGCTTTGCCAGGGAAACATGGCTCCCTGAAAATCATAATCACTTGCATATTTCCGGGCAGCATCAAGGCGGCGATAACGGTACATTAGTGAAGCTTTCGTTACTTCAGGAAAATTGATATTATAGAGAGGCAGTATGAAAAGCTCATCCCAGAATATATGACCACGGTAAGCTTCGCCGTGAAGTCCTCGGGCCGTAATACTTGCATCAATTGATGGATTGTGCGGCGACAACGAAACCAGTAAATGATAAAGATGAAGCCTGAGCAGTTTCTGTGCCAGTCGGTCTCCTTCGATCTGTATATCAATCTTCTCCCAGATAGCTTCCCACTTTTTTGCACTATTTCTGTATAGACTTTCAAAGACTGCTGCCTCGTTGATCAGGGATATTGCTTCTGTCAAAGGGTCATCGCAATCCCAAGGCTGAGAGGTGAAAATGGAAACGGTCTTTTCGATACGGATGGTATTATTCTTCACGGCTTCGACCGTAAATCTCGAATAAATTTCGCCCGGATTTTCAACATAAAAATGATCCGGTTCGATCTTTTCATTATCGAGGAAAATATTTATTTTGAAGGCTTCAGCAATTTTTACAGCCGATTGTGTGGTTTCGACCAGCAGGAAGCACGTGTTACCTGAGTTTCCGGTCTTTATAGGTTTCAAATGCTGCTGGTTCAATTGCCTGTATCTTTCCACCCCGTCGTTGATTACCGCTCCGTTAATTCCGGTTTGAAAAGTTAAATGTGCGGAATAGTTCAGAGGTGTAATTTCATACGTCATGCCAGCCAGATGAGGATTATCCATGCTTGCCATGCGCCGTGAAACAATTTTTGTTTGTCGTTCCTGTTCATCTTCTATGATCATTGACCTTTCGGACAATCCGGTTTTAATATTCAACGATCGTTCGATTTCGATAATCCGGGTTTGATTGATATCAAAAGGACTGTCGAAGTTCAGGTTTACCTGCATTTTCAGCCAGTTCGGGCAATTTACGAAGTCCTCGTTTTCCACATCCCGGTCGCCGACTTTCGAAACAAGCCTGTTATACAATCCGGCAATATAAGTCCCGGGATAGTTTTTCTCTCCGGCATCGGCTTCCTCCATTGCTCCACGCGTTCCGAAATATCCGTTTCCGATTGTCAGCAGGGTCTCCCTGGTTTTCTCTTTCACAGTATTATAATCGTGATAGGAAATTTTCCAGTTATCCTTATTGAGACCGTTTTCGAACCAGTTTTCAATTCCAATGAATCCAATCTCAGCAATGTCTTTCACTACGATGTCGGCGCCGTTCAATTTCAGTTCTTTTTCATTGTCCTCTCGTGCAATCCCAAGAACCAGCCCAAAATTTCCTTTTGCACCGGCTTGAACACCTGAAACAGCATCTTCGACGACCACCGTCCGGTCATACGCAGCGCCGAGATTATCAGCAGCGGTAGTAAATATATCCGGTTCCGGCTTGCCTTTCAGGTTTAATTCGGCTGAAACAACTCCGTCCACCCGTGTTTCAAAAAGATCAGGAATACCGGCTCTTTCGAGAACCGCTTTGCAATTTTTACTCGACGAAGCCACACCAACCCTGATTCCTTTTGCTTTCAATTCCCTTATCAATGCTACCGTTGATTCATAAACCTGCACGCCATCCCGTTCAAGAACTTCGTTAAAAGCTTCATTTTTCCGGTTTCCCAAACCGCAGGCCGTTTCCCTTCCCGGTTCATCCCCCGGATCACCAAAAGGAATGTTTATTCCCCTCGATTTAAGGAATGATTCAACTCCTTTATACCTTGGTTTGCCGTCCACGTAAGGCAGATAATCGTTTTCATGACTGAATTCACGAAAAGGTTCTCCATGATTCTTTTCCCTGATGCGAAGATATTCATCGAACATTTTTTTCCATGCAGAGCTATGAACCAGGGCGGTCTTTGTGATCACACCATCCAGATCGAAGATCACTGTGTCGAATTTCTTGAAGGACATGATAAATTGTTAAATTGTTAAATTGTTGAATTGTTGAATTGTTGAGTTGCAGAATGGTTGAAATTGTATATACTTATAGGTATTAAAATAATACTCAGATAATTTTAAAGTTGCAGCCAGCGATATCCGTATGGCTCAATTTTCAAATGACCGGGAATATGATCCGAATCGGGCTTCCGGTTCAATAAATCTACCGATCCGGAAAAAGTGATTTTATTGCTGTGTATCCAGACTTCCTGATCCGAAAGATTATTCAAAACCATGATCCGTTCCTGATCAAAACTCCGGATATAACCCAAAACTCTTGTTTCGGTTTTTTCATCTTTATTCAGCAAATCAATCCACTCCATGGCTCCTCTCCCGAAACAACGATATTGATTTCTGGTTCTGATCATTTGACGAACCCGTGCATATACTTTTGCCGATAAGTTTTCAGGGTTTTTCAGATTGTTTTCGGTGCGAACCCAGTCAATTTTCCCTCTCACCAGGAACCGGGTATCATCTTTCCCCGAAACCTTAATCATTTCCCGGTAGTTGGCTTCGTCGTTCAGAGCAGCAAATTCATCACCATAATAAATGATCGGCGTCCCGGGCAATGTAAGCATAATGGAAAACGCGAGCGCGATCTTTCCCGGATCACGATCCATCAGTTCTGAAAGCCTTGCCGCCACTCCCTGCCCGAGCCTGAAATCCCAGAGCGGTTGTTTGCAATAGTTGTCATGAATATATTTCCGGTCGTCTTCCGAAACATAAACCAGTTCGAGGCTTAACTCATCATGACATCTTAAAAAAGTGAACCATTGCACGGAATCAGGAATGACGGGGGTGACCTCTGTGCTCAGCACATTCGAAACCGGCTGGCTGTTCTGTGCAGCAATGGATTTGAAAATCATGGGCATCAGTGGAAAATGATAGCCTGCATTGCATTCATCGCCATCTCCAAAATATTTAACAACTTCATGCGGCTTTTGACAGGCTTCGGCAAGTAAAAGCGTATGCGGCCTGACGTAATCGAGCACAGCCCTGAAAAACTTAACAATGGTGTGGAGTGCAGGATGATTTTCACAGGTTGTTCCATCCTCCTTCCAGATGTAAGGAATAGCATCGCCCCTGAAACCATCAACACCTTGCTGAAGCCAGAATAAAAAATTCCGGGTCATGGCCATCAGCACTTCCGGATTCCGGTAATTCAGATCAGGCTGAAACTCAAAGAAGCGGTGAAAATAATTCCATTCGCCTTCCTTTTGCCAGTTGCTTTCGCACAATCCTTCGAAAATGATGCGTGCATCTTTGTAAAGATTCGTATCCTGCGACCAGATATAGTAATTCCGGTATGGATTATCAACCGATTTTCGCGATTCCAGAAACCAGGGGTGTTCGTCGGAAGTATGATTGATGGCGATATCGAAAATGATTTTTAATCCTCTTTTGTGAGCCTCGGCAAGAAAATTCCTGAAATACTGCCTTTGCTCATCGATGGTTGTGTTTTTTTCCAGTCCCAGTAATTCGGTCCGAACCTGGTCGTAGTTGCGGATATCGAAACCGGCATCTTTCATCGGAGAATCAAGGATCGGAAGCAGCCACAGGCAATTCACACCCAAATCCTGCAAGTAGTTCAGCTTTTCTTCGATGCCCTTGAAATCCCGGTTAAACTGATCAACATAGAGTGAATAAACCACCGCATCCTTGTACCATTCGGGTTTGTGCTTCTGGAAAAGTATTTTCTTTTTAGCTTTTTCTATTTCCGAAATAAATCTTTTCAGACCGTCTTCGGGAATACCTGGATACAAAGTATTCCAATACTTTGACAACACATTGAATAAGTCCATACCGGTAATCATTTAGGTAGGCAAAGATACTGATTGTTATGAAACCGGAGGAACGGTTCCAAACAAACTCCTTTCGTAATTCCTTCCGGAATCGGGCTTACTTCGGATTCAGATTAAACCTTTCCTTTAATGCAATGTAGGAATTGAACAAGTTTAATGTAACAGGATCGCCGGTTGACAATTTCAGCACCTGGATTTCAGAGGTCGGATAAATTATCCGGGATTTCCCGTCGGCATCTACTGTAACCGGCAATTTAAAATCAGCGTTGACATTTCCCCATCGGTAATACAATTCATAACTCCTGTCCTCCTTATCGGGTCCGTATTGCCATTCCAATTGCGGACAAGCCCTGTTATACAAATATTGCCCGAAAAACCAGCCATAATCCTGCCCGGTCATCCGGTTGACCAGTTCAATAAAATTCTTTGTTGATGTTACCGTGTATTTGTTCTCATGGTAAAAAGTCCGGATAATATCGAAAAAGAGGCTGTCATTGTCAATTACATTCCGAAGCGTGTGAAGCAACAGCGCACCTTTGAAGTAAACATCGCCATCCCTGTATTTCCAGTAGTTCACATCAAAAGGGCCAATCAGAGGTTGCTTATTCCTGATCAAAAGCGAATAAAAATTCAGGTATTTCAGATAAGCGTTATAACCCTCCGTATGCTCTACATACAAGGCCTCGCTGTAAGTGGCAAATCCTTCATGAAGCCATATTTCAGCATAGTCGGAGGCCGATACGCTGTTTCCCCACCATTCGTGAGCGGTTTCGTGCAAAATGATATAATCGAAATTTTTTCCTATCCAGTTTTTATAATCGTTCCCATAAGCGATGGCTGTCTGGTTTTCCATTCCTTTATAAGGGCTTTCCACCAGCTTATATCCCTCATTCCACCAAGGATAATCGCCAAAACGCATTTCATAAAACCGGATGATTTCCGATGCCTGCTGAAAATGCGATTTAGCCTTATCAAGGTTATAAGTCAGCACATAGAAATCAAGATTCAGAATAGAATCCTGCTTTTTATAAGGAAGAGTAAAGTGTTTAAAATTTCCGATGTAAATCGTCGCATTGTAAGTATTTATAGGGTAGAGTGTTTTCCAGACAAAAGTTTCCCGCCCGTTTTCCTTTATCCGTTGCTGAAGCTTTCCATTGCTTACGCAGAAAAAACCTTCCGGAATGGTCACATTAATTTGGAGGCTATCCGGTTCATCGGAAAGATGATCCTTTACCGGCCACCATAGGCTTGCTCCATCCAGTTCGCAAGCCACCCCGATCCAGGGATTTCCATCCTTGTCTTTCTTCCACACAAATCCTCCGTCCCATGGAGGTCGGGCAGCTTTCTGAGGTTGACCCTCATAAAATACCGTAATCCTAGCCATTTCATTTTTTCTTATCCTACCCACCAGATCAACTAGTGTTAAGTTAAGTATAATATGACGCATATTTCAAATATTGTATTATCTTTGCAAAAACTTTTGCAAATGATACGTTATACTATTAAACTCACAAAAACAGAGGTTGATGATCTCAAAG
>Ga0172370_10000489_pt1 | contig 61892 bp, 55 predicted proteins | sample LakKiv5m_FD_114538 | JGI IMG/M metagenome (GOLD analysis project Ga0172370, IMG submission 114538) | Freshwater microbial communities from Kabuno Bay, South-Kivu, Congo - kab_022012_11.5m | ecosystem: Environmental > Aquatic > Freshwater > Lake | place: Democratic Republic of the Congo... | reverse complement strand
GGCTCGACGCGGTTGGCCAGCATGGTCCACACGCCCTCGATGGGCACGCCGAACAGGACGTCGCGGCGCTCGGCCGGGATCTCGCCGATGCGGTAGAACGAATCGTTGATGAGGGTGATGCGCCCGTCGATGTCGTAGGCCAGGATGCCGATGGGGGCCGACGTGAGGATGCGCGCGTTCAACGCCTCGAGGCGTCGGCGCTTGTCCTCGCGCTCGGCGTCGGCGCGGCGCTCGCGCACGAGCAGCACGCGCCCGCCCACCTCGTCGTCCGACGAAGGGTCGGAGATGGCCACGTCGGCCGCCAGCACGCTCCCGTCGGCGCGGCGGAAGGCGACGTTCAGCACCCAGCGGGCCTGCCCCACCGGGGCCGAGCGCAACGCCGACACGGCCGAGGGCTCCGGGACGGCCAGCAGGTCTTCGACCGAGGCGCCGAGCAGCTCGTCGCCCGGGCGGTCGAGCAGCGCCGCCAGCCGGGGGCTCACGAAGGTGACCGTGCCGTCGCGGCTGAGACCGAGCACGCCTTCGTCCATCAGCGAGGTCAGGCGGTCCAGCGTCCGGTCGGCGCCCGCCGTCCACTGGCGGCTCTGCACCAGGCGCAGCGAGACGCCCAGGATGTGCGCCAGACGCTCGAGCTGGTAGCGATCGAGGGCGCCCGGGGCGCGCGAGCAGCGTTCGAACACCGCGACCACCCCGACCGGGGTGCCGTCAGCCACCACGGGGGCGATGGCCCAGCCGTTGAAGCCCCCCGCCACCAGGGCGCACGCGGGGTCGTGCTGGCAGACCTCGCGCGTGGCACCCGCGGCGGCCTGCCCGGTCTCGAGCGAGGCGAGCAGCGGCACGTCGAGGCCGCACTCGGTACAGACATGGGAAGGCCGCCAGTCGGGTCCAAGCCCGACCACCGCGCTGGAAGCCCATCCATCGACGGGATTGCCGAGCCCGATCCAGGCGGCGTCGTGGCCCAACTCGGCGATGGCGGTAGCGGCCTCGGACAGCATGGCCTCGACCGTAGAGGCTTGCAGGATGCGGTCGCGCAGGCGATCGAGCGCCTCGTTGATCGACCGTACCTGGCTGACGTCCATCGTGAGATCCATGGGGGGCGGGTGGCGATTCATTATGATTCTGCCCGACCGGGCGGTCAAGGAACGGTTGCCGGATCGGCGGCGCGCCGCTCACGGCGCCGGCTCGAAATGCACACTTGTCAATCGACATATAGAATTATATGGACAGCGGCCAACCGGGCCCTTACGTTGCCTGTGGATGAACGAAGAGACCGGGGCAACCCATGACTCCGTTGCGAATCTCCCGACCGTCGCCGGACACCGTGGCCGCCTGGCAACCGCGCGTGACCGCCGGCGTCACGGCCGCGTTGCTGCTCGCCTTCCTCGCAGGGGCTCCCGCGGCGCTCCTGGTCCTCCTCCTCCCCGACTTCCTGGCGCGCGCCATCGATCGCCGCGAATGGGCCTGGATCGCCCGCCTGGCGCGGCACGTGGTCCCGAGCCTGCTGCCGGCCTACGCCCTGACCGAACGCTCGTATTGGCCGCCCAAGAGGTTCGCCTCCCGACTGGGCCTCGGCCTGCTGACCGCCATCGTGGGAACGTCGCTTGCCGGCGTCCCCGCACTGGCGATCCCCCTGGCAGGAGCCATGGCCGGCCTGTGCGTGCTGGAGTCCGCTTTCGGCGTCTGCGTGGCGTGCACGATGTACACGCTCCTCGGCCGCCTGGGCTGGGTCACCGCCTGCCCCAACGGGCAGTGCACCGTCGGAGCGCCGCGAGCGTAGCGGTCCCCTTCCCCCGATTCGCTCGAAACCCATCGAAACCGACTGCAATTTTGCGAACGTGCCCCACCTCGCTAAGATAGGCCCATCGTCCGGGGTCGAGGTGTGTCCATGTGCCTCCCGAGGCTCGTACCATCGGCGCTCGCGCTGCTGGCGGGGCTGCTGCTCTCGGGCTGCCCGTCGTCGGTGCGCGTCGAGAGCGCGCGGAGCGCGACCGATGCGAGCGCGGAAGCCGACGCGGCCGACACCCAGGACGCGATCCCCGAGCCGGCCGACGTACCCGGCGACCTGCCCGATGGCGACGGCCGCGGCGACGTGAACCCCGAGGTGATGCCCCCCTGCCGGACCGACGCCGACTGCACCGACCTGGCCGACCCGGACGCGTGCCGCGTCGGGCGCTGCGTCGACGGTGGCTGCGTCGCGCGCCCCGTCCCCGGCTGTTGCCGCTCCGACGCCGATTGCCAGCCGCCCGTCGACAAGCCCTGCCTCGCGGGCATCTGCCTCGACCACGCCTGCGCGTGGAAGCCCGTACCCGGGTGCTGCGCCACCGACGCGGCCTGCGACGACGGAGACCCCTGCACGCGGGACGTGTGCGACGGGAGGAACGGTACGTGCGCCCACGTGCCCGACCCCGCCTGCGGCGGCTGCACCTCCGACGCCCAGTGCGCCGACGACGATCCGTGCACCAAGGACCGCTGCCAGAACGGCGCCTGCGCCCACGTGCCCGACCCCGCCTGCGGCGGCTGTACCTCCGACGCCCAGTGCAAGGACGGCGACGCCTGTACCGTCGACGCCTGCGTCGGGAACACCTGCCTGCACGAAGCCCTGCCCGACTGCGCCTGCCACGTCGACGCCGATTGCCAGGACCAGAACCCCTGCACCGTCGACCGCTGCAAGGAAGGGCAGTGCGGACACGCCCAGGTCCCGGATTGCTGCCTGTCGCCGCTCGACTGCTCCGACGGCAACGCCTGCACGTGGGATCTGTGCACGGACAATACCTGCTACAGCTACGCCGCCACCGAGCAACCCGGTTGCTGCGCCGTCGACGGCGACTGCCCGCCGGTCGCAGACCCCTGCCAGGTCGCGGTCTGCCGAGCCGACTTCCACTGCGCGATCGAGGTCGCGCCCGGCTGCTGCACCGAGCAGGTCGTGCTCGGCGCGACCTTCGACGCCGACGCGCCGGGTTGGGCGCTGCTGCCGGCCAACAAGCCCGTGCGCTGGACCGTGGACCCCCACCGCTACGCCAGCGCTCCGGCCGCCCTGTACTTCGGGAACCCGAACACACTCACCTATGCCATTCCGGGCCAGCCCAGCGCCGGCACGGCCACGACCGCCCTGGTCGAGTTTCCCGCGAACGTCGCGGTGCGCCTGCGCTTCGCACTGTGGCTCGACGTCGAGGCCCAGCCGAACGTCGACCGGCTGGCCGTGCGGGTGCTCGAGGCCGGCAGCGGCACGCCGGTGTGGACCAAGGCCGAGCTCGCCCCCGCCCTGTACCGCACGTGGACCGACGTCGAGGTCGACCTCTCGGCCTGGGCGGGCCACGCCGTGCGCCTGCAGTTCGCGTTCGACTCGGTCGACGCCCTCGACAACGCGAGCGAAGGGGTCGTAATCGACGACGTCGACGTGCGCGCGCCGTGTGGCCCATGACCTTGCCCGCGCTGGTCGCCCTGCTGCTGGCCGCCGCGCCGCTGACGCGCTTCGAGCAGGCCGAGGTGCTGGGCCACTGCCCCGCCCGGCACGCGCTGGTGCTGACCGAGCGCACGCTCGACCTGCCCTACCGCTTCGACGACGTGCGCCTGGTGCTGCGAGCCCCCGAGGGCCTGGCGCTGATCAGCCAGGGCGACGTGCTCGACGGGGGCCTCGTGCAGCGGCTGAAACGCGAAGGCCTGCGGCCCCTGTACGACGCCGAGGTGAAGGAGCGCCTGGCCGCGCGCACCGCCGAACTGGAGGGGCAGGGCTGCAGCCGCGGCCGGGCCATCCCCGTCGACGACGCCGCGCCCCTGGCGGTCGAGTTCGACCAGGGAGACACCCACTACGTGCTGAAGGCGACCGTGGAGACCGGGCGCCTGGTCGCGCGCCTGACGCGCCGGGGCCCCGACGGGCAGGGCGAGACCAGCGAGGCCAAGCGCGAGCTGCCCGCCTACCTCGAGGGCAAGCGCACCCAGCGCAGCTTCCGCCTCGAGCGCTTCTCCCAGGTCGTGGCCTTCCCGGAGGCGGACTTGCTGGTAGGGGTCATCCGCACCAACGACCCACCGCGCTACGAGGTGCCGGCGGTCGACGTGGTGGTCACGTTCCGGTTGGAGAGGTGAGCCGTTTTGGCCTATGATCTCGATATGCAGCCAGGAACGACCGACGAGGCTCGATTCGCAACCCGTGCGCGCGGCCTTGAAGCGTTCGCCCGCTGGGAGGCCGCGCATCCGCCCGTTTCACGGCCGCTGGCGACCCTGCTGGACGATGTCGACGCGCTCCTGCGCCTGATGCCCGAGGCCGAACGCCACCTGGACCCCGATGCGACCAAGTCGGGCGTTCGACGCATGCACGCTGCGCTGGCCGTGTTGACGCGCCGGGGGCCCGCGTGACGCCCCAAGAGAGCGCCCTGGTCGAGGTGGCCCGGCTGCTCGACGCGAACGGGTTGCCCTACATGGTCATCGGCGGCCTCGCGAACCTCGTCTGGGGGCTGCCGCGCGCCACGCTCGACGTCGACGTGACGGTGTGGGGCGGCACGAGGCCTTTCGACGAGCTCGTACCCCTCTTCGAGCCGGCGTTCCACGTCCTCCCCGAGGAGCCGGTCGATTTCGTGACGACCACCCGGGTGCTCCCCCTCGAGAGCACGGCCGAAGTACGCGTCGATGTGGTCTTCGGGCTGCTGCCCTTCGAAGAGGAAGCCATTGCCCGGGCCGTCCCACGCGACGTGGGTGGCGTCACGATCCGCTTCTGCACGGCCGAAGACCTGGTGCTCATGAAGATCATCTCGGAGCGCCCCAAGGATCTGGACGATGTGCGCCAGATCCTCCTACGCCAGCGAGACGCCCTGGACCACGCCTACCTGGAGCCGCGCGTGCACGAACTGGCGACGCTGCTGGAGCGACCGGAGATCGAGGACTTGTACCGCGCTGGCACGTGACGAAGACCTGGAACAGAGACGCGTCATGAGCACGATCTCGTTGAGACTTACCGAAAAATCAGTTCCGGCTATTGGTCGAATTCTCCGAAGCCTGGCGCGGCGGTTGAACCGATCCGCGGTCGCGCGTCTTTTCCGGCTCTTCGTAACGGGGCGCGGGGTCCGCAGATATCCGGTATCTCTTCAGCCCCCGGTTCAGCTCGTACAAGGCCGCCAACTCGCGGAACACCCGGTCAGGGTTCTTCACGGTGCAACCTCTCGATGTCGGCTTGGTCCTGCTTCGAATTCCGGAGGCTCTTCATCCAGATGAGGTCGTCCCGCGTGGCGACGCGAACGACGTCGCCCCGGTCGTTCCGGGCCTCGACGGCTTGCTCGACGATGGCCAGGTGGCGGTCGCTGCCGGCCAGCAGCACGTCGATGAGCATCGAATCGGGGCCTTCGATTCGCATGAATCGGTGCAGCGACATCGCTGTGCTTGCGAACGTCCAAGGCGTGGCCGATTCGAAGTAGCCCAGGGCGGTCAGGAGTGTCTTCAACCGGTCGAATTCGCCCGCCGGGATCAGCAGGTCGATGTCCTGCGTGAAGCGTGGGGCCGCATAGAACGCCATGGCCACGCCTCCGACCAGGGCGTACCGGAAGTTCTCGCCTTGCAGGCGGTGGACAATGGCTTCGAACTCGGTGAACACGTTCATGCTTCATTTGTGCCGGAATCAGGACAGGCACGCAACCCCGTTGAGCGGCGCTGGCGACGCTGCCGGCGGACGTCGAGGCGCTCCTCCGCCTGATGCCCGAGGCCGAACGCCACCTCGACGCCGAACTGCCCGCGGTCACGAAGCTCAGGAAGCGCTACGCCAGCGTGCCGATGTCGCTGGCCGACGCCTGCCTGGTGCGCCTGGCCGAGCTCGACGCGAAAGCGAGGCTCGTGACCTGCGATGGCGACTTCGCGATCCACCGCCGGCACGGGCGGCAGGCGCTGGCGCTGATCGCGCCGTTCGCGTAGGGGGCGCTGCTCGCTGCGCCCGCTGGCTCACGTTCCGGCTGGAGAGGTGAGCAGCACCCGCTCGGGCTTCAGCACCCGCTCACCCTCGGTGGTGAGGAAGGGCGCGGCCGTGCCCACCAGCTCGCCCGCCGCGTCGAGCACGACCACGGGCTGGCCGTCGGGCAGTTCGGGCGCGCAGGGCAGGAAGCCGCCGTTCCGGAAGAGGGCCAGCGCGGTCTCGTCGGGCGCGAGGGTCGGGTAGCCCTGCATGGCCAGCCGGGCCGGCAGCAGCGCGGCCTCCAGGGCCCGGGCGTCGGGCAGCTTCTCGGGGTCCACGGCCTGGCTCACGTGGAAGCCGCCGTTCTCGACCCGTCGCAGGCTGGTGACGTACGCGCAGGTACCGAGGGCCACCCCCAGATCGTCGACCAGCGTGCGGATGTAGGTGCCGCGGGACACGGTGGCCACGAAGCTCCAGTCGGCGCCCGCGCCGCCCTGCAGCTCGAGGCGGTCGATGCGCACGGTGCGCGCCTTGGCCTCGACGTCGTCGCCGCGCCGGGCGGCGTGGTACAGCCGCTCGCCGTCGACCTTGACCGCCGAGAACTTCGGAGGCACCTGCACGATGTCGCCCAGGAAGCGGTCCAGGGCCGCCTGCAGGGCCGCCGGTGTGAGCTCGGGGACGGGCGCCGTGGCCACGACCCGGCCGTCGGCGTCGAGGGTGTCGCGCCGCTCGCCGAGCCGCAGCCCGCACAGGTAGGTCTTGGGGCCCTCGCCCAGGTAGCGCGCCAGCTTGGTGGCCTCGTTCACGCACAGCACCACCAGGCCCGTGGCCAGGGGGTCGAGCGTGCCCGTGTGGCCGATACGGCGGAACTTGAAGCGCCACTCGAGGCGGCGGATCAGGTCGAAGGTGGTGATGCCCGCCGGCTTGTCGGCCAGCAGGATGCCGCTCGGCTCGAAGGGCACCTTCATGCGTCGTCGGGCTCGTCGGCGGTGGGCTCGTCGCCCTCGTGGCTGGCGGCGTCGGCCGCGGTCACCTCGCGGATGATGCCGATCACGCGCTCCCCGCGCTCGAGCGTGGTGTCGCGCTCGAAGACCAGCTCAGGCGCGAAGCGGATCTGCAGCTTCTCGGCGACCTGCTTGCGCAGGAAGCCCTTGCCGCGCTCGAGGGCCTCGAGCACGTCCTCGTCGGGGGTGCCGTCCTCGGTACGCCAGAACACGCGCGCGAAGCGCAGGTCACCGCTGACGCGCACCTCGAGCACGTACACCGACTGCAGGCGCGGATCCTTGGTCTCGAAGCGGAACACGGTGTTCAGGATCGAGGCCATCTCCGACTGCACGCGCTCCTTGCGATAGCTCTGTCCCATAAACTCCTCCCGGGCACGCGGCCCCGTCACGGCTCGAAGATATCGAACTCGTACGTGGTGAGCTCGGCGCTGCCCTCTTGGTCTACGAAGTGAACGATACGATCGATCACCGAGTTCAGCACGCGCCGATCGCTCCCGACGAGCGCCACTCCGATGACGGCCGAGGTCAGGATGTCCTGATCCTCGACCTCGCCCACCGCGACCCTGAAGCGGTTGCGCACCTTGTCGATCACGCGGCGCACGACGCTGCGCTTCTCCTTGAGGCTGAAGGCATCGTGGACGGTGAGATCGAGGCGGAGCACACCGACGAGCATGGCGAATCCGAGGGGCGGGCGACTACAGCGTTTCCTTGACCTCGACGATCTCGATGACCTCGAGCACGTCGCCCACCTTCAGATCGTTGTAGTTCTCGATGCCGATGCCGCACTCGAAGCCCGCGGCGACCTCACGCGCGTCGTCCTTCACGCGCTTCAGCGACGAGATCTTGCCCTCGTACACCTTGATGTCGTTGCGGTACAGGCGCACCTTCGAGTTGCGCACGACCTTGCCGTTCAGCACGTACGAGCCGGCGATCACGCCCACCTTCGGGATGGTGAAGATCTGGCGGACCTCGACCGAGCCGATGGGCTTCTCTTCGAGGCGCGGCGCCAGCATGCCTTCCATGGCGGCGCGCACGTCGTCGAGCAGGTCGTAGATGACGGCGTAGGTCTTGATCTCGACGCCCTCTTCGGCGGCCAGGTTGACCGCGCCCACGTCGCCGCGCACGTTGAAGCCCACCACGATGGCGTCGGAGGCGGCCGCCAGCGTGATGTCGGAGGCCGTGATGCCGCCGACCGCCGCGTGGATGACCTTCAAGACGACCTTGTTGCTGGGCAGCTTGTCGAGCGCGCCCTTCAAGGCCTCGACCGAGCCCTGCACGTCGCCCTTGACGATGAGCTTCAGCTCTTGCAGCTGACCGCTCTGGATGTCGGAGAACAGGGACTCGAGGGTCGGGCGCAGGCGCTCGCGGACCTGGGACTTGCGCTGCAAGGTCAAGCGCTTCTCGACGATCTCGCGCGCCTCGCGCTCGGTCTCGACCACGAAGAACACGTCGCCGGCCTGCGGCACCTCGTCGAGACCCGTGATCTCGGCGAAGTACGACGGCCGCACCGCGTTCAGCGGCGCACCGTGCTCGTCGGCCATCGAGCGCACGCGGCCCATGCAGGCGCCGGCCACGAACAGGTCGCCGACCTGCAGCGTGCCGCGCTTCACGATGACGGTGCAGGTCGAGCCCGTCTGGCGGTCGAGGCGCGACTCGATGACGAAGCCCGACGCCGGGGCCTCGGGGTTGGCCGTGAGCTCGAGCATCTCGGACTGCAGCAACACGAGGTCGAGCAGGGTGTCGACGTTCTTCTTCTGCTTGGCCGACACGTCGACGAACACGGTCTCGCCACCCCAGTCCTCGCACAGCAGGCCGTGCTCGGCGAGCTCGCGACGGCAGCGCTCGGGGTCGGCGTTGTCCTTGTCGATCTTGTTGACGGCCACCACGATGGGGACGCCGGCGTCCTGCGCGTGGTGGATGGCCTCGATGGTCTGGGGCTGCACGCCGTCGTCGGCGGCCACCACCAGGATGACCATGTCGGTCACCTTGGCGCCGCGCGCACGCATGGCCGTGAAGGCTTCGTGGCCGGGAGTGTCGAGGAAGATGAGCGTGCCCTTCTCGACGTCGACGCGGTAGGCGCCGACGGCCTGCGTGATGCCGCCGGCTTCCTGGGCCGCCAGGTCGGTCTTCTGGATGACGTCGAGCAGGCTGGTCTTGCCGTGGTCGACGTGGCCCATGATGGTGACCACGGGCGGGCGCTCCTGCAGGGACTCGGGCGCGTCCTCCTGGTCGACCAGGTACTTCTCTTCGGCCTTGGTGATGCGCTCGACCGTGTAGCCGTACTCCTCGGCGATGATGGTCGCGGTGTCGATGTCGAGCGAGGCGTTCATCCCCGCCATCACGCCCATCTCGACCAGACGCTTGACGAGCCGCCCGGCCTTGGTCGACATGGCGTGCGCCAGGTCGGAGACCGTGATGAACTCCTCGAAGCGGATGACGCGCTTCTCGGCCTTGGTGGGCACCGCACTCTGGCTGCGCTGGGCCATGCGGCGCGAGCGGCGGCCGCTGTCGCGCTCCTCGACCACCGGCATGGCGCGATCCTCGCCCTCGGCCTCGGGATCCTCGAAGATCGCGCGGCGCAGGTTGGCGGGGCGCTTGCGGTCGACGACGATGCGCCGGCCCTTCTTGGCGTTCTTGTCCACGCCCTTGCGGCCGCGGTCGTCCTCCTCGGAGCCCTCGACGACCTCGCCGACCTTGCCGGGCTTCTTCTTCTTGTCTTCCTCGGCCTTCCTGGCGGCGGCCTTGGCGTCCTCGGCGGCCTTGGCGGCGGCCGTTGCAGGCGTCGCGGCGGCGGCCGGGGCCGGCGTGGCGGGCGTCACGGGCGCGACGGGCGCCACGACGACGGCGGGAGCGACCGCGGCCTCGGCCGGCACGGTCGCGACGGCGGGCTCGGGCGCGGGCGCCGCGACCGGCTCGGGGGCCGCGGCGGGTTCGGCCGCGGGCGCGGGCTCGGGCTCGACTGCGGGCTCAGGCTCGGGCGCGACCACGACCGCCACGGGCACCGCCACGGTCTCGGGTACGGCTCCCGCGATCCCGCCCGGGGCCTCGGTACGGCGCCGACGCACGACGTTGCGCGACACCACCGTGGTCTCGGCCGAGCGCGCGGTCTTGTCCTGGAAGTATCCACGGACGCGCGTCTCTTCTTCGGGCTCGAGAAACTCGAGGTGGTTCGCCTTCTTGATCCCCAGGTCCTTCAAGGCCGTGAGCACCTCGTTCAGACCCACGGAGATCTCGCGCGCCAGCTCCCAGATCTTCTTCGCCATGGAACAACCGCCTAACCGGAATTACTCGTTCGTACCGGGCTCGGGGGTGGAGCCCCCTTCGACTGCGGGCTCGACGCTGGCGCCCTCGGCCGGCGCAGCGGCCTCGACGGGGGCCTCGGCGGCTCCCTCGGCCGGCGCGGCGGCCGCGACGGCGGCGGCGGCCTTCGGATCGTTGGCCTCACGCTCGGCGCGCGCCGCGCGGGCGGTCTCTTTCACGCGCACCAGCACGTCCTTGCGGAAGCCCGGCATCATGCCGATCTCGTCCTCGTCGATGTCTTCGAGGCTGTCGAGGCTGTGGTAGCCGAGCTTCAGCAGGTAGTCGATCATGGTCTCGTCGACGCCGTCGATGGTCTCGAGCTTGCCCTTCAGGAGCTGCTTCATCTCGTCGATGCGCGACTCGGTGAAGATCTCGATGGTCCAGCCGACCAGGCGCGTCGCGAGGCGCACGTTCTGGCCCTTCTTGCCGATGGCCAGCGACAGCTGGTCGTCGGGCACGATGAGCTCGATGAGCTTCTTGTCTTCATCGACCAGCACGCGCGACACCTCGGCGGGCGCGATGGCGTTGCACACGAAGGTGACCAGGTCGGCGCTGAAGGGCACGATGTCGATCTTCTCGCCGCGCAGCTCCTGCACGATGGCCTGGACGCGCGAGCCCTTCATGCCGACGCAGGCTCCCACGGGATCGACGTCGGGGTCGGACGAGGTGACGGCGATCTTGGTGCGCTCGCCGGGGTCGCGGGCGATGCCGACCAGCCGCACGATGCCTTCGTAGATCTCGGGCACCTCGCTCTCGAACAGGCGCTGGATGACCAGCGGGCTGGTGCGCGACAGCACGATCTGCGGGTCCTTGCCCGAACGACGCACGTCGATGATGACGGCCTGGATCCGGTCGCCCGGCCGGTAGGACTCCTTGTGGATCTGCTCCTCGCGGGGCAGGATCGCCTCGACGTTGCCGATGTCGACGATGACCGCGCCGCGCTCGAAGCGCCGGGTGGTACCCGTGCACGACTCGCCGATGCGGTCCTTGTACTTGTCGTAGATGACCTTGCCCTCGGCCTCGCGGATCTTCTGGAAGATGACCTGCTTGGCCACGCTGGCCGCGATGCGCCCGAAGGTCTTCAGGTGCGTCTTGACGCCCAGGATGTCGCCGTAGCGCTCGTCTTCGGCCTTGGCGAGCTGCTTGTCTTCCTCGCGATAGTAGATGCGGAAGCCGAGCTCGTCGCCGGGCATGGACTCGGGGTCGTAGGCCATGGCCTTGTCGATGGGGATCTGCTTGTCGGGATCCTCGGGGTTCTCTTCGACGACGACCATGTACTGGTACAGCTCGATCTGCCCCGTCTCCTCGTTGAAGACGGCCTCGAGCTCGCGGCCCTCCCCGAAGATGCGCTGGGCCGCCTTCTGGATGGACTCCTCGAGGGCCTGCACCAGGACCTCTTTCTCGATGCGCTTCTCCTTGCTGACCATGTCGATCAGCACGGCCAGGGACACGCTCGGGGTTTCGACCACGACGACCTTCTTCGCGCTCATTCGGACCTTCCTTTGCCCTTCGCCGGGCCGCCCTTCGGCGTGCGCCCGAACAGCTCGTCGGGAGGCACCCACAGGTTCGCGCGCTTCACGTGGGCCAACTCGACCACGTGCTCGGTCGCGCCGTCGACCACGACGACGCACCCGTCACGCACCTCGCGGATCGTCCCGCTCACGAACCCGGCCCCCTCGGCCACGATCTTGACCCTCTGCCCCGCCGCCTGCTCGAAGTGGCGCACCGTACGCAGCGCGCGCTCGACCCCGGGCGACGACACCTCGAGCACGAACGCCCCGGGCATCACGCCCTCGGCGTCGAGCATCGGCGACAGGTAGCGACTGACGGTCGCGCAGTCGTCGATGGTCACGAGGCCCTCGGCTCGCTCGAGGAACACTTGCACCGTGGGCCGATGCTTGCCGCCACCGATGGCCACGTCGTTCAGATCGAAGCCGAGATCGCGCACGGCAGGCTCCACGAGCGCGATCAGCTTGTCTCGAAGGACGATGGGATCCATGACGAACCAGCCCGCACAAAATAGCGCGTCCATTTAGCACGAGCGCGCAGAAAGATCAACCGTGAAGCGGCGATCGCTGCGGGCGGTTCTTCCAGGCGGCCGAACCGGGCCGCACGAAACTACCGCAGCAGGCAGATCTTCGCAGGCAGCGCTGCCGTTCAAGCGAGGGCTTCTCCGTTCTCAACGACTCCAGGATCTCTCAATCCGGGTCATGGATGGCGCGATGTTGGACGAGCACCAACCTCGAAACACCCAAGTCCTCGCCCGACCGCGGCCGCGGATTACGGTTGACATGATCTATGGCAGAGGATTACGAATGTCGACAAGGATCGATACCATGTAAGGGTGGGGCACATCACGCGAGGCACGAGTAAGGCCGTGGATCTGTTGCGCGTGACCGCGGGGGCGAATTGGACATTGACGGGGGGGGGGGATCGCCTTCCTCGTGTTCCTGCTCGCGTGCCCTCTGCCGGGCATGTGCCTGCCTGAGGCGGTGCCCGCTCCTGCTTCCAAGGCTGCCGCGAAGGTCTGTCCCGGCTGTGCTCTGCTCGAATCCGAAAAGGTCACTTTGCCGAACCTGGGTCGCACGGTCACCGTGGTTCACGCCTGGAAGAAGGCCGCAGGGACGCCCGCGACCATCTTCCTCGACGAAGATGGAGCGCCCGTCGACCTCGAGGCCTTGAAGGAGGCGGACAGCGCGGCGCGCTACGGCGCGTACGGGGCACTTTCTCCCGACCTGGTCGATGCCGGGCCGGCGAACCAGGCCGGCGACGTGGTCGTCATCTACCTGACGGCGCCGATTGAACCCCCTGAACAGGATCGCGAGCGCATCGCGATCGATCCAGACTACGCCAAGGAATACGCGTCGCAGGTCGCGACCCTTGTCCAGGCCGCCCAGGCTGGGTTGTTCGAGGCCCTGGGTGAGCGCGGCTACTTCCCGGACAACGTCGTCGCCGACGCACCCATGGTCCACGCATACGTTCGGGCCGAAGACGTGCGCTCGCTCGCGTTCGACCCCAGGGTCGCGGCAATCGACACCGACGAGGGGATCGGGGCGCCGACCAGCGACGACTGGATTTACGCGACCGATCTCGATATGCCGCACGACTGGGGCTGGGACGGCGGGAACCAGTCGATGGCGTTCGTGCTGCGCGAGCGGCCGCCCACGGGCGATGTCGGAGCGGGGGCCGACGTATCGATCGCCTCGTACGCGGTCGCGCCTCCGAATGGGGTGTCGTCTACCTACGCGACGTGGTCCGTCGGCGTGGCGCGGTCGAACCCTGGCCCTACCGGCGGGCTTCGTTCGACGCCGCCCCGGTACGCCGGCGCGGCGCCCCAATCGACCTCGTACATGGCGAACACCGAGGGCTTCGGGGTCGGTTCGGTGGAAAGCTGGGCCAGTAACCTCGGCTGCCGGGTCTTCGTCTACGGCAGGGCTTCGAGCAGCCCGTCGACGACCGCGCTGAGTGCGCACGATCGCTACGTCGACTTCTTCGCGCGCACCAGGCCCTGCACCAACGGCTGTTTCCACTACGTGGCCTCGGCCGGGAACCGCAACGTACCGGGGTTCCTGCAGAACGAGTGGCAGGCCTGTACGTCCACCGACACGCGCGTCCAGAACCGCTTCTTCAACGGCTTGATCGTGGGAGGCACGGGGCTGGTTACTGGCGGACGGCCTACCTGGTGGGGCGACCAGGCCATCTACCCGTGCTCGGCCTGGCAGAACATCGGCTCGCGCGTCCTGCGCGAGCTCCCGCACCTCGTGGCGCCAGCGGTCTCGGTCGACGCAGGCACCAACTCCAACGGAACCCCCTATACTTACACCGGAACCAGCGCCTCGGCGTCGATCGTGGGCGGGATCATCGCGGACATGTTGGAGCAGGCAGTCAACCTGCGCAGTTGGCCCGAGGCCGTGCGGTCGATCCTCATGGTGACCACGGCCGGCTCGATCGACGGCGTGGCGTTCTCGCTGCGCGACGGGGTCGACGACACCGATGGCGCCGGCTTCGTGTCGTCGCCGAGGGCCGTATTCGTGGGCGGCCCAGGGAACCAGGCACCGGCTAGCCCGTCGCTGCGCGGCTGGTACGGCGATCAGGTGTTCCCTTCGGAGTTCTCGGGCGGGCTCTACACCACGTACATTCCGGTAGTCGGCGTTCGACCGGGCGACACGCTGCGCGTAGCCCTGTCATGGACTGCCACCGGCTCCTGCACCGACCCGGCGAATTGTTCCGAACCCATCCTGGACGCGAACCTGGACCTCTACCTGATCGACAACGCCACCCAGGCGCAGCTCGACTGGTCGACCACCACTCCCAACAACTTCGAATACGCCACGTACACGAACAACGGGGCTTCCACGATCAACGTGCGGATCAACGTGGGGCTGTCCGGCTCGTTCGCGCCCGGGGTGACGAGCACGTACGCGGGGCTGGCTTGGGACACGGTGGGCGGCTACTTCTACGCGGATCTTTGCAACACACAGCAGATGGCCACGCCTTACCGCGTGTACTCGCAGCCAGGCGGCCCGGGCGGCTTCCTGGACCAGCGGGCGGTCGACGCAACGGCGCTCGGTAACAGCGAGTACGCCGCCGTCTGGCAGTCGGCCCTGGATACGCTTCAGGGCCCCCACGATATCGTCGTCGCGTTGTTCAGCAAGGACGGGACGCCGAAGGACGCGGTCCCATTCAAGGTGAATTCGTTGACCGATCGCGAGGTCTTTCCTTCCGTGGCGGGGCTACTGCACGATCGGTACGTCGTCGTCTGGCAGCACGACCTATTGGGTATCAAGGCTCGCGTTCTCAATAAGTACAAGGGCGGCAATGAATTCGACGTTTATCCATTGGCTAATTCCTACAAACCAGATGTGGCGAGCTACGTTGATCCGCAGCTCGGCTTCGAATGGTACTGGGTCGCCTGGCAGACCGGGTCGGCGGTGCGATTGAGGATGTGCGTCGAAGAGACCTGCGGCGCGCCGAACCCGAGCTTGCTGGTAGCGACCAACGGCGCGAACCAGGAGGTTATGGCGTCGACCCGCGTTGCGACCATCGCCGACAACGGGACCAACCCTGACGAGCGTGGCGGCGCCATCGTCGCGTGGGTCGCGAGCCCGGTCTACGGCAGTCAGGGCCGGGTCCAGGTCGCGTGCTATCGCAAAGACGGCAGCACCATCGCCGCGCCGGCAAACGTGAGCCTGGGCAACGCCGTCTACGAGCGAAATCCGGTCATCGCACCCCTGGATGACGGGGGATTCCTGGTCGCCTGGGCTTCGATGGGCGATGAAGTAGATCCCGTGGGCCCAGACGAAGACGTGGTTCGCTTCGCGCGCTTCGACCATTCGTGTACGCGAGTCCAGGAATCTCTGGCCTGCGATCCGACCTGGCCGTTGCCGTCACCGCCTCCGCCGTGGCCGGCGTTGAGCTGTTACCAAACGGATAGCAAGTTGAACCGGTCGATCGAAGACTACCGTCAGGTCGACCTCGCCACGGATGGGGAGCACGTAGCGTGGATCGCGTTCGACGGTTACTCTGGCGTCATTACGGGGCGGCGCATATCGCTCAATCCTATTACGGTCACGCATGCGAACCTCCATACTGAGGCAAACCCATTTTTTATTGCCGGATACACGGCTCCCGTGATGGCGTTCTCGCCCGAATGTGGTTTGGACTTCATGCTGCTATGGCCCGGTTGTGTGGATCAGGTTTCGTGCGGTTCGGGCGCAAACACCATCGACGCTCGCGAGTTGACGTGGTGGTAGAGCCATGCGCCGCCTGACCGCTGCGTTCTTCGTACTCCTCCTCGTCGGGGCTTGCAGACCCGCCAGCGAAGGCGACGTCGCCAACGCCCAAGACGTTCCGCCGCTTCGCGACAGCGACACCCTGTCGAACGGGGATCTCGGCGAAATCTGCACGCTCGACGCCGACGTTTTCGCTGATGCTGCCGACCTCGATTCCGTCACCGACGACGTCGGTCCGGCAGACATCGACTCGGAAGACGGCGAGCCCTGGGATGGGAAGGCCCATCCCGATCTGCTCCTCTGCGGCGAAGGGTTCGTCGATTGCGTCGAGGTCTGGAAGATCCAGGCGCCCTACCTACGGCACCGCGGTTGGCTGCGGATCGGCACTGACTTGCCCGCCTCGGTCCCGGTCGATCTCTCCGTCGCGTTGAACGGGGCTCCGTTCCCGTGTGCGCCGCCGTCTTGCGACCTGGAGTTTGCGACGAGCGCCTACGGCGAGGGCCTCAAGGTCGACGTCGCGGTTCGCTTCGGGCCAGATCATGCGCAGAGCGAAGCGCGGACGTGGACGCTGCCGATCTTCGACTGCGACCTGCCGGAAGGGAAACAGCTCTGCATTGACTTCGGCGCCTGGGAACCCCAGGAGCCCGTGCTGGAAGACCCGGGGGACCTGATCTTCCAGGGTTGGGACGTGGCGCAACGGTCGGATGGCGTCTTCGCCGCGGGGCTCATGGTGGAGGCGGCCGCAGAAGGGGAAGACAGCCGCCTGCTGCTCGCGGTGAGCGGCGAGGGGGGTTGGACCCGCTCGCAGGTCTCGTCGTGGAACGACGAAACGCGCCCCGGGGGCGTCAGCAGCTCCGGTGGCCTCGCGCTGGAGTATGTGGGGGACGAGCTACGACTCGCTTACCACACCATGGTGGGGAAGGAAGGCCTCGGGGGTTTACACGTCGACCAGGTGACGGCCGAGGGCTCGCTCGATCCGCTCTTGTTCCTGCCGGGTTGGGACAACGGCTATGGCCAGGAGGTCCAGTGCGGGCACGACTTATTCGGCGTGCCGCGGTACATTTTCAACACGGGTCTCGCGCACGACACGGACGGCTCGCCCGTGGTCCTGTTCCACCACCAAAGCCTCTATTTCATGATAGCTAAAGGCGATGGTGTCTGGAGGTGTGACGTGGTCACGGGCACCGATCTGACGGGCGTCGCACGCGTCGTAGGCTCCATAGGGGGCCAGATCTTCGCATCGGCGCGGGTCCTCAGTGAAACCGGAGGCGCGGTACACGCTGCAATGGGAAACTATCTGGGTTCGTTTTACCAGAAATACTCTCATGGCGCATGGAGCGACTCACTATTCGTGGAAGGCGAGCCCCCCGTACCGCAAGTCCGATACGCCTTGAACGCGATCGCGCCTGCGCCCGCAGGCGGCGTCGACCACGCCTATTTCGTGGGGCAGGCCGATCCAAGCGGCCTGGCGTTCGGCGTGCGCCGGATCCGGGACGGCAAGGTCGTGAACTCGTCCGAAGAATCCCTGGCCACGGCGCTCGTCGAGACCTTCGTATCGTCGGGGGGAGCCTACGACGTGGGGATCGGCGCCATGGGGTTGGAGGTCCGCGACGACGCGTGCGGCCGCACGCACGTGCTGTTGATCGAGATTGATAACCTCGACGATCCATCAGCGGTCTACGCTTTCTCGACGCTCAGGGGCTCCTGGCGCGGAGAGTGGTTCCCGGAGATCCAGCCAGGCGTTCGGCTACAGGACGGGAACCTCCCCAGCCGTTCTCCCTTCTTCTTCGACGCCCAGGGCCGCCAGCACCTCTTCTACGCAACCTTCCGGAAGTACAACGACCCTCCCGGCACACCCACCCGCCTCATGCACTGGGTCCGGCCCTGCGAGGTCTACCTGACCGAGTAGCGGCGTGGACATCAACGTATGTAACGGAACGCCCTCCTGATACCGAAGGGCGGAAGGAGCCGCAACGACGAGATCCAGTCGTCAGATCGCCCCTGCCCCCGCAAGCGCTTCTTCGATATACTCCCGCCGCGCCCGGCGGGGCGCCCATCCGGGGGAGGTTTCCATGCGTCGATTCTCGCTGCTGGCCTGTCTTGGCATCTTGTTCCTGTCCCGCGGCGCGTCGGCCGGCTGGGAAGAGTTGAAGAGCCAGTTCGGCGACGGCAACAACAACCTGGCCGTGTCGTCGGGCGACTGCAAGACCGTGGTCGTGCTCGGAACCGCCAAGGGCGGACAGGGCGACAGCCCGGTCATGTGGCTCTCGGGCGACGGCGGCCAGAGCTGGCAGCAGGGCCAGCCGCCGCAGTCGGGCATGATGGCCTTCTGGATGGACGTGTGGATGGTCACGGCCAACGTGGGCTACATCGGCGGCATGGACCTCGGCTCGGCGGGGCTGATGCAGACCATCAACGGCGGGTCGTCTTTCATCAAGGTGCCCTCGGCCAAGGACGCCCAGACGGTCAATCGCCTGTTCTTCTACGACGGCGGCAAGCCCGGCTTCGCGCTGGGCGACGCCCTGGTCCTGACCGACAACGGCTCCATGTGGCAGAAGGTCACGTACGACGCCGGCGAGGCGGGCATGAACGCCATCCAGTTCGCGAACCCCATGGAGGGCTGGATGGTCGGCGGCAAGACCGAGAGCGACGAGGAGTCCGGCACGACCACCGTGCTCGCCGAAGGCACGGTGCTGCACTCCACCGATGGCGGCAAGACCTGGACCACGATCGTGGCGGGACAGCCCTACAACTACGCGAACGTGTGGTTCCCCACGCCCGAGCGCGGCTTCCTGACGGGCTTCGACGGCGGCGTCGAGCACCTGTTCACGTCGCCGGACCACGGCCAGACCTGGACCGAGGTCGCGGTGCCGGCAGATCCGAGCGGCAAGCCCATCTTCGGCTACACGTCCATGCACTTCGCCGACGCGAAGAACGGCTGGCTGGCCGGCACCGCAGGCCAGGAGGGCGGCGGGGTGGGCAACTCTCCCGTCGCGCTGCACACCACCGACGGCGGCCTCACGTGGGCGCACGAGCCGGGCTACGACGGCTCCGGCGGCACGTTCTTCGACGTGTGGGCGTGCAACGAGGGCGAGGCCTTCTTCGTCGGCGACTGGGGCAAGATCGACAAGTGGACCAAGGGGGGCTTCGTGGCCCCCGACGGGGCCGAGGTCATCGTGACCGAGAGCGGCGAGGTCATCGAGCCGCTCGGCCCCTGGGCCGACGTGCTGGGCGGCTTCGAGGACGGGCAGGTGCAGGCCGGCGGGGGTCACGGCGGCGATACGCTGGGCGGCGGCGACGGCACGGGCCTACCCGACGGCACCAGCACCACCACCAAGGAGGTGTGCACCGACAAGGAGGTGCCCACGTCCGGCGGCTGCGCGGTGGGGTCGTTCGGCGCGCCCGCGTCGTGGGGCGCGGCGGCCCTGCTGCTCGTGGCGCTCGGCGTGCTCATGAGCCGGCGACGTCCGCGGGTCGTCCTGGTGGCGACGGTGGTCGGGCTCGGCCTGGCCCTGGCGGCCTGCGGCGGCGGCGACGGCACCAAGATCGAGAAGGAGTGCAAGACCGTCGTGGTGCAGCAGACCTTCGACTTCGACACCACCGGCGGCGAAGACGGCACCGAGCCCGAACCCGCGCCCACGTGCCTGCTCACCTCCGAGACCCCCGCCGACGTGAAGAAGCCCGAGTTGCCCGCGGGCGACGGCGCGCGCGCGGTCTGGACCAATCCCTTCCTGGCGTTCGCACGCACCATCGGCGGCATCGATCAGCTGATGGTGATGGATCCCGACAGCGGCAGCACGATGGAGCTGACCGGTCTCGAAGAAGAGGGCGCGCGCATCCTGGCCACGGGCTGGTCGCCCGACCGCACGCGCGTGGCCTTCCTGTCCGACTTCTACTCGGCGCACTCCACGTTCCGCACCAACGTGTTCGTGGCGGGGCTGGACCCGCGCGAGTGCTTCATGTCGACGCCCAACGCCGCCGAAGGCATCATCGCCACGACCATCGCCATGCGCCTGCAGGGCTTCTTCAAGGGGGCCACCGGCGGCGCCGGCGCGCTCATCGCCGTGCCCGACGCCACCGTGGGCTCCACGCGGGGCGGCGAGACCGTCGTCACGAACCAGGGCGGCGGCTACGTCATCGACCTGCCGCGCACCGACGGCACGCTGATCTTCCGGCGCGTGGCGCGCGACGCAGCGGGCAACGAGGACTACTGGGGCGCCGTGCTGCCCTACCTGGCCGCCGGCGGCATGCAGCAGCAGAAGGACGTCACCGGCCGCGCCAGCGGGGCCAACCTCCGCATCGACGGCTTCGCCTGGCGCCCCGACGCCACCGGCTTCGACGTGGCGCTCGCGGGCAAGCGCCTGGGCACCGAGGGCAAGGACGAAGGGTACGTCGACCTGGCCGAGTACGACGCGGCCTCCGGCACGTTCGCTTCGATCACGCTGCCGGGCGACGTGGTGGCCGTACGGCACTTCCTGCCGCCCGTCACCCTGTCCGGCGGCGTGCGCGTGGTGCCGTGGATCCACCTGGATCGCACGGCCTACCTGACCTTCCTGTTCGGGCCCGACTCGTCGAAGACCATCGACGCCCCCGGCCTGTTCTGGGACGAGGCCGCCCGGCAGGGCTCGCGTGTGGTCGTCTCGCCCCAGGACTACCTGGCCTGGGTCGACCAGGACGGCAAGCTGGTGCTGGTCGGCGCCGACGAGCAGGGCCAACTGGCAGAGGAGACCCGCGACGCCTTCGCGGGCAAGACGGTGCTGGCCGGCGATCTCGACTGGTCGCCCGACGGCCTGCACGTGGTCGTCACCACGAAGACGGGCGACGCCACCGACCTGCTCGAGGTCGACGTGAACTCGCTCGAGAGCCGCGCCCTCACCACCGACGGCAAGTCCCACGCGCCCGCGTGGTACGGGCGCTGAGCGCTCGTGAAGGACTCCCGAGCGCTCAGGTTGTTGTCGTTGGCGCGGGCGCCCGGAGCCCGCGCCATGCGAGCGTCCGATAGCCGCTCGCGTCATCTGGACCTCACCCCCCACCCCCTCTCCCTGAAGGGCGAGGGGGCTCCGGCCAACTCGATCGGGGTCCAGCATCCCCCTCTCCTGCCAGGGAGAGGGGGCCAGGGGGTGAGGTTGATCCTCCTGCCGTTCGTTCTCTTCATTGCCTGCGACCGGCCCATCGGCCCCTCGCAGGCAGGCGACCCTGGCGCGGCCGGCGCTGCAGCGGAGGCTCCCGCCGACCCGGTGGCCCTGTCCGTGAACGGCCTCACGCTGACGCGGGCCGAGCTCGACCGGCGCGTCCCCGCGACCGCCGACGCAGGCATCCGGCGTGCGGCGCAGGACGCCACGGTCGACCTGCTGCTGGCGGCCTCCGAGGCCCGTCGCCTGGAGGCCTACCGCACCCTGCCGCCCCTCGAAGCCGGGGAGCGCTTCCTGGTCGACCAGTTCGCCAGCGAGCGCTTCTGCGAGGCGCTGCCCGAGGCCGAGTTGGAGCGCTTCTACCGCGCCCACCGGACGCGCTACGTGCACCCCGACCATCACGTGCTGGCCGCGCTCTACGCCGCGCCGGGCGCCCACGCCGGCGACCTGGCCGCGGCCCTCGACGAGGCCCTGGCGGCCGACCTGCCCGACGCCCTGCGCCAGGGCGCCGACGCCTTCGACGCGCTGTCCCTGCGCTGGGAGGCCGCCTGCCGTGCCTTGGGAGCCACCGCCAGCGCCGAGCTGTGGACCTTCTTCAGCGTGCCCGACCACGCCGAGCGCACGCCACCGGCGCGCCGGCACCCCGAGGACACGCCGGCGCTGGTGGCCCTGGTCGAGGGCGAGCGCTCGCCCGCGTGGGGAGCCGACGACGGCGTGCGCTTGTACGTGAAGCTCGAGGGGCATCCGGCGGCCCGTCGCGAGCTGCGGGACCCCGAGGTGCTCGCCGACGTACGGCGCCGCGCCTGCGACGAGCACCGCCAGGAGGCGCGACGGCGCTTCCTCGACGAACTGCGGCGCGCGGCGACCCTCGTGCTCACCCCCGACGAGCCCTCCTCCGGCGCCCGCTCGTCACCGCCGTAGGGGCAGCTCCACGCGGTACAACCCGAACGTCAGCGACGGCTGCTGTGCCAGCGAGGGATCGATCTCGCGGTGGTAGCGCCGGTTCGGCACGGTGCGCTCGACCAGCGGCGTGAGCCCGCGCGAGCCGAGGATGGCGCGGCACTCGGGGTTCTGATCTTCATCAGGCGCGTGCGCGCGATAGCAGTAGAGCCCGCGGTAGAAGAGGGCGCAGGAGGCCGCGCCGCCTTGCAGCTGCAGCTGCAGAAGGCCGCGCCGATCCACGACCCCCAGGTCGGCGGGCTTGTCCAGCAGCTGCACGAAGTCGTCGCCTTCGCCGTCCTTGTAGCGCACGTCCCCGGTCGGGACGAGCAGGACCGGGCAGGCCGGAGGGATCGCCTCGAGGCGCGGGCGCACCTCCTCGCGGAAGAAGCGGAGCTCGGCCTGCGGGTTGTAGGAGGCGTCGCGGACGAACGCCACCCCGCGCAGCAGGCCGGACAGCAGCACGACGGCCAGCAGCACGTGCACGAGCGTCGAGCGATCGCGCAGGCGGCGCGACTCGGCCACCGCCGCCAGGCCGAAGCCCGCCAGCCCGCACCAGTAGGGGGCCAGGCTCACCTGGTAGCGGCTCTCGCCAAAGGGCAGCACGTCGGACGTGATGGCGGCATACACGGGCAGCAGCAAGGCCAGGCCCCCGAGCAGCACGGCCAGCCCTCCACGCTCGCGTCGGGCCAACGCCACGGCGCCGACCAGCGCCGCGACCGGCACGACCCAGGGCGTGAGATCGGGTCGCAGCCACACGTGGTGCGGCGGCAGCAGGCGCGCAGCCAGGTTCGGCAGCTCGCGGAGGAAGTTGCCGCCCGTACCGGCGGCCGGTCCCCCCTTCGCCAGCACGAGCCCGGCCGGCACGAGGGCCAGGGCGGTCACGCCGAGCACGGGGAGGGCCGAGCGCAGCCGCGCCCGCCAGGGGCCCGGGGCCAGCAGGAACGCCCCCCCGACGAACAGCGGCGCCAGCGCCGGGTTCTCGGGGCGCACCAGGAAGACCATCCAGAGGGCGACGAAGAGGAGGAGGGCCTCGCCCCCTGGCCCCCTCTCCCGACCGGGAGAGGGGGATTCCAAGAGCGCCAGATCACGCCCCCCTCGCCCTTCAGGGAGAGGGGGGTGGGGGGGGTGAGGTCTATGTGCCCACGCCCCCAGCGCCAGCAGCGCCACGGCCTGGTAGAAGATCGACGGCACCGTGACCGCCTCGCTGGCGGCGTACTTGATGTGCAGGGGCAGCAGGGCCAGGGTCCAGGCCGCGAATACGGGCCCGCGTCCGGTGGGCGCCCAGGTGCCGAGTGCCAGCGCCAGCACCAACGGGGTCAGGGCCCCGAGCACGATGCCCACGGCGAAGAAGACCTGCTCCACGTGGAACACACCGCCCGTCAGCAGCCACACCAGGTTGACCACCGCGTGGTGGGCCACGGGCATCCCCAACTCGGCGGGCACGCCCCAGCCGGGTAACGGCAGCCCGACCACGCCGAAGCCGCGGAACGGATAAGCCTCCTTCAACGTGGTGGCCTCGGGGAGCGCCAGGCGCAACGCGAGCCCCACCGCCACCGCCGCGAGCAGCCACAGCCGCTGGCCTGCGGTGAACCCCCGGCGCGCCACACGGACGCCCACCCGTACGCCGAGCACCAGGAGCGCCAGGAAGATCCCGTGCGTCACGACCGCCACGTGGGTCAGGCTCGCCGCGCGCTCGACCAGCGTCGGCGGGCGCGGTGACGCGTCCTCGGCGACCGCCGGCGCCGGGTTCGTCGGCTTCCGGAGCACCCGCGCGAACAATCGGGCCTCGTCCGTCCCTTCCAGCGCGGCGCACACGGCCGCCGCCACCGCGGCCCCCTCGTCGACGGATTGCGTCACGACGCCCAGGCCTCCGACCGCGCACGCAGGCGCCCGCAGAGCGCTCGCGGGGTAGATCGCCGCCTCGAGGCGCTCGTCGCCCCGCGTCATGAGCAGGCGCACGAAGCGCCCCAGCTCGACGCCCCGGAGCACCCAGCCGGCCGCCACCTCGCGCCCCTCGGCCAGGGGAGCCAGCGCCTCGACCACCGCGGGCGCCGCGTCGCCGCGCACCACGGGCACGACCGACGTCTGGCCGTCCGCGGGAGCCCGGGCGCGCTCCAGGACCCACGACGCGTCGTCGACGGCGGCCGCAGCGGGCGCGGACCGCAGCGTGAGCGCCAGCGCCAGGAGCACGACGGACGTCGAGCGGACGCGACCCATGAAACCCCGGAGACCGACAGGGCAATTCGAGCCCCTTCATACCACGGAATCACCCGCGTTCGAAGGGGGGCGTTTTGACGCACGCCGGGGTCGTCGCTCGGGGTTCTGACGCAGCGCAGTATCCGACTTGACGACCCGCGACGCGGATGGTACGGTGCCGACCAATCGGCGGAGGTACCCATGCTCGATGGCATGATGGTGGCCGCTCTCCTCGACCTCGACCGGTCGCTGTTCGTGCAGTTGGCGATCTTTCTCGTCACCGTTGTGGCGTTGAATGCCCTCGTCTTCAAGCCGCTGTTCCGCATCCGCGAACTGCGCCGCGAGCGCACGGCGGGCATGCGCGAGCGGGCGGCGACCCTGCGCGGGCACGCGGCGACGCACCAGGTCGACTACGAGCAGCTGTACTCGACGATCGTGGGCGAAGGCACCGAGGCCAAGAAGGCGGCCCGGGAGAGCGCGCGAAAAGAAGAACACGACCTGCTCGAGAAGGCCAAGCAGGACGCCGACCAACGTCGCGCGGCCGGTGCCGAGGCCATCTCCCGCGAGCAGGCCGAGGCCGAGCAGGCCCTGGCGACCGAGGCCGCGGCCCTGCGCGGCGTCCTGGTCCAGAAGGTGACGAAATGAGCAATCGGCTGGTGGTCGTCGCCGGCGCCCTCCTGCCCTCGATCGCCCTGGCGTCGGGCGGGAGCGGGCACGGCTTCACCTGGGGCGTCCAGGGCCTGTACATCGTCGACTTCGTCGTGCTCATCGCGCTGCTCGTGATCCTGACGCGCAAGAAGTTCGCCGCGGCCCTGACCGATCGCGCCGCCGGCATCCGCAAGGACATCGACGAGGCCACGAGCGAGCACGACGACGCTCGGAAGGTGCTCGACGAGAAGGAGGGCAACCTCCGCGCGCTGCAGGCCGACCGGCCCAAGCTCGAGGAGCGCTTCCGCGACGAGGCCGTGCGCGAGCACGACCGCGTCATCGCGGAGGCCGACGCCCGGGCCCGGCGCCTGGTCGCCGAGACCGAGCGGCAGATCGAGGCCGAGCGCCGCAGGCTGGCCGACGAGTTGCGCGGCCGCCTGATCGACCAGACGTTCGAGACCGCGCGCGTCGAAATCCGCGCGTCGATGACCGACGAGGCCCGTCGCCGCTGGACCGACGACGCCGTGACGCGCCTCGAGAAGGTCCTGTGGAGGGCTCCCCATGCGTGACAAGGTTGCGGCGCGGCGGTACGCGCGGGCCCTGTACGACGCCACGGGTGACGCGCTGAAGCGCCGGGCGGCGTTGGCCGATCTCGAGGGCCTGACGGCGCTGCTGGCCGAACTGCCGGCGCTGGGCACCACCCTCTCGAACCCCGCGTTGAAGGGGGAGGCCCGCGCGCGCCTGGTGGCCGACGTGGCCTCCCGCCTCATGCTCCAGCCGCTGACGCGGAGCTTCCTCGACCTGCTGGTCGAACGGCAACGCGTGAACATCCTGGCCGACGTGGCCGAGGTGTTCTCGGGGCTGCTGGCGGCGGCCGAAGGCCGACTGCACGCGACGGTCGTCTCGGCGGGGCCGCTCTCGCCCATGCAGCTCGCGCCCATCAAGCGCATGCTCGAAACGCGCACGGGTAAAAAGGTCGAGCTCCAGGGCGAGACCGACGCCTCGCTCCTGGCGGGGGTCGTGGTCCGCATGGGTGACATCGAAATGGACCTCAGCCTGCGTTCGAACCTGGCGCGGCTTCAGGACCGGTTGATCAAGGGGTAACGGAATGGCACTGAACATCGGCGAGATCAGCAAGGTCATCCGCCAGCAGATCGAGGGGTTCGAGAAGTCCGTCGACATCCGCGAGACCGGCATGGTCATCTCCGCGGGCGACGGCATCGCGCGCCTCTACGGGCTGCAGAATGCGCAGGCGGGCGAGCTCCTCGACTTCCCGCACGGGGTCAAGGGCCTCGTCCTGAACCTCGAGGAGGACAACGTCGGCGTGGCGTTGTTCGGCGAGGTCCACAAGATCAAGGAAGGCGACGTCGGGCGACGCACGGGCAAGATCGCCCAGGTGCCGGCCGGGCGCGCCCTGCTCGGTCGCGTGGTCAACGCGCTGGGCGAGCCCATCGACGGCAAGGGCCCCATCGAGGCGAGCGAATTCCGGCGCATCGAGCTGAAGGCCCCGGGCATCATCGCCCGCCAGCCGGTCAAGGAGCCCCTGCAGACGGGCATCAAGGCCATCGACGCCCTGACGCCCATCGGCCGCGGCCAGCGCGAGCTGATCATCGGCGACCGCCAGACCGGCAAGACGGCCATCATCCTCGACACGATCATCAACCAGAAAGAGACCGGCGTCGTCTGCATCTACGTCGCCGTGGGCCAGAAGCGCTCCACGGTGGCGCAGGTGGTCGACCTGCTCGAGCGCAACGGCGCGATGGACTACACCATCGTCGTGGCCGCCACGGCCTCCGAGCTCGCCCCCATGCTGTACCTGGCCCCCTACGCCGGGTGCGCCATGGGCGAGTACTACCGCGACAACGGCGAGCACGCGGTCATCTTCTACGACGACCTGACCAAGCAGGCGCAGGCCTACCGTCAGCTCTCGCTGCTGCTGCGCCGTCCCCCCGGACGCGAGGCCTACCCCGGCGACGTGTTCTACGCGCACTCGCGCCTGCTCGAGCGCGCCGCGAAGATGGCCGAGGAGTACGTGCTCGTGAAGCAGGGGGCCCCGGCGGGCGACGAGACCCCGGTCGACGGCAAGCGCTACGCCGGCCCGCTCGGCCTGCACGCCGCCAAGGACAAGGCCAAGGAGCTGGGCGTCGAGGTGCGGCGCATCAAGAAGTCCGGCGGCAGCCTCACGGCGCTCCCGGTCATCGAGACGCAGGCCGGCGACGTGTCCGCCTACATCCCGACCAACGTCATCTCCATCACCGACGGCCAGATCTACCTGGAGCCCGACCTGTTCTACAAGGGCATCCGCCCCGCCGTGAACGCCGGCCTGTCGGTGTCGCGCGTCGGCGGCAACGCGCAGGTCAAGGCCATGAAGAAGGTGGCCGGGCCGCTGCGCCTGCAGATCGCCCAGTTCCGCGAGCTCGAGGCCTTCGCCCAGTTCGCCTCCGACCTCGACCCGGCCACGCGGCGCCAGCTCGATCGCGGCTACCGCCTGGTCGAGATCATGAAGCAGCCGCAGTCGAAGCCGCTGCCCATCGAGAAGCAGATCCTCATCCTGTTCGTGGCCACAGCGACCGAGGACTTCGTGATGGAGTACCCGACCACGGCGCTCCGGCGCTTCGAGATCGAGATGTACGACTTCATGGACAACCGGCACCCCGAGATCATGACCGAGATCAAGGAGAAGAAGGATCTCGGCGACGAGCTGCGCGGCAAGGTGGTCGCAGCCGTGAACGAGTTCAAGGGCATCTTCAAGGCGTAAGCGATGGCAACCCTCAAGACCATCCGCAAGCGAATCGCCTCGGTTCGCAGCACGCGCAAGATCACCAAGGCCATGAAGATGGTCGCGGCGGCGCGGCTGAAGAAGGCCGAGGACTCCGCCCGCGCGCTCCGACCGTACGCCCGGCGCCTCGACGAGATCATCCACAGCCTGGCCGCGCGCACCGACCGCTCGAGCTTCGCGCTCCTGAACACCCACGGCGAGGTCGACCGCATCCGGCTGGTCGTGCTCACGTCCGACAAGGGCCTGTGCGGGGCGTTCAACTCCAACGTGAGCAAGGCGGCCGACCGCTTCATCCGCGAGAACCGCGAGGCCATCCCGAACATCTCGGTGTCGGTCGTCGGCAAGAAGGGCAAGACCTACTTCGAGCGCCGCAAGGTGCCCATCGACCGCTACTACCACGACGTGCTGACCAACCTCGGCTTCGAGAAGGCCGAGCTCATCGGCCAGGACATCGTGGCCGACTACACCCGGCAGGAGCTCGACGCCGTGTACCTCGTGTACAACGAGTACAAGTCGGCCATCTCGCAGAAGGTGGTGGTCGAGAAGCTCCTGCCCATCGAGCCCGCGCCCGTCGAGTCCCTCGACACGCCGGTCGACTACCTGTACGAGCCCGACCAGGAGACCGTGCTCACCGAGATCCTGCCCTTGCAGGTCAACGTGCAGGTCTACCGGGCGCTGCTCGAGTCGGCCGCGTCCGAGATGGGCGCGCGCATGACGGCCATGGGATCCGCGACGGACAACGCGAGCGATCTCATCGATCGCCTGACTCTCCAGTACAACAAGGTGCGCCAGGCCGCGATCACCAAGGAGCTCATGGAGATCATCAGCGGCGCCGAGGCGTTGAAGGGCTGACGGAGGACCTGATGAGCGAAGCGCACAAGGAAGGCACGATCGTCCAGATCATGGGACCCGCCATCGACGTGGAGTTCCCATCCGGCGACCTGCCCGAGATCTACACGGCCCTGCGGGTGACCAACCCGGCCATCAGCGACCAGGAGTGGAACCTGGTGCTCGAGGTGGCGCAGCACATCGGCGAGGGCGCGGTCCGTGCCATCGCGATGGACTCCACCGACGGCCTGCAGCGCGGCCAGCGCGTGCAGAACACCGGGGCGCCCATCACCATGCCGGTCGGCCCCGAGGTGCTCGGGCGCATCCTGAACGTCATCGGCGAGCCCGTCGACGAGGCGGGGCCCGTGGTGACCAAGCGCCGCGACCCCATCCACCGCGAGCCGCCCCTGCTGCAGGACCAGTCGGTGCGCGTCGAGCTGCTCGAGACCGGCATCAAGGTCATCGACCTGCTGGCGCCCTACCCCAAGGGCGGCAAGGTCGGCCTGTTCGGCGGCGCCGGCGTCGGCAAGACCGTCGTCATCATGGAGCTCATCAACAACATCGCGAAGTTCCACGGCGGCGTGTCGTGCTTCGCCGGTGTCGGTGAGCGTACCCGTGAGGGCAACGACCTGTTCCTCGAGATGAACGAGACCGGCGTCATCAAGAAGACGGGCATGGTCTACGGCCAGATGAACGAGCCGCCCGGAGCCCGCCTGCGCGTGGCGCTCTCGGCGCTCACCGTGGCCGAGTACTTCCGCGACGTCGAAGGCCAGGACGTGCTGCTCTTCGTCGACAACATCTTCCGTTTCACCCAGGCCGGGTCGGAAGTGTCCGCCCTGCTCGGCCGCATGCCCTCGGCCGTCGGCTACCAGCCCACGCTGGCGTCGGAGATGGGAGAGCTGCAGGAGCGCATCACGTCGACCAAGCGCGGCTCGATCACGTCCGTGCAGGCCATCTACGTGCCCGCCGACGACCTGACCGACCCCGCGCCGGCCACCACGTTCGCGCACCTCGACGCCACCACCGTCCTGTCGCGCGACATCGCGGCCCTCGGCATCTACCCGGCCGTCGACCCCCTCGACTCCACGTCGAAGGTGCTGTCGCCCGAGGTCGTCGGCGAGGAGCACTACCAGCTCACGCGCCGCATCCAGGAGATCCTGCAGGAGTACAAGGACCTGCAGGACATCATCGCCATCCTCGGCATGGAAGAGCTGACCGAAGACCAGCGCATCACGGTCTCGCGCGCCCGCAAGATCCAGCGCTTCCTCTCCCAGCCCTTCTTCGTCGCCGAGCAGTTCACGAACTTCCCCGGCAAGTACGTGAAGCTCGAGGACACCATCCGCTCGTTCCAGGAGATCGTCGACGGCAAGTGCGACGACCTGCCCGAGCAGGCCTTCTACTACGTCGGCACCATCGAAGAAGCCCGGGAGAAGGCGAAGACGCTATGAAGCTCCTGGTCGACACGCCCTTCGGCGAGATCATCGCCACCGACGTCTCCGAGGTGCTCATCCCCGGAGAGGCCGGCGAGTTGGGGTTCCTGCCCGGCCACACCCCGCTGGTCACGCTGCTGGGCATCGGCGAGATGCGCTACGTCGTCGAGGGCACCACGAAGTACGCCGCCGTCGCCCGGGGCTACGTCGAGGTCTCGGGAGACACCGTGCGCGTGGTCACCGAGGCCTGCGAGCCGGCCGAGAAGATCGACGCGGCCCGCGCCCAGGAGGCCGAGAAGCGCGCCGAGAAGGCCCTGGCCGAGGTCCCCATCGAGATCGAGTACGACGCCCAGCGCGAGACCTACACCCGGGCGCTGAAGCGCGCCAAGGCGCGGCAAGAGGTCGCGAAGCGGGTTACGAAGTAGGCCGCGCGGCCCACGACTCGAGACCATCAACAGATCCTCCGGCGTGGCCGTCCGCCTTGCCTTTTCCCACAGTTATCGCTAGACGATCCGGCGTCGCGTAATGTCGGGGTGCTCCCATGGGTTGGCGATCCTTCGTCCGGTCGTCGCTTCTGCTCGCCGCCGTGTGTCTGCTCCCGTGCTGCGCCGACGGCCGGAACAACGGCGAACCCTGTGACGCCGACGCCGACTGCGCCGGCGGCGTGTGCTTCGAGAGCATCTGCTTTTCGGCGTGCGCCGACCAGCGTGGCTGCGCTGACGACGAGCTTTGCGTGAACGAAATCCGCAATGCCGTCGGTGTCAACCGGTGCGTCGTCGCTTCGGACGTCGCGCCATGCCAGGACGAGAAATACCCGATGATACCCTGTGCCTCACTGCAAGCCGGACCGTGCCAGGTGGCAGCCTGCCTGGACGGTGGCGTGTGCGGCTATAAATATCTCGCAGAAGGCACGCGGTGTTCCGACGCGGACAAGTCCGGCCTGTGCCGATCGGGCGGTTGTCGGATCGGCTGCGGCGATGGAGAGTGCGCCGACGGCGAAACCCGCGGCACCTGCCTCCCGGATTGCGGCGACCCGGGCCCCTGCGGCGACCGAATCTGCAACGCCGGCGGAGGCGAGACGTGCGAGAATTGCCCGGCCGATTGTACCTGGGCAAACGTCATCCCGGTTTGCGGCGACGGCTTCTGCGACGACTGGGGCGAATACCCGTGGACGTGCGACCGCGACTGCGAGGCCAGCGGCTGCGAAACGGTGGCCGACTGCCCGACCACCTGCGCCCAGGGCCCTTGCATGCACTTGTACTGTAACGGAGATTGCCACCGAGAGGCCGCCAACGAAGGCGGCGAGTGTTCGTGGAACGGCGTTGATGGCACCTGCCAGTTCGGATCTTGCACCGCAAGGCCTTGCGGCGACGGCACGTGCGACGCGACCGTGAACGAAACGTGCCTGTCGTGCCCTGCCGACTGCAGCTGCCTCGGCCAGGCCTGCACCGTCGACGGCCAGTGCCATTAACCGCGCGATCTGCGGGGAAGCCAGCGCTTTTTCGCGGGCGCCCCGTTCGGAGAAAGGGGGAACGAGATCGTCAACGTCGAGGTCTCGGGCGACAGTTGCGGAAGCAGGCGACTTCACCGCAGCGGCAACCGTCGTACTCGTAGTGCATCGTCGCGCACGACCACCATGGCGCCCGCGGCCAGCGCGTCGTGGACCAACGGCCAGATGCTCACGAGCCGCTGGTGGACTATGGCGGCTTTCGCGCGCTCGAAACGGAAGATGATCACCGATGGCCGACTCTCTCCCGAGAAAGCCAGCAGGTGCCCGAAGTCGAGATCGTGCGTGAGGATGATCTCGTCGGCGATACGAGCGACTTCGACGATCTCGGCGTCGGTGGCGCGATCGAGGCCCAGGTCGGCCACATGGCGCGCGGCGTGACCGTCGTTGAGCAGGAGCCGCGCCAACGAGCGCGGGAGGTTCATGTCCAAGAGGAATCGCACGCTCAAGGCACCGCCTTCTCGAGCGGTAGGAACGTGTCGTCCAGCGCCGTGGCCGCGAAGGCGAGCGCCTCGGTGAGGTCGGCGGCCTCCAACTCCGGCCACTCGATCAGGATCTCGCCTGGCGTCATGCCCCCGCTCAGGTAGGAGAGGATGGACGCTACGGGCAGACGCATCCCGCGGATGCAGGGCTTCCCGAAGCACACCTCGGGATCCATGGTGATTCTAGGGAATCGGAAGTGATGGGTCGTCATCTTCGACTCCTCGTCGCACCAGAAAAGATACCAGGAATTCCTCAGGGCCGCCACGTCCCGGTCGGGTGGTGAAGGCCCGGGCCCGCCAGGAAGTCGCCAAGCGCGTGAAGTAGACGCCCCGATTCAGTAGATCTCGTGGTACCAGATGGGCAGGAAGGTGGCCCCGTCCGAGGTGGCGATCGCGGCCTCGTAGGCGGCCTTGCCGTATTTGATCGCGTGGCCGACGGTGCTGTTGTACCCGTAGGGGTACCCCCCCATGAACTGCTGCGACCACTTCCCGGCCGGATCGTTCACGATGTACGAGGTGCCGTCGTAGCCGAGCGTGACCACCACGTGGCCCGCGGTGGTGAAGTAGCCGTGGACGACGACGGGCTTGCCCTGGGCCAGGAGTGCGCGCACGTCCTGCACCGAGCCGTTGGTGCGGGCCTTCAGCCGCTGGGGGATGCCCATCTGCGCGGCGTAGCTGTTGAAGACCTCGGCCAGCCCGGCCGGTGACTTGGCGTAGTCGTTGCCCCAGGCCGAGGTGATGGTGTCCGGCTTTCCGGTCCACCCGTAGTACGCGAGCAGCATGGCGACGCTGGTGTTCTGGCAGGTGCCGCTGGGGTTCAGGCTGTTGTCGTACTGGTAGAAGTAGGGCACGTCCGGCACGTCGCCGGGGACGGGCTCGGGGGCGTTCACGGCGACCGTGCGGGTGGCCTCGGCCAGCAGGGCCGACGACGCGTCGTAGCCAAGGGCCCGCAGCGTACGCTGGCCCGTCTGCTGGAAGGTGTAGGTCAGCGGAAAGCCGCCCGCGGCGTCGGTGCTCTGGCCCAGGCTCCAGCCGTCGGCCTCGTAGGCCACGCGCGCGATGGGGCCGCTGGTCGCCACCCGCATCGTCACCGGGTTGGTGCAGGGGCTGGACGGGGCCGTGAACTGGAGGGTGGCGCTCGGGGGGGCCGTCGTGCACGCACCCGCCGCGCAGCCGTTCGGGCAGGTCTGCACCAGGCTCCAACCGCAGCCGTCGTCACACGCCTCGACCGCGCTCCCGCTGCAGCGGCGGCTCCCCTCGGAGCATCCGCTCGCCGCGCAGGCCGCGCCGCTGCAGCCGCACGCGCACGACTCCAGCACCGTCCACCCGCACCCGCCCGCGTCGCAACGTCGGCGCAGCCCGCCGGTGCAGGTCTCCTGGCCCGGCTGGCACGCGTGGGTGACGCAGGCGCCGCCCACGCAGCCGCAGTCGCACACCGGACCGGCCGTCCACGAGCAGCCGTCGGCGGCGCACACCTCGCGCCGAGCCCCGTTGCAACGGCCCGAGCCGGGCGAGCACACGGGCGGCCGGCACTCCCCTGCGACGCAGCCGCACGTGCAGTCTTCGGCCACCGAGCCCTGCCAGCCCCCGCAGCTGTCCTTCCACTCGAGCTCGCCGTCGTGGCAGCCCGTCGAGGCGCCCGACGTCGGCCGGCACTTGCCGTCCACGCACTGCGACGCGCACCCGCTGCACGTGCCGCAGTAGCAGCCCTGCACCGGACCGCACGGGTGGCCCCAGCAGAGGCTGTCGCACCCGTTGCACTGGCCGACCGTGACGTCGCAGCCGTTCGGGCCGCAGTCGGTGAGGGGGCTCCAGTCCAGGCAGGCGTCGGCGTCGAAGTGGCCGCACTCCCTCCAGCCGTTGCCCTCGCAGCGTCGCCGTCCCTCCTCCGGGCACTCGTCCTGGCAGCACTCGCACGCGCCGCCGACGCACGCGCACCCCGGTGCGCAGGCCCCGCAGCTGCCTCCGCAGCCGTCGTCGCCGCACACGCGCCCTTCGCACCGCGGCGTGCAGCAGTAGGTGTGGTCGACGCAGGCCTGGCCGTCGACACAGCACTCGTCGCCGCAGCACGCTCGATCACAGCACGTGGCCGTCCCGCACGTGGTGCCGTCGCACGAGGCGGCGCAGGCCGTCCCACCGTAGGCGCAGAACTCGCCCGTGCCACACGCGCCGCAGGAGCCCCCGCAGCCGTCGCCCCCGCACAGCTTGCCCTGGCAGCGGGGCAGGCACTCGAGGGGAGCGACCCAGGAGCCACCGGGCTCGCCGTCGTCGTCGGCCGGCGCCGAGATGTCCGGCGCGTCGCCAGGAGCTTCGTCCAGGCCGTAGCAGCGCCCCCACCGGTCGCCCTCGGGCGAGCAGATCTGAACGCCGGAGCGGCCGAAGGTTGCGTCACAGGCGCGCGCCGCGTTCGGAAAACAGACGTTCCCGGCCGGTACGCAGGAGACCCAGGCCAGGAGAAGAGCCGAGAACGGGAGAACGCACGCCCATCGGGGTTCGCTGCCGTCCGGTAGGCCGTCCGATCGACGCGGCGTCATGGTTCCTCCGGCAGGTTTCGTCCAGGGTCGGTGCGGTCGTCCACCAGCGTACCGAAAATGACAGTGACTGTCACGAGTCGAGCGGGACGGCCCCGGAGGAGGCCCTGGAGCGCGGGCTCCGGCCGGAGTCGACGGCGGTGGGTGTCAGCCGGCGTCGCGAACGGGCTCGCCGACCTGCGACCTCTTCGCGGCCAACGCCGCGGCCACGCGCTCCCGGGCCGCGGGGGACAGGCCCGGCTCGGCCTCGAGGGCCTCGAGCAGCTGGAGATCGGCCCGGGCATCGTCCTGCACGCGCCGCACCACCGCGTCGACGTGGGTCTTCAGGAAGGTGAACTGGTCGTGGGGCCGGAAGGCGTGCATGGGCCGCCATCTTCCGGCGGCCAGCTCCTGCAGGTGCTTCGACACGGCGTACACCGGGCCGGAGATGCGGTGGGTCAGGTAGATCCCGGCGCCGAACAGGAGCCCCACCAGCGCCACCAGGACGGCGAACATCGTCACCACGCGCGTCTGCCCCTCGTCGTGGAGGAACGTGGCGGCCTCGGCCAGGTAGGCGGCCTGGTCGGGGTCGTCGGCCGCCAGCAGGCGCTGCGTGCCTTGCAGGGTCACCAGCATGCGGGTCTCGTTCTCGGTCGAGGCCAGGTACAGGCGCCCCAGCACGACGTACAGCAAGGCCGCGATCACGATCATGAACGACGTCACGCGCAGCTGCATGCCCCGGGCGAGCAACAGGCGCGACAGGCTCCGCTGGTTCGTCGTCACGGGTTCCTCCCGTCGCCGCTCGGGGCGACTCAACGCAGGCGCGTCCAGAGCTCCTCGAACAGGTCGCGGGACAGCGGGAGGACGGTGGCCTCGATCGCGTCCTCGTCGCTCACGTCGGCCGGCAGGAGGTCCTCGCGGTGCCCCTCCTTGCGGTCGCTCACGGGCTCGTGCGCGGGCTCCAGGAAGACCTGCATGTCGCCCCGGAGGACGACCTTGGCCCCGTTGGCGTCCCGTTGCACCTGGTACTCCAGCACGCCCCCTTCGACGCGCAGCTCCACGGTGGGAGCGGCGGTCTCGGGGGGAGGAGGAGGCGGCGCGGCCCGGGCCGAGGGCGGGCCCGCCTCGTCGTCGAAGTCGAGGACGTCCCCCAGCAGGACGTCCGGCTCCAGCGCCAGCCGCTCGGCCACTCCCTCCTGGAACCACACGGTGAGATCGTTGTTGTCGGCGCCGGTGCGGTCCTTGAGGCCGCGCACGTCGACCCGATACGTGTACCGCGCGCGGTGCTCCGCTTCGTTGCGGAACGCGAGCGCCAGGCTCTTCAGCGCCACCCGGGCGGCCTTCTGCACCAGGGGCGCCTCGTCGTCGAGCCGGCCCGCCAGGAGCTTCGCCCAGCGCAGGTCACCGCTCTGGCCCAGGGTCAGCGCCGCGCTGGAGCGCACCGGCGGGTACCTGTCCTCGACCAGCGCGCGGGCCACGGCCTGCAAGGCCTCGTCGCCGCCCAATTGCCCCAAGAGCAGCACGGCCTGCAGGCGGACGGGGTCGGGGCGCTCCGGCGAGAGCTTCGCCACCAGGTCGGGGCCACTCCCGTCGGCGGGGGCCTCGTCGATCGGCTGGGCGGCCACCCCGCGCTGGACCAGCGCCACGACCAGCAGCGAGAGCAGCGCGGCGGGGGCGCGAGGGGCGGCCATGGCAGAAGATCCGTTCAGGGGTTGAGCCCATCCTACCACAGTTGCGATGCAAGGCGTCAGGCCGGCTCACCGGTGTAGGGTTCGGGCGTAGCCGCGTGCCGCTCGGTGACGAGCAGCGCCACCGCCGCGCAGATCACGGCGTAGCCGACCAGCGACTGCAGCGTGAGGGGCTCGCCCCACGCCACCCAGGCCACCAGGCCCGCCAGCGCCGGCTCGGCCAGGGTGGCCAGCGACACGCGGCCCGCGTCCATGTACTTCAGGGCATAGTTCAGCCCCGTGTGCCCGAGCACGGTCGGCACCAGCGCCATCAGGCCGAAGCAGAGCCACGCCTGGGCGCTGTAGCTCGCGACCGGCCGGGCGAGCGCCACCAGCACGACGAAGGACGCGAGCGACGCCGTACCGTACAGGGCGGTCACGTACACGCGGTTGTCGAGCACGGAACGGAGCGACTTGCCCGCGAGGAAGTACAGCGTGAAGAACACCGAGCAGACCAGCGCGAGCCCGTCGCCGTACAACGCCTCGGGGCCGGCGTCGAGGTCGCCCCACCCGAGGATGGCGATGCCGGCGAGCCCGAGCCCCGCCGAGAGCCAGAAGCGCGGCGTCAGGCGCTCGCCGAACAGCCAGGTCCCGCCGAGCGCGGTCAGCACGGGGTTCACGGCGAAGAAGATGGCCGCATTGGCCACCGTGGTGTGTTGCACGGCGGCGACCCAGGTGACCAGGTGGCCGGCCAGCGCGAGGCTCGCGACCAGCAGCACGCCGGCCTGGCGCAGGCTCAACCGTCCGAGCGAGGCCAACCGGGTGCCCGCCACGGGCGACAGCAGCACGGACGCGATCAGCAGCCGCCACGCCACGATGGCCACCGGGTGCGTCGCGCCCCCCAGCCGCACCAGGTTGCCGGATTGGCTGGCGGCCAGGATCCCGAACGCCAGGACGAAGAGCACCCGGCTGCGTTGCGACATGGAGCCTTCCGTCGTCACCGCGCGCGGGCGCTCACTCGCACTTCAGTCCGCCCAACGGGCAGCACACGATCTTCTTGGTGCAGCCCGGCAGGGCATGGGCCAGGCTCGAGACCAGGATGCCGCCGCAGTCGCAGGGCAGCGTGGCCGTGGCGAGGTCGACCTCGTACGGGCAGGCGGGCGCCGCGGCGATCTCCTCGACGGCCTCGGTCACCTCGGGCTGGGGCTCGGGCGCGACCTCGTCGACCACCTCGGGCGCCGGCTCGACCGCCGGCTCGGGCTGGCCCGCGTCGGGCGGCACGCAGTCGTCCGTCACGTCGTAGATCTCGTGATCCTCGCAGCGCAGCCCCTGGCAGGTCGGACAGCAGACCACCTGGCTGCGGCAGCCCGGCTTGCGCGCGTCCGGATCGGTGACGAGCTTGCCGTAGCAGGTGCACGGCAGGTAGGCGGACAGCTCGGTCTCGTTCGGGCAGACCGGCACCACGGAATCGGCCGAGGGCACGTCGACCGGCGCGGCGTCGGGCGCCACCTCGACCGCGGCATCCTCGGCGGCCGACACGTCGTCGGTCGTCGCCGGGCCCCCGCCGTCGTTCTTCTCGCACGCGCCCGGCAGGACCGCCAGGGCCAAGGCCAACACGACTCGAAGCTTCCACGTCTGCATGATGATCCTCCCGATCGCCGGACCGCGGGCACCCCTGTCCCACGCCCCCTGGCGGCGGCGAATCCTAGGCCGCGACTCCCGACGGTGCAAGCAGGATCCGGCCGTCATCCCGCACCTTGACCGCGGACGCTCGCGCGACGATACTCCGGCCCGTCACGCGGTGCGTCATGAACGCCCGCGACACCATCCATCACTCACCTTCGAGGGGGACCGAACATGAGGATCATCCTTCTGGGAGCACCCGGCGCCGGCAAGGGAACCGTGGCGAAGCTGCTGACCGCGGCCGACGGGTCGGTGCAGATCTCGACCGGCGACATCCTGCGCGGCGCGGTCAAGGCCGGAACGGCGCTCGGCAAGGAAGCCGAGGCCTACATGACCCGCGGCGACCTGGTCCCCGACGCGCTGATCATGGGCATCATGGAGCAGCGCCTGCAGGAGCCCGACGCCAAGTCCGGCTTCCTGCTCGACGGCTTCCCGCGGACCATCCCGCAGGCCGAGGCCCTGACCACGCTCCTGAAGAAGCTCGGCATCCGGCTCGACGCCGTGGCCAACATCGACGTGCCGCGCGAGGTGCTGCTGGACCGCCTGACGACCCGGCGCACCTGCTCGAACCCGGCCTGCCAGGAGATCTACAACATCAAGAGCAACCCGCCGGCCCCCGGCGACACGTGCAAGAAGTGCGGCAGCCCGACCATCCAGCGCGCCGACGAGACCGTCGAGGCCATCAGCAAGCGCCTCGACGTCTACAACGAGAAGACCGCGCCGCTGATCGGCTTCTACGACAAGACCGGCCTGATGGTCACCATCCGCGAGACGTCGAGCGACGCCGTCGTGAAGGCCATCACCGCGCGCGTGAAGTCGTAAGACCAGCCCCCCTACTCGACGTTCAGCGGCCCCGAGAGGCTGTCGACGCCCAGGCTGACCACCTTGCGCAGGGCGAAGGGCAGGCGAACCAGGCCCTTCTTCAGGACGCGCACGGGCAGCGGCGCGGGCCGCGTGGCCATGCGGAAGGTGCGGCGCGTGAAGGTGGGCTGCTGGCCAATCTGGAAGCGCAGGGTCAGGTCGGTGTAGCGCATCAGGGCCGGTACGGCGCGGGCGATCAGGCGCTCCTTGCGGGTCATGGGCCCGGTCTCGCGGAGCAGGCGCTCCTGGAAGCGGTCCATGTCGCGGCCGAGGTGCGACGACAGCCACGCCTTGCTGGCGGGGACGATGCTGGTGGTGCGGTGCGCGCCGATGCCGTACTGCACCGCCTTGGCGCGCACGCGGGGCGCCGGGTGGTTGCGCAGCGTCACGTGCCCGTTCAGCCACGTCTCGGCCACGCGGAAGACCGACGGGCCGAGCCTTCGGTACTCCTCGCGGTACAGGTCGCGCTGGAGGGTCGACATCTCGTCGGCGCTGATGTGCGGGTGTACGAAGCCCAGGGTGAAGCCGTCGGCCAGGTGGTAGTCGTCGAAGACCTCGGCCTTCAGGCGCCCGGCGGCCTGCATGCGTTCGTGCAGCGGCGTGCCTGGCGAGGGACCGTAGATCAGGAACTGGCACATGGTGGGCTTCAGGGCCAGCAGCTCCTCGAACTCCTGGCGGATGATGGCCGGCGTCTGGTAGTCGAAGCCGATGATCATCGAGGCCTGCACGCTGATGCCGTGCGCGCTGAGGTCGGCGAACAGCTCGCGGTACGAGCGGCCCTGCTGCTTGTCGTAGCCGGCGCGCTTGCCCTCGAAGCCGATCCACACCCAGTCGACGCCCATCTCGACCAACTCGGCCGCCGTGTACTGCGACAGGGCCTTCACGCTCGAGAAGATGCTGAGCGACAGCGGGGGCAGGTCGCTCTGGCGCACGGCCTCGAGGAAGCTGCGGCCGCGCTCCTGGTTCAGGAGGAAGTCCTCGTCGTTGATCCAGAACTCGACCATGTCGGGGTGGTGCTTGCGCAGGTCCTGGATGGCCTTCAGGATCGACGGACCGTCCGGCAGCAGCGGGATGTGCTTCTTCTTGAAGTAGTGCGACGTGGCGCAGAAGTCGCAGCCGTTCGGGCACCCGAGGCCGGCGAAGACATAGCCGGTGCGCCCGCCCATGGGCACCGAGAACAGCGAGGCGGTCTGCGTGATGACGGGCTGCGTGAGGGGCCGGTCGAGGGGCTCTCCCAGCAGCTCGCGCATGAAGGCCACGCCCTCGCCCTGGCAGATGTGGTCGGCGCCGAGGGGTGCGAGCTGCTCGCCCACCGCCGTGCCGTAGCCACCGAGTACCACCTTCGAGCGAGGAGCGTACTTGCGCACCGCCGCGACCATGGGGGCCACCTTGTGCAGCGTGGGGGCCACGAAGGCGATGCCGACGTAGTCGTAGCCCTTCTTCACCTCGGCGATGAAGCGGGCCATGGTCGGGTAGTGCAACGTGACGGTCGGCGCCAGCAGGTTCTCGGCGATGAAGTCGATCCCCCACTGATTCGTGACGGCGCGCGGGCGGAAGATGCCCTGCGCCCAGAAGATCTGGTGGGTGCCCTCGTAGGACACGCCGAACCCGTCGCCGTAGCGCTCGCCGAAGGGTTGGCACACGCTGGATAGGAGCACCGTCTTCTGCAGAGACGGGTGCGCCGTGGTCGAAGCCCTTCTCACGTAGGGGGGTACCTCCTGTGGGGGGAGCCGGGGGGGGAACGCACACCTGGCGGCACCGTACGCGCGTGGCGCGAGGAAAGATAGCGCAAAGCGTGCGGAGAGGTCGGGGCCGGAGCGCGCGCCGCCCTTGACGCGACGGGGGCTTTTTCGCACCATCGGGGCATGTCGACCGACCCCTTCGACCCGCAGCTCGACGACGTGGCCCGGCTCACCGCCGGCGCCCGCCGCATCCTCTTCGTGACCGGCGCGGGCCTCTCGGCCGACTCGGGGCTGCCCACCTACCGCGGCATCGGCGGCCTGTACGACCGCAAGGCCACCGACGCGGGCTACGCCATCGAGGACGTGCTGTCGGGGACGATGTTCGCGCTCCGCCCACGGCTCACCTGGAAGTATTTGGCCGAGATCGAGGCCACGTGCCGCGGGGCGCGCCCCAACGCCGCCCACGAGGCCATCGCCTGGCTCGAGGCCGAACGCGGGGGCGTCACGGTGCTCACGCAGAACGTGGACGGCCTGCACCGCGCGGCAGGCTCGCGCGACGTGATCGAGATCCACGGCTCGCTGCACCGCCTGGTGTGCCCGGCTTGCCACTGGTGCTGCGAGGTGCCCGACTACGCCGACCTGACGCTGCCGCCGACCTGCCCCGCGTGCTCCCGCCCCGCGCGCCCCGACGTGGTGCTGTTCGGCGAGGCCCTGCCCGAGGTCGCCGTACAGCGCTTGCTGGCCCTGCTCGAGGCGGGCGTCGACCTGGTCTTCTCGGTCGGCACGACCAGCGTCTTCCCCTACATCGCCGAGCCCGTGCTGGCGGCGAAGCGCGACGGCGTGCCCACGGTGGAGATCAACCCGGGCGAGAGCGAGGTCAGCCACCTGGTCGACGTCCGCCTGCGGGTCGGCGCCGCAGAGGCGCTCGGCGCGCTCCGCCGACGGCTCGAGGGCCTGTAATCCGGCGAAAGCGCCTTATCTTCTGCCGCGGAGGTGACCCGGCATGACGATCGGAGAAGCGCTCGGCTACGCGGCGTCGGCCCTGGTGGCGGCTTCGTTCCTGATGAGCTCGGTGATCCGCCTGCGCCTCGTGAACGCGGCAGGCGCGGCGCTGTTCGCGGCCTACGGCTGGGCCATCGGGGCCACCCCGGTGATCGTGACCAACGGGCTGATCCTGGCCATCCAGGTGGCGCAGCTGGTGCTCCTGACGAACCGGCGCGAGGTCTTCGACCTCTTGGACCTGGGCCGCGCGCGCACGGCCTTCCTCGAGCGCTTCCTGGCCTTCCACCGCGCCGGGCTGGCCCGGGTGGCGCCGGGCTTCGACCTGGACCTGCACCCCGACGCCGAGGTGGTCTTCGTGCTGCGCGACCTGCTGCCGGTGGGCCTGCTGGCCTGGAAGCGCCAGGCCCCCGACACGGTGTGCGTGCTGCTCGACTACGCCATCCCCGCGTACCGCGACCTGCGCACGGGGCGCTACGCCTTCGGCGTGCTGATCCCGCGCTGGCGGGGCGAGGGCGTGTCGCGCATCCTGGCCCGGGGAGGCGACCGCACCCACGAGCGCTACCTGGGCCGCGTGGGCTTCACGGCGATGGCCCCGACCACGCCCTGCGGACCCCAGTGCGCCAGAACCTGCCGCGAGCACGCGTCGGGGTGACGCTTCCCCCGTCCGCCGATCGGGGCTATAGTCGCCGCACCACCCAACGGAGACCGCCCATGCGCCGTTCGACGCTCGCGCCCCTGTTCGTCGCGCCGATCCTCCTGGCCCTGGCGCTCGCGTGCGCCAAGCCCGCCGAGCCGACCGCGGCGGTCGCTCCGGCACCCGCCCCCGAGGCCACCCGACCCGTCGAGGCCGCCACCGCCGCTGCCCCGGCCCCGGCACCTGCGCCGACTCCGGCCCCCGAAGCCGCCCAGCCCGTCGAGGCCTCACCCCCCGCCCCGGCGCCCGCGGGCGAGCCCGCGAAGGCCCCCGACCCCGCGACCGCCCCGGCGCCCGCGGCCGAGCCCGCGAAGGCCCCCGACCCCGCGACCGCCCCGGCGCCCGCGGCCGAGCCCGCGAAGGCCCCCGAGCCCGCGCCCACGACGACCGTCGCGGCCGCGCTGGCCCCGGCCGCCGCGCCGGCGCCCGCGGCCCACGCCAAGGTGGGCGCCGAGAAGTGCAAGGTGTGCCACAAGGTGCAGTACGAGTCGTGGGCCGCGTCGAAGCACAAGGCCGAGGGCCTCGACTGCGAGGGCTGCCACGGCAACGGCGCCGACTACAAGTCGATGGCCGTCATGAAGGACCGCGCGGCCGCCGTGAAGGCCGGCCTGATCCTGCAAGACGTCGCGGCCTGCAAGAAGTGCCACGACGACGCCACCGCCGCGCTGCTGCCCAAGGCCCACGCACACAAGGCGAAGTAGGGCGCGGGCGCCCGAGCGGCGCACCCTCCTGCGGGTCGTCCGACGAGCTGGCTGGTGAGTAGGTCGGGCTAGAGGGGGCGCGAGGAGGGCGTGCCCGGCTTGGTCATCTTGCAGGCGCCCTCGAAGTAGACGCCCTTGTCGATCTGGATGGCCGGCGCTTCGATGTTGCCGCGCACCTCGCCCGGCGACTTCAGCTCGATGGCGGTCGAGGCACGCACGTTGCCGGTGAGCTTGCCCTGGATGACGGCCGTGCCCACGTCGATCTCGGCCTTGACGTCGGCGCCTTCGCCCAGCACCAGCGTGTCACCCGAGAAGATCTCGCCGACGAACGTGCCGTCGATCTTGACCTTGCCCTCGAAGGTGAGCTTGCCCTCGAAGTGGCTGCCCTTGCCGAGGAACGCGTTCAGGGAGTCGTTGTCGGACATGGAGCTTCCCTCCGATCGTGCACGTTCGGCGGGATGATAGAGGATGGCCGTGCGCAGCGTCAACCGGTTTGGTATACTCCGAATCTCGCAGACGGAGCAGGCATGGTGCCGACGAAGCCTACCGAGCGCACGCGCGTCGTGCCCGCGAAGATCGCGGCCGGTCGCAACCGGAAATCCGCCGAGTGCCTGGTCGAGATCTACGGCGCGAACCTGGGTCGCCGCATCGTGCTCGACCACTCGCCCACCCACATCGGCCGCGGCATCGACGCCGACGTCCCGATCGGCTCCGACGCCGTGTCGCGCCGGCACGCCATGCTCGAGCACCGCGAGACGGGCTGGGTGGTCATCGATCTCGACTCGACCAACGGCACCTGGGTCAACGACCTGTCGGTCACCGAGGCGATGCTCGCGAGCGGCGACAACATCCAGGTGGGCGACACCATCTTCAAATACCTGGCCGGCAACCAACTCGAGGCCCTGTACTTCGAAGAGATCTACCGCATGATGGTCTTCGACGGCCTGACGGGCGTGAACAACCGCCGCTCGCTGCTCGAGTTCCTCGACCGCGAGGTCAGCCGCGCCCGTCGCCATGGCCGCAACCTGTCGGTGATCTTCGTCGACCTCGACAACTTCAAGGAGATCAACGACACCTACGGCCACCTGGCCGGCGACCTGGTGCTGAAGCAGGTGGCGCGCGCGTTCCAGGACCGCATCCGCCGCGAAGAACTGGTCGGGCGCTACGGCGGCGACGAGTTCGTGGTGGTCATCCCCGAGTCGCGCGAGGAGGACGTGCAGCGCTTCGCCGAGATCATCAAGGAGCGCGTCGATTCCCAGGCCGTCGAGTTCGACCGCCAGCGCATCCACGTCACGGTCAGCGTGGGCATCGCCAGCCTCACGTCCGACATCGAGAGCGCCGAAGACCTGCTGGCGCGCGCCGACAAGCGCCTGTTCGACGCCAAGCGCTCGGGAAAGAACCGCGTGGTGGCCGAAGGATGAAGTGGATCCTCGCCCTGGCCCTCGTGGCCTGCGCGGCGACCCGCGACCCCTGTGAGGACGTGACGTGCGCGACGGGCTCGGCCTGCGACGCCGCCACCGGGCGCTGCGAGCCGGGAGCCCCCGCGCTGCCGGGCCTCGACGACCTCGACCTCGGGGCGGCCACGCGCGCGTTCGCGACCGAGCCCGACGGGCTGGCGCTGGTCAGCCACGATCGCGAGGTGGGGCGCCTGCTGGCCCTGCGCCTCGCCGCGGGCGACGAGGTGCGCGAGGCCCGGGTCATCGTCCAGGCCGGCGCCGGGGCCGGGTTCGACGCCGCCCTCGACGGCACGGGGCGGCTGTGGGTTCTGGCCGCCGACGACACGGCCGCGCGCCTCATCCTGTCGCAACCCTTCGCCCCCGCCGAGCCAGCCGTCGAGGTCCCCCTGGGCACGTCGGTTCGGCTGCGCGGAGCCCCGTCGCTGGCGGCGCACGAAGGCCCGGTCGACGCCGCCTTCGCCGACGAGGGAGGCCGCCTGTACACGCTACGCTTCCCCGCCGACGGCTCGGCGCCGGCCCCGGAGGCGGTCGAGGTGCCGGGCACGCCCGCCGACGCCGCCCTGGCCGAGCCCGTGCTCCGCACCTTCGCCGGCAACCGCGCCTACCTGTTCTTCCTCGACGAGGCCACCCGTGCGGTACGCGTCGCGGGACGCGAGACCGGCGCCTGGAAGGCCGAGACGTTGCTGACCGACGTGCGCAGCGGGCCGGGGCCGTCGTTCGCCGCCGATCTGCTGCCCGACGGCAGGCTGGCCGTAGTGGGGGTCGACGCGGGCGGCCGCCTGGCGCTGGTCGTGCGCGCCGCCAACGGTACCACGCGCACGGTCGTCGATCCGGGCACGGGCGACGACGCGCTGCGCGACCGCGTGGGAGCCTGGCCCGCGCTCACGACCGATCCCCAGAACCGCGTCACGCTAGGAGCCTACGACGTGACCACCCTCACGTACCGCGCCTGGCGGCTCGACGCCGCGGGTCAGCCGCAGGCGGTCGGCGCGGTGTCGCAGGCGCTGCTCGCGCCCACCCTGGTGGCGGGTCCGACCGGCGCGCGGGTCGTGGCCGGAGTTCCCGAGGCACGCCAGGGGCTGTGGGTGCGCCGGCTGGTCGTGCTCGAGCTGGAGTGACCCGGGGAGCTTGATCGGCGGCACCGCTTCGCTACGATGGCACCGAAGACGTCACGGGAGGGGATCATGCGGGGAATCAACGCTTCATCGCGTCTCGCCGGCCTGCTGCTCGGGCTGCTGCTCCTGGCCGGTTGCGAGGCGGCGGGAGACGGCACGGGTGGCGACACGGCCGCCGACACGCTGGCGTCCGACACGACGGCCGACGCTCCGCCCGCCGACCTCGGGCCCGCCGACGTGTCGCACGACGTGCCCCCGGCCGACCTGCCGCCCGCCGACGTGTCGCACGACGTGCCCCCGGCCGACCTGCCGCCCGCCGACGTGCCGCACGACGTGCCCCCGGCCGACCTGCCGCCCGCCGACGTGCCGCACGACGTGCCCCCCGACCTGCCGCCCACGGACGTCCCCCCGGACGAGGTCATCGATGAGCACTGCGGCGCGCCGTCGTTCCCCGATCAGTGCGGCGAGGTGAGCGAGTTCCAGTGCGGCTTCATGGCCGCGTGCACGGCGGGCACCGTCGAGGCCGCGTGGCACGTACACGTGTTCTGCTCCGACGACGACCCCATGGAGGACATCGTCGACTACACGTGCAGCGTGATCTGCCCCAAGGGCTGCCAGGAGGGCACGTTCTACGACTGGCCGCAGAACGGCACCGAGCTGCTCGAGATGTTCTGCGACCAGTGCGCCGCGCCCGCCGACTGCGAAGCGCTGGACCTGCCCCACGACGACTGCGTGGGCGCGTGGAGCTGCGCGGCCGGCCGCTGCGGGTGGGGGTGCGACGTCCCGTGCGTGGCGGAGGGCCAGAGCGCACCCGTGATCCCCAACGCGCCCGCGTGCTGCGCCGGGCTCGGCAAGGTGCCCTGCGACGCGCCCGACGCCGACGGCGTCTGCCAGTCGTGCGATGGCGCCAGCGTGTGCGTGGCCTGCGGCGACGGCCAGTGCGGCCCGGGCGAGAACCCCTGCAACTGCCCCGCCGACTGCACGAACGAGCCGGTCGACCTGTGCGCCCTGGCCGGTGGCTCCTGCACCGAGCTGTGCAACGAGGGCGGCATGGCCGAATACGTGGTCGCGGATGCCGGCTGCAAGGAGGGCTCGGTCTGCTGCGTGCCCGACTACGACGGGTGCTTCGGCCTCGGCGGGGGCTTCCTCGACTTCGACACCGAGGGGAAGTGCTGCGAGGGGCTCGTGGCGTCCAGCGACTGCGACGTGATGGAGGACGGGTCGTGCTCGTGCCCCAAGTGCCCGTGCTACGTGTGCCTGCCATGCGGCGACGGCGTGTGCGGGCCCTTCGAGCACGCGTGCAACTGCCCGGCCGACTGCGGCCCGACCGCGAAGGTGCTGCCGAGCACCCAGAGCGACTGCCAGGGATCCGGCGCGCCGACCGGCTGGAACCCGGCGGGCGACGACGGCGCGGGCATCGCCACGGTCACGGTCGAGGGCTCGACGATCAAGCTGCTGCACGAGGGGCTGAAGCAGAACTGCTGCGCGGTGATCGAGGTGCGCGGCACCGTCGACGCGACGCACCACGCCATCCGGCTCGAAGAGCTGCACGCGCTGCCGTACACCCCCTGCTTCTGCGAGTGCTTCTTCACCGTGACCGCCGAGCTGGCCGACGTGCCGTCGGGCACGTGGACGGTCACGCTGTACAACGAGGAGCTCGGCTACGACCTGGGCGTGTACGAGATCACGGTCCCCTGACCCCGGCGGGTCTCCCGCTTCCGCCGCGTCCCCACCACCACCGCCAACCCGGCCAGGAGCAGCGCGCCTGCGCCTCCCGCGTCGCCCCGCGCGTCCACGGCGCAGCTGGAGCGGGAGCCCGTGCCCTCGGGTCGAGGCTTCGTGCCGAGCGCCACGTCAGCGGTCTCGGCCGCGCCGTCGGCCCCGCCGAGCGTGTCGGGCAGCGCGCTCGCGTCCTTGGCGGACGGGGTCGTGTCCGCGGCCGCCTCGAGCGCGCCGGTGTCAGCGCCGGGCACGACCTCGGCGTCGGGCTCCGGTACCGCGAGCTCGTCGCGCACCTCGCCGATTCGCTCGGGCGCCGCGAGCTCGGCGACCCCCTCGGGTACGGCTTCGGGCACGGCTTCGGGCGCGACCTCGGGCACCGCCTCGGGCAAAGCCTCGGGCGAGCTCTCGGCGGCGGCTTCCGGCTCTGGCTCGGCGAGCGGCGGCCCGTCGAGGTCCTCGTCGCCCAGCTCGCACGAGCCGTCGACCACCCGCACGTCGACGCTGGCCGAGCGCTCCTTCGTACCCGTCGCCCGAACCGTGAGCGTGTGCCAGCCGACGCCGAGGGCGGTGGCGTCGAAGCTGCCGCGCCACTGGACCGGTACGTCCTGGCGGCGCGCGAGGTCGGACCACGCCCCCTCGTCCCAGCGGAAGACGGCCTTCGAGACCTCACCCGCGTCGAAGACCAGCGCGCGCACCGGCGCCGCGGCACACGAGGCGGGCACGGCCGGCGCGTACGGAAGCTCGACGTACTCGGGGTTGCCCCAGCTGGAGCCCGTCTGAAAGCGGCCGCGCGCGGGCGCCGTCACCACGATCAGCGGCCAGGGGTCGGTGGCCGAGGTGGTGCCGAAGCTGACCACGTCGTGATCGACGGCGTGCACGGCCACGTTGTCGCCGCCGCCCTGGCCGAGCGAGTCGAGGCGGAAGCGCGTCACCTGGTCGCCACCCACCGAGACCATCAGGTCGTGCTCGTGGCCGTGCGCGTAGTGGCCGATGCCGTGCGCCTGGCAGAGCGCGCTGAAGGCCTCGGCGCCTTCGACGGCGTCGGCGCGGAGCGCGTCGTGGTGGCCGAAGGCCAGCGTGAGGCGGCACTCGGGGTTGCCCGTCAGGAAGGCCTCGGTCTCGGCCAGCTCGGCCGCGGTCAGTTCGGCTGGATCTGCGGGCCAGGCCTTGCCCTCCTCCTGGGGCGTGGCGACGCCCACGAAGCAGGTGGAGCCCCACGGACGGTCGACGCGCCACTCGGCCTGGGTGCGGCCCGTGGCGCTGCCCACGACCGAGTAGTGGCGATAGAGGGCCAAGCCGTCATCGCCGTAGGCGTCGTGGTTCCCCACCAGGTCGACGTACAGCGCCAGGTCGTTCAGGCCCGCCTGGTCGACGAGGGAGCGGTAGAGCTGCCATTCGCCCTCGTTGGCGCCGCTGTACAAGATGCCGTTGGTGCCATCCGTCACGTCGCCCGTGTTCACGAACGCGTCGGGCTGGATGGTGAAGAAGGCCTCGCTGAGCGCCCACGCCAGGCGCTCCTCCTCGCCCGCGCCGAGGAAGGTGTCGATGTGGCTGTCGGTGATCTGCAGGACCCACAGCAGGCGCGAGCCGTCGGCGCTGTACGTCGCGAGCGACGGATCGGCGGCGCGGGCCGGCAGGGCGAGGGCGAGCATCACGAGGAGGACGGTCGCGCGCACGGAGCCTCCGAGCTGGAGAGGTCGTCGATCCGGATTGAAGCGCGCTCCGCGCCGCAGGTCAACCGCCGCGTCGGTGCCGATCGCCCCCGGGGCCGCCCGGGTGACAGACGAAGGCCCGCGCCCTGCGCCGACCGCGGCTTCATTTTCGCTTCCTGCGGCTCCCCGAAGGGGTAAACTGCGTGGCACCATGAGCACCACGTCGGCCGCCGGCCACAACGAAAAACGCTCCGTCGCGCTGGCCTCGGTGGCCGCCGCCGTGGTGCTCACGGGTGGCAAGCTGGTCGTCGGGCTGCTCACCGGCTCGCTCGGCATCCTGTCCGAGGCGCTGCACTCGGCGCTCGACCTGGTTGCGGCCGTGGTCACCCTGTTCGCGGTACGCGCCTCGGCCCGCCCGGCCGACCAGCACCACGCCTACGGCCACGGCAAGATCGAGAACCTGTCGGCGCTGTTCGAGACCGTGCTGCTGCTGGTCACCTGCGTGTGGATCATCGTCGAGGCCGTCGAGCGCCTGGTGGGCAAGCCCCACGAGGTCGAGGCGTCCTGGGTCGCCTTCGCCGTCATGGCCACGTCGATCGTCATCGACCTGACGCGCTCGCGCGCCCTGTCGCGCGTCGCCAAGAAGTACAACAGCCAGGCCCTCGAGGCCGACGCGCTGCACTTCTCGACCGACGTGTGGTCGTCGACGGTGGTCATCGGCGGCCTGCTGCTGGTGCGCATCGCCGACCTGGTGGGCGCGCCGTGGCTGCAGATGGCCGACGCCGCGGCCGCCCTGGGCGTGGCCGGCATCGTCATCTGGGTCAGCCTGCAGCTGGGTCGGCGCTCCATCGGCGACCTGCTCGACGAGGCGCCGCACGGGCTCAAGGAGCAGATCGAGCGCGCGTGCGACGTCGACGGTGTGGTCGACGTACTGCAGGTCCGCGTCCGGCAGGCCGGGCCGCAGACGTTCGTCGACCTCACGGTGCGCGTGGCCGAGGGCATGTCGCTGCACGACGGGCACGACCTGGCCCACCGCGTCGAGCACGAGGTGCTGCGCGTGGCTCAGGGGGCCGATGTGGTCGTCCACGTCGAGCCGCCCTCGCGGGCCGGTCGCGCCATCGAAGTGAGCCCCGAGGCCGTGCGCCACCTGGCCGCCGAGCACGGCCTCGACGTGCACAACGTGCGCATCGTCGACCTGGAGGGCGCCACGCAGGTCGAGCTGCACCTCGAGGTCGAGGCCGAGCTGAACGTCACCGCCGGGCATGGCATCGCCACGAACTTCGAGCACGCGCTCGAGCAGGCCTTCCCCACGGTCAACCAGGTGGTCAGCCACATCGAGCCCCGCGGCACCCACCACGTCAGCGCCCACGCCGCTCCCGATGCCCCCGAGATCGAAGCCCTGGTGCGGGACGCCGTGGCGACCGACAACGTGGCGCTGGGCTTCGGCGACCTGTCCGTGCGCCGGCACGGCTCGCGGACCAGCCTGTCGTTCTCGTGCCACGTACCGCCCACCCTGACCGTGGCCGAGGCGCACCGCGTGGCCGAGCGCCTCGAACGTGTCATCCGCGCCGGGCTCGACGAGCCCGGGCGCGTGTGCATCCACGTGGAGCCCGTCGACGCGCAGCGCGACCACGGGAACGGCGCCGCGATCTGACCGGTCAGCCGCCGCGCAGGGCGACCTCGGCCATCCCCCTCACCCAGTCGCGCCACGCCTCCGGCCGCTGGCAGGCCGCCTCGAACACCCGCCGCGCGCCCGGCACGTGCGCCTCGATCACCGCCCGCAACCCCGCCACCGCCGCCGGGTAAAAGGTGAAGGGATCCACGTCGACCTCTCCCGCCCCGCGCCGGCGCGCCTCGGAGACCAGGGCCGCCAGCGCCCCGGGCGAATCGGTGAGCCCCGGCAGCACCGGCGCCACGAAGACCCACGTGGGCACGCCGGCCTTCGAGAGCGCCTCGAGGGCGGCCAGGCGAGCCGAGGGAGGCGGCGCGCCAGGCTCCAGCAGGCGCGCCAGGTCGTCGTCGAGCGTGGTCACCGTGAACCCCACCGACAGGCGCCAGGCGCCCAGCACGTCGCGGAAGCCGCGCAGCACGTCCTGGTCCCGTAGCACCAGGTCCGACTTGGTGAGCAGCCCCACCGACAGCCCGCTGTCCGCCAGCACCTCCAGGCACGCCCGCGCCAGGCCGCACGACGCCTCGGCCGGCTGCCACGCGTCGGTCACGCTGGACAGCAGCACCTTCCCCGACTTCGGTCGCCGCAGTTGGCGCGCGAGCACGTCGGCCACGTCGATCTTGGCCTCGACGTAGCTGCCCCAGGGCTCCTTGTGCCCCGTGAAGCGCTTCATGAAGCTGGCGTAGCAGTACACGCAGGCGTGCCGACACCCCACGTAGGGGTTGACGACCCAGTCTACGCCGGGGATGCCGCTCCTGTTCAGGGCGCTGGAGCAGCGCGCGGCGGGGACGGACGCGCTCACGGCCTCACCCGGAGACGGCGGGCTCGGGCGGCCGGGGACGCGCGACGAGCAGCCCCAGGCCCAGCAGCGAGTAGCCCGCGGCGATCAGCCAGTGCAAGCTGCCCTCCTGCGCCCACGGCAGGTAGAGTCCGCCCGCCTGCGTGACCGCGTGGATGAGCCCGATCAGCGTGAAGAGCGCGCACACGCAGAGGAAGGCCGCGGCGGCCATCCGCCGGCCGTCGATCAGGTGCGCCGCCGCCCCGCCCCACAGCATGGCCGTGAGGATGAAGCCGTGCCCCAGCACCAGGATGGCCTGGAAGGCGTCGCGGTTGTCCCCGGCGGGCAGGCCGGCCAGGCTGACGCCGTAGGTCGACAACTGGATGCGCACGAGCTCGACCAGCGTGGGCACGAAGGCCAGCACGACCGCGGCCGCGTGCCGCCGGGGCGTCGCGTGGTGCGCCTGGGTCACGATCTCGAGCCCGATGAACAAGAGGATGGGCATGACCGCCGCGGTGGGGAGGACCTGCACCAGGAAGGGCACGACGCCGAGCGTGGCGCCGAGCCCCACGAACAGCCCGGTGGCCAGCGTGTAGGCCGCGCGCCCCCCCATGGCCTTGTAGGCCGGATGGCCGATGTAGGGCGTCGACTGCACCACCCCCCCCGTGAAAGCCGCCACCAGCGTGGCGAAGGCCTCGATCAACAGCACGTCGCGCGTGCGGTAATCGTCGCCGGCCACCCGCGCGCTCTCGGTCACGTTGATGCCGCCGATGACCGTGAGCAGCCCGAAGGGGATGGCGATGGGCAGCCACGGCAGCGCGCGCTCCAGGTGCTGGAACAACTCGAGCGTGGGCCAGGGGAAGGCCGGCTGGAAGGTGAACGCGGGGGCCGCGAAGGGCGCGCCGAGCCAACCGAGCGGCCCGAGCACATAGTACAGGGCCGCGCCCGCCAGCACCGCCACGGCCGCCCCCGGCAACCGCCCGGGCAGCCGGAAACGCGCCACCAGCGTGTAGAGCACGAGCCCGAGCGACACGAGGCCCACCACCGGCGCCGAGAACACCTTGACGATGGGGAAAAAGCAGAGCAGCGCCAGGCCCACGCCGCCGATGGAGCCGAGCAGCCCGGCCTGGGGCACCGTGCGGCGCACCCAGTCGCCCGCGAAGCTGAAGACGACCTTCACGACGCCCATGAAGAACGTGGTGGCCATGCCCACGCCCCAGGCGATGGTGGCGTCGTGGGTCTCGGCGTACACGGGCCCCAGCACCAGGAACACGATGCCGATGGTCGAGGGCGTGTCGAGCCCCAGCGGCATGGCCGTGACCTCGTGCCGGCCGAGGCGCTTGGCCAGCCGGAACGCGAGCCCCGTGTACAGCAGGTCGCCCACCAGGACGCCCAGCGCCGTGCCCGGCACCATGCGGGTCAGCACGAACTCTTGCGGGAACCCGTACACGCCAACCAGCAGTCCGGCCAGCACCACCAGGTTCAACAAGTTGTCGAGCACCAGCCCGAAGAAGGCGTTCAAATCGCCCCAGGCGGCCCAGCGGTAGCGGAACTCCGGGGTGATCGCGCTCATGGCGTCTGGCTCCTCTTGGGCCTGCGGGGCCGCTTGGCTTCGAGCTGCCTGACGGACATCACGACCTCGTCGAAGTGCGCTTCGACCGGGGACGGCAAGGCCGCGCGCGCCCGGGCGAACCGCTCGTACTCGAGGTCGGCCCGGACGACCGCCTCGTCGTGCGTGATCGAGCCGGCGTGGGTCAGGATCTCGCGGTCCGAGAGCTTCAGGAAGTCGTCGAGCTTGGTGATCCAGTCGGCCATGGTCATGGCTTTGCGTCCCAGCGCCTGCAGCTCGGCGAACTCCAGGTAGGCGTTCACGATTCGATTGAGCGCTTCGAGCTCCGCCGCCCCAAGGTAGTTCTTGGCGACCACCACGTCGGCCTTGCGTGGCTCCGCGCCCAGCCAACTGGTCAGGCCCATGTTCGGCAGGCTGGCGTCGGCGCGCGCGGCGATGACCTCGGCGGCCGTCTGTCCGTGGGCCGCCCAGTGCATCTTGTTCTGCACCGTCGCGAAGAAGCGCTGCGACGCCTCCGCGCGAGGATCGTAGTCGATGCTGGTGGCGTAGATCTCCAGCACCTTCTTCCAGAAGACCTTCTCCGACGACCGGATGTCGCGGATGCGCGCGAGCAATTCGTCGAAGTAGCCGCCGCCCCCGGCGCGCTTCAGGCGCTCGTCGTCGAGGGTGAAGCCCTTCAGGATGTACTCGCGCAGGCGTTGGGTGGCCCAGACGCGGAACTGCGTACCGCGATGCGACGTCACGCGGTAGCCGACCGAGATGATGACATCGAGGTTGAAGTGCTCAACGTCGCGCGTGACCTCGCGATCGCCTTCTCGGTGAACTGTTGCATATTCTGCAACGGTTGCCTCGCGCCGCAATTCGCCCTCGTCGAAGACGTGCTTGATGTGCCGCGAGATGACCGACTTGTCGCGCTGGAACAGCTCGGCCAGTTGCCCAAGAGAGAGCCACGCGGTTTCACCGTCGAAGCGCACCTCGACGCGCGTGTGACCGTCGGCGGTCTGGTAGAGCAGGACTTCGGAATCCTGGTGAGTCGATTCGTTCATGGTTGGCGAAACTATCACCCCCCACGATCGCGAACAAGACGCAACCTGCCGCGGCACCTGACGAAGGCAACCGGATCGGGACAGCGCGACACCGACCGTGACAACCGGGCGTGACACTGGGTGTCGCCGCGCCAAAGGCGCCGGCCGAACTGGAAACGCGTTCCCAATCGATTCGCTTGGTTATCGGCGCCCGGCAGGAACCACCAAACTGGCACGATTCCTGCAAAAGTGCTAGAGTGTGGCATTCTCGGGGGACGACATGATCGCAGGACTGCTCGTACTTCAGGCGCTGGCGCTGGGGCTCGTGGGCGAGGCGCCCTGCACCGACCTGGCCCCGTGGGGATGGAGCGTCGAGGATCTGCCCGTGGCGGTGCATTCCCAGCACCCCTGCCTCGACGTGATCGTCGCGCCCGACGGGCTCCTCGTGGTCGCCGCCGCCGGAACGATGGGGGGTCCGCAGGTAGCCGTCGAGGACGGCGGAGGCTGGACCGTCGAGCATCCCATCAACGCCGCCGGCTGCCCGCGCCTCGACCTCGACCAGGGCTTCGTTCGCTTGGCCGTCCCGACCGACGAAGGCGTGCTGCTGGCGCGCCGGGAAGGCCAGGTGTGGAAGTCCACGCTCGTCCCCGTCACCGGCGGGCTCTGGACGCTGCTTCCGGACGGGCAGGTCCGTACGGTCGACGCCGGCCCGTTCGGCGAAACGCTGGTCGTGCACGACAGCGACGCGACGCAAGACGAAGTCGTGCCGTTGCCGGGCACTCCAATCGGCGGCAACCGGCTCGACCTCAGGTCGCTCACGGTGAGCGCCGGTGGCGCGACCCACGTGCTGTTCCAACGCAACGGGCACCGCACACTGGAGTACGCGACCAACGCGGACAGCGCCTGGAGCTTCGACGTCGTAGAGGCCCTAAAGATCGACCCGCCCGAGGCGTTTACCGGGGCGGGCGGCGGCCTGGTGCCGCTGCCGCTGGTCGTCGACGTCCAGGAGCGAGCCCACGTAGCCTACCGGCTGCGTCCCTCGATGAAGCTGGCCTATGCCACGAACCGCTCGGGCGCCTGGCAACGCACCATCCTGGACCATGGCGCGCCCATCGCGCTGGACGTTAACCTGCGCCTGGCGCCGGACGACACGCCGTGGCTGGCCTACCAGTACGTGGCGACGGGCGACCTGGCCGTGGCAACACGAGTCGACGGCGCGTGGAAGACCGTCCTGGTCGACGCACTCGACACCGCGGGGAGTAAGCGAGCGCTGGCCAGCGGCCCGGACGGCCGCGAGCACGTCGTGTACACGCGCTTCGGGTGGGGGGCCTTCCCGTACTACGACCTGTATGCCATCCAGCACGCCGTTTCCTTACCTTGCGCGGTCCGGAGGCGACCATGACCAGCCACGCCTGGCCCATATGGATCCTCGTGGCGGCGTTCGCAGCACCGGCCGCATGCGGAGGGTCCCGGGACACCGACGCCACGGCAGAGAGCTCCGAGGTCCAGCTCGACGCCGAAGCCGTCGGTGACCCCGGGCAAGCCGATCTGGACGACGCCACCCGCACCGAGGTCGGCCGCGAGGTCGAAGCGACGATCGAGACGAACGACGTTCCGGACGAGCCTGCGTGCGCACCCGCGTGCGACGGCCGCGCCTGTGGTCCCGATAACTGCGGCGGCGTGTGCGGCAACTGCGTCGCGGGAGAGACGTGCGACGAAGGCGCGTGTGAGCGCCCCTGCGAAACCGACGCCGACTGCACCGACCGGCAAGCCTGCGCGGCCTGGGAAGACCACGCCCCCGGCCATTGCGTCGACGCCTGCGTGCCGACGTGCCCGGTGGGCCTCGGGCTCCAGGCCTTCGACGGTTGCCACTGCCGGGCCCAGCCCCCCCAGTCGAGGGACTCGGATCCGGAGTACTGCCTGCACGGCACCCTTGGCTTCGACGGCTACCTCCGCGTCGTCGACCAGGGCAACGGGGTCCTTCACGACCTGCGCAGCGGGCTCCTGTGGACCGCGGACCCGGTCGGCCAAGGCGCGCTGCTCGCCGACGCGGCCGCTACGTGCGCCGCCTGCGGGTTCGGCGGGCTCACGTGGCGCCTTCCCACCGTCGACGAGGTCGTGCAGGTCCGCGACGCCCCCGCGTGGACCTACTTCGCCGGGAATACGACCAGCTTCGAGCTCCTAGGAGCGGTCGCCGCCACCCTATCGCCAGACGCGCCGACGCTCTGCAAGGTAGAGCTCACGTCCTGGCCCTCCCTGCAAGTGAAGCTCCCATCGAGCGTCCCGTACGAACACGCCGTCGTGTTCTGCGTCGCCGACGAGGCCACTGCCCCCCTCCCGGCCCCAACGGCGCGCTTCGTTCGCCTCCACGCCGGCGCCAGCGGCGATCGCGTCACGGGCCTAGCCTGGTCTGCCCCCTTTGGAGTCGAGGCACCAGGCGAGCCATGGGCGAGCGTCCCGTCGTGTGACAGCGCCGGGGGCGGGTGGCGCACGCCCACGTTCAAGGAGGTCGCGACTCTCCTGGCTAGCGCGGTCGATTGCGCCGAGTTCGCGTCGGTCCTGGGCCTCGACTGTCCACTGGGTCCCATCCCGGCCGGGACCGTCGGCCAGGAGTACTCCCCCGGATCGTGTCAGAATGGCCAGCACGTGGTGGTGCGCCTTTCGACCAACGACACCGGGCAGGGTCTCCTTCAAATCGCCGCGCCTGGATGGGTGAGCACCGGTTCCATCACCGTCTTGTGCGTCCGCGCCCTGGCCGACGGCGACGGGATACCCAGCGGCGGCGACGACTGCCCCGGCATCCCCGATCCGTCCCAGGGCGACGGCGACGGCGACGGAGTGGGCGCGGCCTGCGACCCCGACGAAACGGTCGAACCGTCCATCCTGGACATTTGCGAAAACGTATCGTGCGGCGTGTTCGACTTTGCCGGGTGGCCTTTCATGACCTGCGGCACGTGCCCCACGCCGGCCGTGTGCGAGGTGAGCGCCTGCGTCGAGCCCGCCTGCTCCGGCGACGCCGACTGCCAGGGCGACGCGGACGCGCTGCCAGGAGGCACACTGCGGCGCTGCAACGCCGACACGCACGCCTGCGAGCTGGGTATCGACGACCACGCCGAAGTGCTCGACCAGCTCCAGCGCATCTACCGCGGCGCCGCCATCTACTACTCGCGCGCCGATCGACTCACGGAGAAGGCCGCCCCCGTGCCGTGCCAGTTCCCGGCCAGCCAGGGCGTCACGCCCATAGAGGGCACGTGCTGCCACCATCAAGGCGGCCCGGACAAGGACGGCGACGACCTGTGCGACGCCGATCCCGCCACCTGGAACGACACCAACGGCGTGTGGGCGGCCATGGCGGCCCGAATGGTCGAGCCGCACGCCTACGTGTACAGCTTCTCGTCCCAGGGGACGCTCGGCACGGCTCGCTTCACGGCCTCGGCCCACGGAGACCTGGACTGCGACACGATGCAGAGCACGTTCCAGGCCGTTGGGTTTGCGCAACCCCAAGGCGAGCCCTGTTCGGTGCAACCCCTCGAGACCCTCGTCTTCAACCCGGAGTCGGTCGAAAGCCCGATCTACGTCGTGCACCTCACGCCCGCCCAGCAGGCCGGCTTCCTGCCCCCTGAGGGCGCCGTGAGCCTGCACCCGTTCTATGACGAGGCCGCCACCAACCTGGCCGCGATCCTCGACGGCGCCGTGGCCTACTACGAATCCCAACCCCCGGATACCTGCGCCTTCCCGCCCAGCGAGGGCTGGTGGGTCACGCCCATCGAGGGCACGTGCTGCCCTCTGCAGGGCGGCCCCGACCAGGACGGCGACTACTTGTGCGATTCCGACCCGGTGTCCTGGCAGACCAAGCCCTGGCTGACCCTGGGCTTCTCGATCGAGACCGAACACGCCTTCGTCTACCAGGCCGGATGGGACGCTGCCGCCAGCCTGTATCGCGCCAGCGCCTACACCGACCTCGACTGCGACACCATCCAGTCGACCTTCGTGCGCTTCGCGCGCCCCGTCGCGGGCGCCGAGGGCTGCGACGCCGAGGTGGTACCGGGCATGTACATCGAGAACGAGACTGAGTAGCCCGGAGCTCGCCGAGATCTCTGCAGAAAGGGCTTGCTAACGTTCCAAACGTTCGATAGCCTAACGCCATGGACGTTACCACCATCAACCACCTGCTCTCGACGGGAGATCTCGCCACTCCAGGGCTCTTCCCGCACCTCGAGCTCCTGCGCAACGCGCCGTTCGTCTTCCAGCCCGATTTCGGCCTCGCGCGCCTGCCCGAGCAGCCGGGGGTGATCGTGGTGCGCGGGGCACGCCAGTACGGCAAGAGCACCTGGCTCGAGGGCCAGCTTCGCGATTCTGTCGCTACGTTCGGGCCGGGCTCGGCGTTCTACCTGAACGGCGACGAGATTGGCAGCGCCACCCGCCTGATCGAGCGAGTCCGCGAGCTCCTTCCCCTCTTTTCGCCCGTCGCTCGCACTCGCCGGCTCTTCGTCGACGAGATCACGGCCATCGCGGGGTGGGCCGGGGCCATCAAGCGATTGATCGACGCGGGCGAGCTTCGCGACGTGCTGCTGGTCACCACGGGCTCGAAGGCGACGGACCTGCGGCGCGGAACCGAGCGCCTGCCCGGGCGCAAGGGAACCCTCGCGCGGACCGATTGGCTCTTCACGCCCATCTCGTACCGCGAGTTCGTGCGCGTGTGCGGCGATCGCCTCGGGGCTACGGCCCTCCCGGCCTACCTGTTGACGGGCGGCAGTCCCCTGGCGTGCTCCGAGATCGCGCTGCACGGCCGACTCCCCGACTACGTCATCGTGCTCGCCCGCGACTGGATCCTGGGCGAGGTCGCTTCGAGCGGTCGCTCGCGGGCCTCGGCGCTGGCCGTCCTGGAGGCCCTGCACCGCTGGGGTGGCTCGCCGGTGGGCCAGGCCAAGCTGGCGCGCGAGTCGGGCCTCGCCAACAACACGGTCGCCGCGGGGTACGTCGAGCTGCTGTCCGACCTCCTCTCGGTCGGGCAATCCCATCCTCGCGACGTCTCTCGCCACGTTCGGCTCGCGCGGCGTCCCGCCAAGTTCCCGTTCATCAACCTGCTCGTGGCCGCCTCGTGGGCTCCAGACCGCCCCAACTCGGTCGCCGACGTGCTGGCGTGGCCAACACCCAAGCGGGGCGTCTGGCTCGAATGGCTGGTGGCGCAAGAGGTCTGGCGTCGGGCCGCGATCCGCGGCGACGAGCTGCCCGAAATGCTCGACTACTGGCAGGGCGGCGGGCACGAGCTCGACTTCGTGCTCGGCGACGACACGTTCCTCGAAGTGAAGCACGGCCGCACGTCGCCGCTCGAGTTCGCGTGGTTCCCGCGCGTCTTCCCGAACGGGCGACTGATCGTCGTCGGGCGCGATCGCTGGGAGACCGACCACATGCGCGGGGTCACGTTCGAGGACTACCTCCTGGAAGACGAGCGCGCTACTTGACCCCGAACGCCTTCTTGAACAACAGCCCCAGCACCTTCCACCACGAGATCGAGTAGCCGAGGCCCGTGCCGCCGGCCTTGTCCCAGAGCTTCAGGGCCAGCCTGAGCTCGTCGGCGCCGAGCAGGGCCTGCAGGTCGAAGCCCTTCTTGCCCTTCAGCTTTTCGAGCATGTTCTTCTCGAGCACCAGGTTCAGGTTCTTCTCGGCCAGGGCGGCGCGCACGGCGTCGTCGCTCCTCACGCGCCGGCGCAGCCAGTCGTTCACGCGCTCCTGCACGCTCTCGAGGCTCTTCCGCACGTCGGCGACGGCGTGGGCGATCAGGAAGTCGAGCGAGTTCGAGAGGAACACGGCCGCACGGTGGGCTTCGGCGGCGTCGGGGCCGTCGATGGGCACGGCCAGGATGCGCTTCTCGGCGAAGTCCAGGAGGGGCTGCACCTCCTCGGCGGGCACGTCGAGGTCGCCCGGGGTCACGTCGGGCACCTCGAGGAGGGTGTCCGTGATCTCCTGGAACTGCTTGGTGATGGTGTCGACGTAGAAGTCGCGGATCTCGTCCTTGTTCACGAGCGGGATGCCGAAGCGCTCGGCCAGGTCCTTCATCTCGGCGTCGGTGGGGTCGATGCGGTCGCCGCCGATCTTCACGAGGTGAATGCGGATGTCGTTGCCCTTGGCCGCCTTCAGCGCGTCGAGGTTCAGGATGTCGAGGCCATCGGACACCAGCAGGATCTGCGCCTCGTGCATCAGGCTCGACTGCTTGATGTCGTCGATGGCGGTCATCAGGGCCTGGTTGATGTTGGTGCCCTTCTCGTCGGGCTCGGCCAAGAGGATCTCGCGCACGACGGCCGGGATCTCGGCCCTGGTGCGGGCGCGCGCCAGGGGCGTCGTGGTCACCGCGAAGCCGCGGTAGAACAGCATGGGGTTCCGGCCGTGGGTGTACTTCTCGCGCAGGAACCACAAGAGCAGCGCCTTGGCGACCAGCAGCCGGAAGTCGTTGCGCATCGAGTACGACTTGTCGAGCAGCAGGTACAGCTTCTGCTCCGCGTCGTCGAGCGCGCCTTGCGAGCCCCCGTCCTCGAGGCGCACGACCTTGTCCTTGGTGGCCTCGGCGCCGTCGCGGGTGGGCACGCGCACCGTCAGCTCGCGCTCCTCGGCCTCGCGCACCAGTTCGTTCAAATCCTTCAAGGCCAGCTCGGCGGGGTCCAGGAAGGCGATCTCGTCGAAGGTCTGGATGCGCCGGAACACCGGGTGCACCTGGTAGCCGCCCACGGTGGGCACGCCCTCGGCCACCGCCTGGGGGCTGCGCTCGCGCTCGCGATCCTCGCTGCCGGCCACGGCCTTCAGGGTGCCCAGCTTGCCCGGGTCCAGCACCTTGCCCCAGCTGAACAGCACGCGCGCCAGGTGCAGCACCTGGAAGAAGGTGGGCGGCACGAAGGCCTCGAAGGCGCCGGTCAGCTCGAAGAGGTCGGCGGGGTTCATGGCGGCGAGGGGGGCTCGCTACTCTTTTCCGAAGTTCAGGATGCCGAGCACGCGGTCGACCAGCGTCTTGTCGCCGGGGTGCTCCAGGTCCTCGATCTCTTCGCGGTTCAGGTGGATGACGGCGTCGGCCTTGCGCAGGCGGTCGCCGAGCAGCCGCAACAGGTTCAGGGCCACGCGCAGGGCGATGGTCGGGTTCTCGTGGCAGAGCCGGTGGAAGGTGGCGGTGTCGATGCTCCACACGTGCATCTCGTCCGCGGCGATGACGCTGGCCGTACGCATACCGGGCTCGAGCAGGCACACCTCGCCGAACACCTCCCGGGGCGGGATCTCGGCCACCTTCAACCCCGCGACCTTGACGGTGGCGCGGCCGTCCTGGATGACGAACATCTCGTCGCCGATCTCGCCCTCGGCCACGACCACCTCGTGGGCACGGAACGTACGCTCCTTGAAGTACCGGGCGGCCGTCTCGAGCTCGGCCTCGGTCAAGCCCGAAAACACCATGTTGCCGTGGAGAGGCATGGCCGCGCCCCGCGAGTCGTAGATGACAGATCTTTTCCCAATCACGCGAGGAATTCAAGCGTCTTGACGGGCTGGAGGGAAACGGCCTAACGTTCGGTCCGGTCCTCTGTGGAGGGGCGCCATGCGACGCCATGCCCTCGGATTCCTGACCGTCCTGCTGCTGACCGCGTGCGGCGCGGCCGGCGCGCGCCTGTCGACCGAAGCCCCCGCGGGCGTGGTGGGGCTGGCCGACCTGGTGCACCGCGACGTGTTCGGCGAGCCGATCCCGCGGGCCGAGATCGCCGACGCCAAGGTCGTGATGATCGACTTCTGGGCCACCTGGTGCAAGCCCTGCAAGGCCGAGCTGCCGCTGCTGTCGGACCTGCAGGCGCGCTACGGAGCCGCCGGGCTCCGCACCTACGCCATCGCCCTCGACGAGGCCGGCAGCGCCGCCGCCGTGCAGGAGTACGCCGAGTCCAACCGCTTCGCCTTCCGCGTGGTCCACGACGACGACGGCTCGCTGGCGCGCGAGCTGAACCCGCGCCTCGAGATGCCCTACACGCTGCTCCTCGTGGGCGGGCGCGTGGTCCACACCCACCGCGGCTTCTCGACCGCCGACTTCCCGGCCGTCGAGGCCCAGGTGCGCGCGTTGCTGGAGACGCCGTGAGGCTGCGCGCCGCGACGACGGATCGGCGGCGGTTCCGTAGGGGCGTATTGCAATACGCCCCTACGATCCTGGTGATGCTGGCGATGACGATCTCGGCGCCCGCGCGCGCGTTTCACGTGCAGGACTGGCTGATCGACCTGACCCAGTCGCT